>Ga0265314_10003999_pt1 | contig 13943 bp, 10 predicted proteins | sample 4126metaG_FD_203106 | JGI IMG/M metagenome (GOLD analysis project Ga0265314, IMG submission 203106) | Rhizosphere microbial communities from Carex aquatilis grown in University of Washington, Seatle, WA, United States - 4-1-26 metaG | ecosystem: Host-associated > Plants > Roots > Rhizosphere >... | reverse complement strand
GCAGGCGGCGAAGGTGCTGGTGCGCGAGCCTTACGATTAGCCGGCGCGAATCGAACCGGCGCGTTCGCGGCGGAGACGCACGGCGCGCGCGATCGGAAGCTTCACGCCGAGATGATAGACGCCGAGCAACACGACCATCCCGAGCGCGGCATAAGCGAGCCCTTCGACGGTCGTGGGCACGGCGGGCTTGAAAACCGACCACGTGGCGCCGGCGATTCCGAGATCGACGTGGCGTAGAAAAACGAACGGTCGCGTCCAGATCGCCGCGTTTTGAATCGCGGCATGCGCTGCCGCGAGCGTGTTCACGCGGGCGACGGCGTCGGTCATCACGACACCGAGCTTCGCGACGGCGGGGTCGGCGTTGGCGCCGGTCTGGTGGATGAGGCGGTCGAGCGTGAGGCCGGATTGTTCGGCGGCGTGGCGGAATTGCGCGAGCTGGCGGCGAGCCTCGTCGAGGTGGCCGCCGAGCCGCTGCAGGTATTGCTGCATGAACTCCGGGATTTGGGAGAACACGATCGTGCCCACGACGCACAGCGCGCGATCCAGGAGCCCCTCGCCGGCGCCGAGCGCGGCTCGAACGAGTTTCATGCCGGCATGGTGTTTCGCGCGGCGGACAAGGCAAGCCGCGGGCGCGGGTGCGCGCATTCCCGGCGACTGGCGGCAGAAGTGCTTGCAGCGGCGCGACGGTTTGCGTCGAGATGGGAGCACCATGGAAGCTTGTTCATTGGGTCGTTTGGTAATCGCTGCTCTGGCGGCTTCCACTGCGGGAGTTTCGGCAACAATGCCGCCGGTGTGGCGGGCGTTTTCCGAAGGCAGTCCGTGGAACCAGCGCATCGCGGCGGACGCGCCGGCCGACCGGGATTCGGCGGCGTTGATCTCGGACTTCGCAGCGCGCGGGCCGCTGCACGTCAACATCAAGGACTGGTCGGTGCCGGTTTATTTCGTCGATGCGGAGACGACGCCGAAGCGCGATGTCGGCGATTCAAGGCCGGGAATTTATGGCGCCGGTTTCGAGTTTCCGCGGCGCATCCCGGTTCCGGACGGCGCGATCGCCTCGCCACCGGTGGGCGACGACAGCGACAATCACTTGTGTATCGTTGATAAAAAGCGCCGGCTCGAATGGGGCATGTGGGCGGCGCGGCGGGACAAGGCGGGCCGGTGGTTCACGGGACTCGGCGCGGTCACGGATCTCGCGGGCACGGGCGTTGCGCCGCCGTGGTTCGCGTCGAAGCGGCAACTCGATTCGCACCGCGCGCGGGCGAGCGGGTTTCCGTTGATCGCGGGGCTGATTCGTGCCGACGAAATCAAGGCGGGCCGGATCGAGCACGCGCTGGTGTTCGCCTACGACCATTGTCGAGCGGAGTTTTTCGTTCCGCCGGCGAGCACGGCTCAAGCCAGACACAACGAGGCGATAAATTCCCGCGGCATCCCGATGGGTGGACGCATCCAGCTCGACCCGGCGTGGGACGTGGAACACTCGGGACTTTCCGCTGCCGGCAAGACGATCGCGCGGGCACTGCAGGAATACGGCGCGTTTTGCGGCGACTACGCTGACGCGAACGTGATCTACGCGGACAACTCGCCCACGGCGTTGCGAGCATGGGAAGGCGTGCTGCGCTCGGAGGATCTTGAAGCTGTTTTCACGCCGGCGATGATTCGGGAACACTTCCGCGTGATCGATATGGGCAACATCATGGCCGGCCAAAATCTCGAAGTGCCGCCGCCGTATGTGCTCGCGTTCGCCGTCGTCGGTGAACGCGAGCCGGCACGAATCGAGCAGCTCACGCGCACGATCACGGTTTATCCGTCCACATCTGTGCGTGCGGCAATCGTCACCGCGAACTGGACGCTCTATCCGGCGGACGCACGAGTCGAAGCGAATGGTCGCGCTGGCGCGCACGGGGCCTCGCAAATCGATCTCGCGAATAATGCGACGCTTGCGCTGATCGCCGCGGACGGAGCCGTGAGCAGGTGGCACATCGTGGTTGCAGAAGGGGTCGCTTCGCGGTAACTTCGAAGACGTGCGAACGTCGCACTCATTGTTCGATGGCACCTTTCGCCGCATCTCGCGGTCACACCGTCGGCAAAGCATTCAAAAACACTCTCAACACCATGAAAACGAATATCCTCACTCCATTCGTTCTTGCGGCTGCGTTGGCGTCGGGCGTCGGCGCCAAGGCAGCGATGACAGACGATTCTACGCCGGCCTCGATGCCGGCGGCGGGCGCGGCGCTGCCCGCACCCAACCAGACCGTTTACGTGCCGCGTCTGCCGAGCGCGCAGGAACTCGCCAATGCCGCGGCCGGCCAGCAGGGCGTCGCGATCGACCGGATCGAGCAGACGGCCTCGCAGGTCACGGTGGTCTATAAACTGCCGAACGGGCAGACAAACGCCGTCGCCTATCAACTCCTGCCGGCGGCTGCTTCGGCACCGACTCAAACGCCGGGCGCCCCGACGCAGACGCTGGTTACGCCAACGACCCCCGCGCCGACCGTGGTTTATCAAACCGCGCCACGCGCGGTCTATTACTCCGATCCGTCTCCGTATTACTATTCGAGCGACGGCTACTATCCGAGCTATTACTGGTATCCGCCGGTGGCTCTCAGCCTGGGTTTTGGCTACGGCTATTTCCACGGCGGCTTTCATGGCGGGTTCCATCATGGCGGGCACCGCTGGTGATGGGTGGCATTGATTCACCGTAGTTCGTTCGTCCCAACTTCAGTCATGAACAAGCAGACAGTTTTGATTTCCGCCCTGGCGTTGACCGCACTCCTGAGCGGGTGCGTGGGCACGGGGCCCAACACGCAGCAAGGCGCAGTCACCGGCGGTGCGCTCGGCGCGATCGCGGGTGCGATCATCGGGCATAACAGCCGCGGGGGCGACGCGCTCGGCGGCGCCCTCATCGGCGGGGCCGCGGGTGCGATCGCGGGCGGCACGATCGGCAACAGCGTCGATAACCAACAGGGCACGCTCTATGGCGTGCCGCGTGAGCGCGCCGTGACTTACGCGGTGGTGGAGCAAACTCCACCGCCTCCGCCGGCGGCGCCGCAGACGACCGACATTCCCGGCACCGCGCCGGCGCCGAATGCACTTTGGATTCCGGGCTATTGGGCCTTCGACGGCCGCCGCTACACGTGGGCTGCCGGGCACTGGGAAATTCCGCCGCCAGATGCGCGCAGCTATATCGCGGCGCACTGGGAGAGCCGTCCGGAAGGCTACGTTTTTGTGCAGGGCTACTGGCAGTGAGCGACGGCGGTTCGATCAGTCGGTCGCGGGCGTGACGATCGCGGCGAGATCCTGCGAGAAATCCGGTGCGGGCACGCGCAGCGCGCCATTTTCGTTCGCACACTCGGTCGTTGCGAGCGCGCGGCCAGTTTGCGGGTCGAACCATTCGGCGCGGAAACGGCCGGCGGGCCAGTCGCGCAGCGTGATCGCCTGACCGGTGAGCGGCGGCGCATCGTAGCGGTGCTGGCCGGCGGGGAAGGCGATCCACGGCGAGTAGAGATAAAGCGCGGCCCGGTTTTGCCGGCGAAGGCCGACGACCTCGGGCGCATAGCGGTAGCCGCCCGCGAACTCGCTCGGGCGGACGCGGTCGAGCCGCACGACGTCAAGACTCGCCCAGTCGGCGCCGGCGTTGGCGATTTCGACGCGGTGTTTGCCAGCGGGAACGGCGACGGAAAATTCGCGGTCGATCTTGTGGCTCTGGCCGGGTGGGAGCGCCGCGGGAGCGCCGAGCTTTTCGCGGAGCGACTCGGTGCCGTCGATACGGACGACGAGTTCGGCTTCGCTGGCGACGGAATCGACGTGAACGACGAGCTTCGCGTTGTCGGCGAACCACGCGACCGCGCGGAGCGGGCGCTGCTGGTCGGCGTTGCGATGGCCGCGAAGAAAACCGGAGAGGAATTCGGAGGAACGCTCGGCGGCGAGCGGGTTGGCGATCGCGGCTTCGCTCGCGAGCAGGATGCGGCGGAAGGAATTCAGCGCGAGCGGGGCGCTGAAGATTTCGCCGCCCGGCACGGGCCCGGCGAGATCGGTAGGCGGCCGGTCGGGCGCGGAAACATTGGCGGGCGTCCACGCGCCGTCCTGCCAGCCGGCGCGGTCGAGGATCGTGTGCAGCGCCGCGTAGAGCGAGTAGGCGCCGTCGGCGTGGATGTCTTCCCACCACCACGACATGCTGGTGCCGGCGGAGCCGCCGAGCGCGCCGCTCCAGAGCGCCTGACGAAAACCGCGCAGGTGCGGATCGGCCGGTCGCGCCCAGTCGCGGGCGCTGACGCCGAATTCGCCGACGAGGACGGGCTTTTGGTAACGTTGAAAAAAGTCGGCGGAGAGCGTGGCGATTTTTCGGCCGGGCGCGGGATCGGAGTAGGAGTGGTAAATCGCAAAATCGAGTTCGGGCAGCGACCACATCTCGGCGCGGTCGCTGCCGCCGGTGAGGCTCGTGGTGATCAGGTGGCCGTAGGGATCGTGCGCGCGCAGCCAGCGGGCCATGTCGCGATGCCACGCGGCGACGTCGGCGCCGGCGAGGTTGCTGCGCGGAATGTAGGCGTTGTCGATTTCGTTGAAAAACTGCCAGGCGAGGAGCTGCGGGCTGGCGCCGTAGCGGGCGACGAGGTAGCGGAGGCGTTTTTGGTAAATCTCGCGGGCGCGCGGCTGCGTGAAGAATTCGTCCGGGTTGGCGCACGGGCCGCCGTTCTCGCGCGCGTAGGGATTGCTGCGCAGCCAGAAATTATTGCTGCCGCCCCACGCGGGGTCGTTGGCCATATACATCCCGTGATGGTCGAAGCAGAAGAGCAGGTAGAGGCCGTGCGCCTCGGCGAGATCGAAGACGCGGTCGAGCTGCCAGGCGGCGTCGAGCTTGTAGTTCGTCAGCGTGCCGGGCGAGTGCTCGAGGCCGGCCCACCACGGCGCCATCCAGAGGCGCGCGAAGTTCTGGCCGGACTGCTGCATCGAGGCGAACCAACTTTCGTAGTCGTAGGTGCCGTGGCCGTGCGCCCAGCAGACGTTCTCGCCGATGAGGCGCAGCGCGCGGCCGTCGGTGGTTTCGAAGTAGCGGCGGTCGGCGGCGACGCGGACCCAGCCGTGTTGCGCGGCCGGCGCGGCGGGCGCGACCGTGAAGCGCGTCGAGACGGGCGCGGAGGGAGCGCCGTTGTTCAACGTGATCGTGAGTGCGAGCGTGTAGTCGCCGGCCTCGGTGGGCGTGAAGCGCAGCCGCCACTCGGGCGCGCCTTCGGGCGTGAGCTTTTCGTCGCCGTCAACGAGCGCGTGCGTGTAGTCCTGAAACCAGAACGCCGGCACCGCGAACGTTGCGCCTGACGGCGCGGTGAACGTGGCGTCGCAGCGAATCAGGTCGGGATCGAAGTTGTTCGCCGCCGAGGGCGCGTTCGTGATGCGGAACTCGGCGCGCTGCCAGAGTTGCGGCGTGCGCAGCGGAACGATTTGCGGCGTTTGGGCGGCGAGGCGCGAAAGGCCGAGCAGGCAGGCGCCAGCGGCGACCGCGCGCGGGATGAATCGACGGAGCGACATAAGATGAACGAGCGGACGTTGGGAGCCGCGGCGGCGCGGCGGTGGGGCGCGGGCGCGGTCAGCCCTTGACGGGCTTGATCGGGCTGAGGCCGCCCCAGGGTTTGATCGCGTTGAGCGCGGGCACGATCGCGCGGCGCAGCGCGAGGAAGTCGATCGAGCCGGTTTCACGGTAGAGCACTTGGCCGTCGGGGCCGATCAGCAGCGTGTGCGGCAGTGCGCCGTTCCACTCGGGATCGAGCGCCTCGATCAGGGCGTATTTGTCGGTGGTGCCGAAGATCAGGTTGCGGGTCGAGGCATGGTGATCCTGGAGGAATTTGAGCACCTTCGGCTCTTCGTCGGGAAATTGCGCGGCGAGCGTCACGAGTTCGAAATCGCGGTGGCGGAAGCGGAGGTTTTGCTCGACGAGTTCGTCGAACTCGGAAACGCACGGGCCGCACCACGTGGCCCAAGCGTTGATGAGGCGGATTTTTCCCGAGGCGGCGTTGGCGCGGAGTTCGCGCAGCACGGCGGCATCGGCCTGCGTGAGGGCGACGGGCTCCTTCGCGACCTTGGCGAGCCAGCGCTGGTTGTCGGCGGCTTTTTCGCGCCATTTGATCGAGCAGCCGAAGACCTTCGTGTGTGTGACGGCGGGTTCGCGGCCGGCGAGGATCGCCTCGAGCGCGTCGTGGGTGTCGTGGTTCCTGGCGTAGTCCTCGCGCTCGGAGTCGTCGATGCGGCCGGTGAAGCGCAGGTGGCGGCTGCGGTCGAAAATATAAACGTGGGGCGTGGCGACGGCGCCGAATTTTTCCGCGACGGCCTGCGTGGGGCCGTCATCGACGTAGGGGAAATTGAAGTGGCTGTGGGCGGCGCGCTCCTTCATCTCGTCGAACGTGTCGCCGAGATCGGTATAGCCCATCTCGTCGAAGCGGACGGCCTCGGCGTGGTTCGGGTTGATTGCGAGAAACGCCACGCCGCGCGGCTGGTAGTCGGTCACGAGTTTTTTGATCCGCTCTTCGTAGGCTTGGGCGGTCGGGCAGTGGTCGCAGGTGAAAATGATCACGAACACCTCGGCCTTCGCGAAATCCGCGGGCGTGTAGTCGCGGCCATCGATGCCGGGCAGCTTGAAATCGGGCAGGGGCGAGCCGAGCGGCAGTTCGGGGCGCTCGACGGACGCGGCGAGGCGACACGCGGCGATGAGAAAAACGAGGAGGACGGACAGGACGGATCGTGGCATGGGGCGAATTTGGTTTCGTGGAGTTTGACGCGCAGAGCGCGATTTCGGTTCACCGCGGCGCGGCGGGCGGCGGGGCTTCGTAAACGAGTTTCAGGCCCCAATCGGTGTCGGCGGGCGATTCGGGCAGTTGGATGACGCCGATCTTGCTCGCGCGGACGCGACCGTCGGCGACGTCGAGCCACGTGCCGTCGCGAGGGTTGAACCATTGCGCGCGGTAGGTGCTGTTGAGGCGCGCGCCGCGAATCTGCGAGCGCGGGCAGCCGTGCTCGAAGTAGGCGAGGAAAATGTTTTTGTCGGGCGTGCGCGCGCAGTAGGCCCAGCCGTCGTAGCTGAGCGTGTCGTGGGTTTTGTTGGGTGAGACGAGGTCGGCGAGCGGGACGAGTTCCTGATAACGCGGACCGATCGAGAAGGCGAAGGTGCGCAGATACCGCACCTCGGCGCCGGAGCGCCACTGAAAGGCGTCCCACATTTTCGTGGGTGCGGTCGGCTCGATGTCGGCGCCCCAGATGCCCTCGGCGCCGTAAACGTGGCCGGCGAGTCCACCGGAAAGGAAACAGCCGTAGAGGCCGGAGCGGCAGAGCTGGTTGTCGCGCTCGGTGCCGCCCTCGGCGCCGAGCTGGTAGTTGGTCGCGCCGACGCCGCGGTTGTCCTTGTATCCGGCATAATAGGGCTCGCCGTTCATGGCGGGGATCGGGTGCTTCAGGTTAAAAATTTCGGTGAGATACCAGTAGTTGTCATGCTCGCGCATGTTGCCGATCTGGTGAAACGTGACCCACGAATTCTCGCCCCAATTCTCGAGGGTAGAGGGGTTGGCGTTGGCGGAGAGCAGCGTGCCGAAGGGCGGCGGTCCGAATTTTTCCTTCACGAGGCGGATCGCGTTCGAGTAATCGTCGGGGCTGACGGTCTCGTCGATGATGTCGAGGTGGACGGGGCTGAGCACGGTGTTGTTGGCCTGGTAGCGCGACCAGACGTATTCGATGTAGCGGACGTAGGTGTCGGGCCAGCGGTAGTATTTGTTCCAGCAGAGGCCGGAATCGCGGCGCGAGACCTCGATGAAGGGGACGAAGCCGTGGGCGTTGAGGTAGTCGATTTTGCGATCGAGGTATTTGAAATAGTCCGGGTTGATCCGGTCCATGTCGGGGAAATAATCCGCGAAGCCCGGCACCCTTCCGGGGAAGAAAAACGGGCGGCCGCCCTCGTTATCCATGTTCTTCGCGCTGCCGGTGCCGAACTCGAGCCACGCCGAGCGGATCGTAGTGCCGTCGGGCATTTTCAGGCGCCAGGGTTTGTCGTCGGTTTTCCAATTCGGGAACGCGGCGATGATGTTGACCCAGTTGAAACCCTGCGCCTGGCGGAGGCGGACGTAGTCCTTGAAGCCGGCGGTCGGGCCGAGCGGGCGCGGCGTGTCGTCGTCATACCACTTGAAGCGATTCGTGCCGGCGGAATACCACGTGTCTCCGATCGCGAGGAACGGCGTGCCGTCGGCGTATTCGAGCGCGTGGCCGTTTGGCGTGGCGCGGAGCAGGCCGCGGCGGAGCGGGTTTTCGGCGAGTTCGATGTCGGTCCACGCGATGGCGGTGAACGAGCCGGTCTTGCCGGAGAGGCCGGAGTCGGCGGGCGTCGAGCCGCTTTTCCACGTCCACGTGCCGGGCGCGGTGGCGACGAGGCGAAGATGAAACGTCTGGCCGCTGTCCCAGAAACCATAGATGCGCTTGTTGAAACCGGGCCCGCTGAGGTCAACCCAGACGATCGTGTCGAGGTAGGGATTTTTGCAGGTGTTCGCGGCGGTGAACGTGAGTTCCTGTTTTTCCCAGACGTGAACGGGGCCGGGAGTCGCGGCGACGGCGAGACGGGCGAGCAGAAAGAAGCCGAGAAACAGAAACGGTCGGGGTGATTTCACGGGAGCGCGAGCGCGGACGATCGTTTGGGTTTTCCGCCTCGAGCCGGTAGCGAGCAAGGGCAAACTTCGGCGCATCAAGTCGCCGCCAGCGCGGCGCGCACCTCGGCGGCGAACGCCGGCACGATGGCGAACGGATCGTAGGGCCGGCCGCGGGCGGAGAGCGTTTCAATCGGAATGTAGCCGCGGTAACCGCCGTCCCTGATCACGCGGATGAGCCGCGGCAGATCGGTGCGCTCGGGGCTGTCGGCGCCGCGCGGGCTTTCCTTGATCTGCCAGTTCACGGCGTGCGGCACGACGCGGGCGATGTCGGCGTAGGGATCGGGCACCATCATGTTGCCGGTATCGACGATCACCCCGAACCAGTCCGACTCGACCTGTTTCACGACGGCGAGCACCTGGTCGGCGTTCCGCAACATGTCGCCGTGATTCTGCACGCCGACGAGCACGCCGAATTTTTTCCCGTGCTCGGCGCACTCGCGCAACGCCTCGATCATCCACCGCGCGGCCTCGTCCCATTTGTCCTCGAAACCTTTCGGCACGGCGCCGGCGAAGACGCGGATCACGGGTGCGCCGAGTTTCGCGGCGACCTCGATCCAGGCTTTCGCGAGGCGGACATCGGCGGCGCGTTTTTCGGCGTCGGGCGTGGCGAAATCGTTGCGGATGCCGGTGCCGCTGATGTCGAGGCCGAGGCGAAACGCGCGGCGTTTGAAATCGTTGATGAACTCGTCCGAAGGCACGGCGGGGTAGCCGGGAAAATAGTAGCCGGTCGGATCGATGGCGTCGAAATCGTGGCGAACGCAAAACTCGAGCGCGTCGAAGAGCGACATCGCCGGCTGTTTCCCGTGCGTGCCGTTCAGCAGGAGATCGTTGAAACAAAATGCGTTCAGGCTGAGCTTCAGTTTCGCGCCGGCGGCGGGACGGGCCGGCGGCTCGGCCAGGGCGCGGGCGGTGCCGGCGAGCCCGCCGCTCGCCGCGGCGCACAGCGGGAGCAGCGAGGCGGTTTTGAGAAAACTGCGGCGGCTGGAGGCGTGGCGCATGGGGAGCGGGGATGGCACTGAGCATGACGCGGCGGCGGGATCTTTGGCGCGCAAAATTTTCGCGGGAGTTGCGGCGGTCCGAAATTCCGCCGGAATCGTCATGCGCGTGAATCGCCCCAACTTTCACCCCATGAAACTTCCACGCTTCGCACTTACTGCTTCGTTCGTTTTCGCCGCGCTCGCCGCGCCGCTGCTCGCGGCGGACGACGGCTGGATTTCGCTCTTCGACGGGCATTCGCTCGCGGGCTGGAAAGCCGCCGAGCATCCGGCCACGTTTGCCGTCGAAAACGGGACGATCGCGTGCGGCGGGCAGCGCGGGCATTTGTTTTACGTCGGGCCGGACGGCAAGGCGGACTTCGAAAACTTCGAGCTGTCGGTCGAGGTGCTGACGAAGCCCGGCACGAATTCCGGCGTTTATTTTCACGCGGAGTGGCTCGACGCGGGCTGGCCGACGCAGGCCGGTTTCGAGGTGCAGGTGGACAATTCGCAGAAGGAGCACGGCGGCTATCGCGAAAACAAAATGACCGGCAGCCTCTACGGCGTGCGCAACGTTTACAAGCCGATGGCGCCCGACAACGAGTGGTTCACGATGAACGTCGTCGTGCGCCGGCCGCGCGTCGAGATTCGCGTCAACGGCGTGCTCGTCGTCGATTACGTCGAGCCGCGGGAGCCATTCCCCGCGGGCGCGCCGAAGCACAACCGGCTCGGCCACGGGACGTTCGCGCTCCAGGGCCACGATCCGGAGAGCAAGGCGTATTTCCGCAACCTCCGCGTGCGGCCGCTGCCGCCGGGTGAGGACGCGAGTGTGGTGCGCCCGACGCTGGACGCGGCGGGAGCGCAGCGGCTCGCGCTCGGCAAGGACAATTTTCCGCTCGTCGATCTGCACACGCATCTGAAGGGCGGGTTGACGCTCGAGCAGGTGCTGAAACTTTCGCACGAGACCGGCATGGGCGCTGGCATCGCGACGAACGGCGGCCAGGGCTTCCCGATCCAGAACGACGCGGCGGCGCTCGCGTTTCTCGAAGTGATGAAGGGCCAGCCGGTCTTCATCGCGTTGCAGGCGGAGGGGCGCGAGTGGATCCGGATGTTCACGAAGGAAACGCGCGCGCGCTTCGATTACATTTTCACCGACTCGATGACGTGGACGAACGCCGCCGGCAAACGCCTGCGCCTCTGGATTCCCGCGGAAGCCGACATCGGCCCCGATCCGCAGGCGTTCATGGAGGAGCTGGTGGCGAAGGCGGTGCAGATCATCTCGACCGAGCCGATCGACATCTATGTGAATCCGACCTTCCTGCCGGACTCGATCGCCGCGCGCTACGACGAATTGTGGACCGACGCGCGCATGCAGAAAGTGATCGCCGCCGCGGTGCAGCACGGCGTCGCGATCGAGATCAACGCGCGCTACAAAATTCCCTCCGAGCATTTCATCCGCCTCGCGAAAGCCGCCGGGGCGAAGTTCACGATCGGCACGAACAACACCTCCGCGAAAGACTACGGCGACTGGTCCTACCCGATGGAAATGCAGAAAAAAGTCGGGCTCACGTGGAAGGACATGTGGGTGCCCGGCCACGAGCCGAGCCGCGCGCAGCGCGACCTGATGAATGTCGCCAACTAGTGGAGCTTCGAACCGCTCGTCTCCACTTGGCAACGCCCTCACCCTTCGTTCCACTTCGCCGGATGTTTACCCCGATCCTCGCGCGCCGCGTCGCGCTGTCGCTCGCATTAATTCCGTTTTTCTCCCAGCTCCGCGCCGCCGCCGGCCACGACTGGCCGACCTATCTCGCCGACAAGGCCGCGAGCCATTACTCGACGCTGGCGCAGATCACGCCGGAAAACGTCGGCCAACTCGAGGTCGCGTGGACGTGGCACGCTGGCGACGCGCGGCCCGACACCTCGCAGATCCAGTGCAACCCGCTCGTGATCGACGGCACGCTCTACGCGACTTCGCCGCAGCAAAAACTCGTCGCGCTCGACGCCGCGACGGGCCGCGAGTTGTGGCGCTTCGATCCGGCGGCGCCCGGCGGGCCGACCGACGCGGGCGGCGTCAATCGCGGCGTGGCTTATTGGGCGGACGGCGACGACCGGCGGATTTTGTTCGGCGCGGGACACTGGCTGCACGCGATCGATGCGCGCACGGGCCGGCCGATCGAGGGTTTCGGCGGCCACGGCCATGTTGACCTCGCGCTCGGCCTCGAGCGCGACGTGACGGGGCTGCAAATCCAGGCGAACACGCCGGGTGTCATTTTTCGCGACCTGATCATCATGGGCATGCGCGTCGGCGAAGGCCCGGCGCCCGCCGCGCCCGGACACATCCGCGCCTACGACGTGCGCACCGGTAAAATGGTCTGGCGGTTTCACACGATCCCGTTTCCCGGCGAGCCGGGCTACGAAACATGGCCGCCCGACGCGTGGCAACACATCGGCGGCGTCAACGTCTGGGCCGGCATGACCGTGGACGAGGAACGCGGGCTCGTGTTCTGCCCGATCGGCTCGGCGGCATTCGATTTTTGGGGCGGCGACCGCCACGGCGACGATCTCTACGCCGACTGCCTGGTCGCGCTCGACGCCGCGACCGGCCGGCACGTCTGGCACTATCAATTCACCCACCATGATCTCTGGGACCGCGATCCGCCCGCGCCGCCGAACCTGCTCACGATCCACCGCGGCGGCCGCGACATTCCCGCGGTCGCGCAAATTTCGAAGTCCGGCCACGTGTGGGTTTTCAACCGCGAGACGGGCGAGTCGCTGTATCCGATCGAGGAAGTCGCGGCGCCGAGTTCCGATCTCGCGGGCGAACTCACGTCGCCGACGCAGCCGCTGCCGACGAAACCGGCGCCGTTCGTCCGCCAGCTTTTCACGGCGGACGAAATCACGAACCGCACGCCCGAGGCGCACCGCGCCGTGCTCGAGCGATTCGCGCGGCTGCGGGCGCACGCGCGCTTCACGCCGCCGAGTCGCGAGGGCACGATTATTTTTTCCGGTTTCGACGGCGGCGCGGAGTGGGGCGGGGCCGCGGTCGATCCGGACGGCGTGCTCTATGTGAACGCGAACGAGATGGCGTGGGTGCTCACTATGATCGACTCGGGCGTCGCGACATCGGGAACCATGCCATCGCGCGGCGAGCAGATTTATTTGCAGACCTGCGTCGGCTGCCACGGCGTGGACCGGCGCGGCAACGCGGCGCAAAACATTGCGTCGCTCGTCAACCTCTCGCAGCGGCTGACCGCCGAGCAGGCGGCGGCGGTGATCCAGCACGGGCGCGCGGTGATGCCGCCGTTCGGATTCCTGAGCGATGCGCAGCGGGCGGATCTGGTCGCCTACCTGATGGGCACCGCGCAGGCGCCCGCGCCGGTGGAGCCGCTCGTCGCCGGCCAAAAATCGCCGCCGCCCTACACGCACACCGGCTACAACCGCTGGCTCGACCCGGACGGTTATCCGGCGGTCAAGCCGCCGTGGGGCACGATCAGCGCGATCGATCTTAACACCGGCGAGTATCGCTGGCGCGCGCCGCTCGGCGAGTTTCCCGAGTTGGCGGCGAAGGGAATCCCACCGACCGGCACGGAGAATTATGGCGGGCCGCTCGCGACGGCGGGCGGGCTGTTGTTCATCGGCGCGAGCCGGGACGAAAATTTCCGGGCGTTCGACCGCCACACCGGCCGCGAACTGTGGAAATTCAAACTGCCCGCCGGCGGCTACGCGAGCCCGGCGACCTACGAGGCCGGCGGCCGGCAGTTCGTCGTGATCGCGTGCGGCGGCGGCAAGATGACGACGAAGAGCGGCGACGCGTATGTGGCGTTCGCACTGCCGGCGAAATGAACGGGCGCGGGCGACTGCGCGCTACGATTTCGCCGGCGCGGGCGGCGGGTTGCGGCAGGACTGCCACGCGAGGAAGCGCCAGCGGCCGTTTTCCTCGCGCCACACGGCGAGGAAGTTGAGATCGATCGCCTGCCGTTGGTCGCCGTTGCGGACGTGAATGATCGCGCGGCCGGTCATCAGCGCGAGGCCGGGCGCGGCGGGCAGAAACGTGCGTTCCTGATAATCGAAGCCCTCGTAAACGGTGCGGTGCGAAACGAGCGCGTCGATGTAGGATGCCTTGTTGTCAACCTTGCCGTTCGAGTGGGTGTAGCGCAGCGCGTCGGCGAAGATCGCGTCGAGCCGGGCGGGATCGGCGGCCTCGGTTGCGGCGACGCGTTCGTCGTCGGCGGCGGCGAGGGCGGCGATGACGGCGGGCGAAGCGGCCGCGCGCGGCGAAAGGAAGGCGACGGCA
>Ga0265314_10003998_pt1 | contig 13945 bp, 10 predicted proteins | sample 4126metaG_FD_203106 | JGI IMG/M metagenome (GOLD analysis project Ga0265314, IMG submission 203106) | Rhizosphere microbial communities from Carex aquatilis grown in University of Washington, Seatle, WA, United States - 4-1-26 metaG | ecosystem: Host-associated > Plants > Roots > Rhizosphere >... | reverse complement strand
CGGGTAGGCCTCCCGGCCGGGCGGCCGGCGCAGCAGCAGGGACATCTCGCGGTAGGCCCAGGCGTGCTTGGAGAGGTCGTCGTAGACGCACAGGGCGTCCTTGACCAGGCCTTCGTTGCCGGGCACCGTGACCCCGACTTCCATCACCTCCTCGGCCATCGCCACGCCGGCGTACGGCGCGAGGTACTGGAGCGGGGCAGGATCCTCGGCGCCGGCCACGACCACGATCGTGTGGGCCAGGGCGTCATGGGCCTCCAGGATGGCCACGATGTTGGCAACCGTCGAGAGCTTCTGGCCGATGGCCACGTAGATGCAGACCAGGCCCTTGCCCTTCTGGTTGATGATCGTGTCGATCGCGATCGCGGTCTTGCCCGTCTGGCGGTCGCCGATGATCAGCTCGCGCTGGCCGCGGCCGATCGGGATCAGCGCGTCGATGGCCTTGATCCCGGTCTGGACCGGGGTGTCGACCGACTGGCGGACGATGACACCCGGTGCGATCCGCTCGACCGGGCGGGTCTTGGTCGTGGCGATCGGGCCCTTGTCGTCGAGCGGGCGCCCGAGCGGGTCCACGACCCGGCCCAGGAGCGCCTGGCCGACGGGCACCTCGACGACCCGGCCGGTGGTCTTGACCGTGTCGCCTTCCTTGATCTCCGAGGCGTTGCCCAGGATGACCGCGCCGACGGTCTCCTCCTCCAGGTTCAGGGCGATGCCCATCACCCCGCCCGGGAACTCGAGCATCTCGGACGAGACGGCGTCCTCGAGGCCATAGATTTGGGCGATCCCGTCGCCGACCTCGACGACCGTGCCCACGCTGCGGGTCTCGGCGCCGCGATCGAAGTTGTCGATCGCCGATTTGATGATGCTGATGATCTCGTCGGACTTGATGGCCATCTGCTGATCTCCTAGAGGGCGCCCGAGACGAGCTGGTTCCGCAGTCGCTCGAGGCGACCCCGGACGCTCCCGTCGATCAGGCGGTCGCCGACTCGCACGACGAGGCCGCCGAGCAAGCTCGGATCGACCTCCTGGGCGAGCTCGATCTGGCCGCCGGTCATCTGTTCGAGCCTGGCGATGAGGGCCTTGACCTCGGCCGGTTCGAGCGGCGCGGCGCTCACGACCCGGGCCGGGGCAATGCCGAGGCGTTGATTGTCGAGACGCCGAAACTCTTCGGCGATGCGCGGCAGGTCTTCGATCCGGCCACGCTGGACGAGCAGCTTGAGCAGGTTGAGGGCAGGTCCGCTGACCTTCGAGCCGAAGCCCTTGGTGATGGCCTGCTCGCGCAGCTCCGCGGCAACCGTCGGGTCGTTCAGTCCGCGAGCGACCACCGGGTCCTCGAGGACGGTCGCGGCGCCGTCGAGATCGGCTCGCCAGCGATCGATCGTCTTGTCGCGGGTGGCGATCTCGAACGCCGATTCGGCGTAGCGGCGAGCGGCGGTCGAGGGACGAGCCATCAGCCGGCGGACTCCGGGTTGCCCGCCTTGGCCAGGAACTCGTCGACCAGCCGGCGCTGGCGCGCGTCGCTCATCGTCTCGCCCACGACCTGGCCGGCGGCGGCCAGGGCCAGGTTGGCGACTTCGCCACGCAGGTCCTGCATGACGCGTTCCTTCTCGGACTCGATCTCGGCCGCGGCCCGGACACGCAGCCGCTCGAGCTCCTCGCGGGTTGCGGCAATGTCCGCGTCGCGGGTCTCCTGGGCTACCTTCTGGGCACGGTCGATGATCTCCTTGGCCTCGCGACGGGCCTCCTGGAGGGTCGTCTGGCGCTCGGCGACGCTCGCCTCACGATCGTGACGCGCCTGCTCGGCATCAGCCAGGCCCTGGGCAATCCGCTCGCGACGATCGCTGAGCATCTTGGTCAGGGGCCCGGAGCCGAAGGCCATGAACAGGGCGAAGAAAATGACGAAGTTGAGCGCGCTGACGATGATCCAGAACAGGTTGATCGTCAGGCCGCCGCTTGCAGCGTCGGCCGTCAGGCGGGCAGCAACGTGGGCTGCGCCACCGGCGACGGATAGAAGGGCCACTGGTCGATCTCCGGCCGGTTACTAGCCGGTGATGACGATGGCGAGGATGCCGACGACGATCGCCAGGACGCCGAGCCCTTCGGCGAATGCCGCGAGGATGATCGCCAGGCCGCGAATCTGGCCGGCTGCCTCGGGATTGCGCCCGATCGCCGTCGATGCCAGGCCGCCCAGAATGCCGATACCGATGCCAGGTCCAAAGACCCCCAGGGCCGCGAGCCCCGCGCCGATGTGATCCATCCGGTTCCTCCTGTATCCGGCCGACGGCCGGTTCTCTCCGTTAGGCAGCGGCCGGCTGGCCGCCGCGTACGCCTTCTTCGAGGCTCTCGATCGCCTCGTGACCAAGCTCGCCCTCTTCGCCTTCATGGCTCTCGATTGCGAGGACGATGAACATCAGGGTCAGGATGCTGAAGATCAGCGCCTGGATGAAGTTGAGCATGAATTCAAGGCCCAGGAGCGCGACCGGCAGGATCGCCACGGTCAAGGCCGTGATCGCCGCCAGGGCCACCTCGCCGCCATAGATATTGCCGAAGAGCCGCATCGACAGGGTGACCGGTTTGACGAACTCGAGCATCAGCTCGATCACGCCCACGAACATCGCGATCACGCCCGCCCCGATCCCGTTGCGGAACTCGTAGATCGGGAAGAACCGGCCCAGGTAGCCCCGGATGCCGTTCTTGCGGAAACCCTGGAACTCGAAGTAGCCGAAGCTGACCAGGGCCAGGCCGAGGGTCACGTTCACGTCCGAGGTCGGCGCCCGGAGCTCCTCCAGCTTGCCCACCGGCGGGACCAACCCGCTCCAGTTGCAGAACAGGATCAGCAGGAAGAAACCGGCGAACAGGGGGATATATGGCTTGGCCTCCTTGCCGCCCATCCCGATCCCGAAGTTCTCGAGGCCCTCGTAGGCGAACTCGATCAGGTTCTGGAGTCGACCCGGGACGAGCTTCATGCCCCGCGTCGCCAGGAAGATCAGCAGGATGAGGATCGCCATCACGATCCACATCGTGATGATCGTGTTGGTGATGCTCGGGTGGAAGCCGATCACGACGGATCCGCTTGCCAGCGGGTGAGCGGCGTCGAGGTCGATCACCGTGTGGGGCGGCGGCAGCTCAAGGGTGCTGGTGATGAAGCAGGTCGGGTAGGCACAGGCCTGGCCCTGCGACCCACCGCCCGGGAACGGCGGCACGAGGATGATCGCGACGATGTCCAGGACGATGATCGCGACCGCGATCAGACCGAGGCGGCGCAGCAGCCGACCACGCCCCGCCGGGGCGGTCTCGGGCGCGAGGGTCTCCACCTGATCGCTCGACACGATTGCTCCACGAGTTGTTTCGTTGCGGGTTCCGGCTCCGGTCAGTCGAACCTGGCCAGGAACCGTGAGATCAACCGATAGATCCCGTACGTACCGATCCCGGCGCCGCCGACGAAACCGACGAGCAGGAAGATCGGCGACGAACGGATCTGCAGATCGAGCCAGTGCCCGGCCAGTGCACCACACAGGGTGGTCACCAGCAGGAGGATGCCTATCTCAGAAAACAGGGCGAAATAGGCTCCGGTTTGGCCCGTCAAAGCGCCCGGAGTGTAGCAGCTGCCAACCGGCAGCGGCAAACTCCGGGCGCTCGGATTGGCCCGATTCTGGCGGTCAGGGCTGGACGATGATGATCGTCGTGCCCCGTGTGCTGGTGGCAGGGTGGTCGGAGTCGATGAAGCTCACGGACCCGTGGCGCCGGGTGGGCGGTGCCGGGCGCGGAACCGTGGCAGGCACGAACGGGTCCGACGTGACCCACGCGCCGATGTTGCCGACCAGGTCGACACCGCGGACGCGGTACGTGTACGTGCCCCCGTTGGTCACGGTCCGGGCGACCGAGGTGGCCCCAACGGGGACGGTCACCGAGACGTAGGTGCCGCCGTTGTGGCTCTCCTGGAGCTGGTAGTACTTCACCCCAAAGCCCTGGTCGGTCCCACTCCACCTGAGCATGATCGTGACGGTGGTGCTCGTCGTCCCGGTGGCGATGATCTTCGGCGCGGTCGCCACAGGTCCGAAGGTGTCCTTGACGACGGTCACGACGACCGTGCCGTAGGCCGTCCCGCCGCGACCGTCCGAGATGCGATAGAGGAAGGTATCGGTCCCCGAGAACGAGCCCGTGGGATCGTAGGTAACAGACAGCCCATCGGCAGATACCGAAGCCAGCCCGTGGCCGGTTGACCAGCTGTGGTAGCACGGGTATGGCTCAACGGGAATGCAGACGCCGACGACCGTCAGAGGATCGCTGTCCTGGTCGAAGTCGTTGCTCAGTACATCGATCGTATTCGGTCCACTGCCCTGGACGACGGTCGGGGAGTCGGTCTGGGTCCCTGGCGGGTTGTCCACGCCGGTGATCGTGATCGTGAAGGTCTGGACCGGGCTCGTATCGACTCCGCCATTGGCGGTCCCGCCGTTGTCCTGGACCGAGACGCTGACGGTGACCACGCCGTTCTCGTTGGCGGCCAGCTTGTAGGTCAGCGTGCCGCTGGTATCGATCGACGGCTGGGTCTGGAAGAGGCCGTTGTGATTGTTCGTGACGTGATATGCGAGGACGGTCTGGCCTGATTCGTCGGGTCCACCGCCCGGGTTGAAGCCTGTCGCCCAGCCGCTGACAGTCTCGAGTGCCGGCGGGGGACTTGCCTGAGGAATACTGATATTCGGGCCTTTGACGAATGACGGGGCGTCATTCACCGGCGTCACCGTGATCGTGAACGTCTGCAACGCGCTCGTGTCGACGCCGCCGTTGGCCGTACCGCCGTTGTCATGGAGGCTGACCGAGACGGTCGTGGTGCCGTTGGCGTTGGGCGCGGTGGTGTAGGTCAGGAGGCCTGCCGCGTTGATCGCCGGCTGGCCCCCCGAGGTGAACAGGGCGTTGTTGTCGTTGGTGACGATGAAGTTCAGGGTCTGCGTGGGATCGCCCGGACCGGAGCTGATCGCCGAAGCCCAGCCCGGTGCTGCGATCGGTCCGGCGTCTTCGAAGATCGCCTGATCGGCACCCTCGGTGAAGCTGGGTGCCTGGTTGACGAAGGTCACGCTGATCGTGAAGGTCTGGATGGCGCTCGTGTCCACTCCGCCCAGGTCGGTACCGCCGTCGTCGTGGATCTGGACCGAGACGGTAGCCACGCCGCTCGTATTGGGGGCGGGGGTGTACGTCAGGTTGCCGCTCGAATCGATAGCCGGTCCGGCGCTGAACAGCCCCGGGTTGTTGCTGCTCACGATGAAGTTGAGGGCCTGGCCTGATTCGGTCGGGTCGAGGCCGGGGCTCATTCCGGTGGCCCATCCCGAGACGGGCCCAGGGCTGGAGTTCTCGAAGACGGTCTGATTGGCGCCCTTCGTGAAGAACGGGACCTCATTCACGTGGACGATGGTCACCGTCACGGTCGTCGTATCCACGCCGCCGTGCCCGTCCGCGATCGAGTAATCGAACGAGTCCGGCCCGTTGTAGTGGGCCGCTGGCTGGTAGTGGATCCCGCCGCCGTCACTGTCGACGGTCGCGGTGCCGTGGGCCGGGGTTGAGACCGCCGTCACGCTGAGGGTGTCGAAGTTCGGGTCGGTGTCGTTGGCGAGGACCTCGAATTCTTTGCTCGCCGAATCCTCGTTGATCGAGACCGCGTCGGCGTTCGCCGTGGGGGCGACATTGAGGATGGTCAGGGTTGCGATTGCCGTCTTGCCAGCGAAGGTCGCCGTGACGGTGTGGGCCCCAACTGAGCTCGCCGAGCAGCTGGTCAGGTCGCAGATGCCCCCTGCGATCGACAGGTTGGCCGTGCCGGTCACGTCGGTGGAATTGCCGGCCGTGTCGAACGCAGTCGTGGTGTACGCCTGTGAGCCAGGCGTGATCGAGCTTGTCGACGGTGACACCGTGATGTGGTTCGTCGCCCCGGCGGTCACGGTGAACGTCAGGTCATTCGACAGACCGCCATCGGTGGCGGTGATCGTGACCGAGCCGGCGAGGACGCCGGTCACCGTGACGGACGCAACGCCACCGGCACCAGTCGTCGGGTTGGTCAGACCGGAGACCGAGCCGGGGGGCGTCGAGGCCGTAAAGAAGACTTGCTCGCCCGAAATACCGTTGTTGTTCGCGTCGGTCACCGTTGCAGTCAGGCCCCGGGTCGCTCCCGACGCCAAGCTGAGCGTACTTCCGCCGACGATGAGGGAGAACGGCGCGCCCGGAACCACGGTGAAGGTCAAGGTGTTGCTCGTGAGGCCGCCATCGGTCGCGATGATCGACACGGAACCGGCGTGAAGACCAGTCACGGACTCGTTCAGCGCGCCCGAACCGCCGGTGGTTGCCGTCGTCAGTCCGCTCACAGTGCCGGTGATCGAGCCGGTTTGGCTGAGCGTGACTGACTCACCCGAAATTCCGTTGCCTGCGGCGTCTGTCACCGTGGCGGTCAGGATTCGTCCGCTTCCGGACGTGAGGCTCGTCGTCGTACCCGTTAGGACCAGGTGCAAGGGCGCGCCCGGCACGATCGTGAACGCGATCGATCCGTTCACGCCGCCGTCGGCGGCGCTGATGGTGATCGCCCCGGCGCCGACACCAGTCACGAGGTCGGTCGACTGGCCGAGGCTGTTCGTCGTGGTCGGGGGTCCAAAGCTGACCGAGCCAGGGCCCGTCAACCGGCTGAAGCCGATTGGCTGACCGGCAATCGGGTTACCAGCTGCATCGGTCAGAGTTGCCGTCAGCGTGCGGCTTGCGCCCGAGGTCAGATTGCCCGTGCCGCCCGTGACGACGATTCCAAAAGGGGCCCCGGCGATCACGGTGAACGCGACGTTGTCAGTGAGGACGCCGGCGGTTGCGGTGATCGTGACGAGTCCGGCCCCATGGCCTGTCACGGTATCGACCGCAACGCCCGAGTTGTTGGTGATCGGATTGGTCAGGTTGGACACGTCGCCGGCGCCAGATTGGCCCAGCGTGATCGTCTGATTCGGCACGCCATTGCCCGCGGCGTCAGTCAAGGTGGCGGTCAGCAGCCGTGTCGTGCCCGAGCCGAGGTTGGTCGTGAGGGCACTCAGATCCAGGTGGTTCGCTGCACCTGCAACCACTGGGAATATGACCCCATTGCTGCCGGCGTCAGCGGTCGTCCCCGTAATCGTGACCGTCCCAGCCAAAACGGCGGTCACCGGATCTGTCGCGGTTCCAGTCGCATCGGTCGGGAAGCTGCCCGTCCCGGTGACCGTTCCTGACCCGCTGGCCACGAATGCGACCGACTGGCCGACCACCGGGTTATTGAATGCATCGAGGACGAGGGCGGTGACGTTGCGAGTCTGCCCGGAAGCGAGATTGCCGGTGCTCGTGTTGCCCAGGTCGATCGAGAAGGCGGCTGCAGCGTCCACGGTCGTGCTGCCCGTGCCAGTGATCGTGCCGTCCCCGGTGTCGGTTGCAGTGATCGTCTGCGGACCTGACGTCGTGAACGTCACGCTGAATGTTGCACTGCCCGAATCTGTGGGCTGGAATGTGTAATCAGGAGGAATGGAGACATCGCCACCGTCCGACGTCGTGAAGTGAACCGTCCCGCCATAGCCTGTGTCGACATCGGGCCCCGCCATCGCAGTGACGGTCATTGACGTGTCCGCTACACCAGCTGTCTCAGTCGAGTTGAGGGTCACGGTCAGCGTGTCGGTGTCGGCGAATGCCACCCCAACAGGCAATGAGATGGTCAGCAGGAGGACGGAGGCGAACAGCCGGACCGCGAGTCGCATGGGTCTCACCTGACTAGCAAATGATCGGGGTTGCAAAGTATTTGAGTGAGGTCTTTGTTCCGTTTGTTGCGACAAGCGTCGGCGTGTAGGTGCCCGTCGCATATGTGTGGCTCAGGGTGGTTGTAAAGGAGCTCGACGCGAACGTGCCGCCCCCAGGGGGAGGTCCGCTCATCGTCGCCGTGAAATCGCCGAAATCGATCGTCCACCCGGTGCCGTAGCGATAGGCCCCTGAGAAGTTGTAGGTGCATCCGCTGACCAAGATCGGGGTGAAGCTCGTGACGACCGGGTTCGGCGTCGGGGTCGGGGTCGGCTTGGGTGTATGCGTCGGCGTCGGGGTCGGCGTCGGCACCGGGGTTGGCACGGGCGTCGGGACGGGGGTTGGCTTGGGCGTCGGCTTGGGCGTCGCGACCGGGGACGGCGACGGGCTGGGCGAGAACAACGCGCTCGGACTGGGCGACGGCGTCGCAAACGGGCTCGGTGTCACCAGGGGCGTCGGCGCGGCCGTTGGCGAGGGCGAGACGATGCCCACCAGGGGCGCGGTCGCGGTCGCGGGCGAGACGCCCCCCTGGAAGATCGACAGCTGGGGGTGGACGATGACGGCCGCCGCGACGACGAAGATGCCGGCGGCGACGAGCAGTGCGGCCAGGCCGTCGCGCACCAGGCGTCGGCCGCGGCGACCCCCGGATCGGCCTCGGCCGGCGCCCGCATCGGGAACTGCCGGCCGCGTGAAGACCGGCGCGCTCGGCGGCAGGCCGATGCCCGGGCCGCCACCGATCGTCGCGGTCTTTGGCAGCAGGGCCGCGGTCGCGACGGCCTTGTCGCCTTCATCGGGGGCGAAGAGGCGGAAGCCGCTCGTGGCTGCCGCAGGCGCCGATGCCGGCGTCGCCCGGGGTTTCAGGACGGCGGCTGCGGTTTCCGACAGGACCGGGAGCATCGCTGCCTCGGCGGCGGCACTCGCGGCGGCGATCGTCAGCCCGGGGTCAGGCTTGGACAGGTTGGCCGGTGCGACGGCCGCACTCCGGCCCGCCGAGCCGAGAGCGGTGCCGGCCGGGCCGAGGGCTACCGGTGCGGGCGGCGCGGCGGCCGCCATCGTCGGTTGAGGCTTGAACGCCGGCAGCACCGCCGGCGTGGGAGCTGGGATTGGGGCCGGTACCGGGACGGCCGATGGCGGCTTCGCCGGCGCGGCGGGAGGGGCGGCGGCTGTTGGGCGCTGGCCCAGTGCCGTTGCGGGAATCTGGCTGGGTCCGGCGCTCGCGGCGGCCGCAGCGGACGCGGCCGTGGCGGCGATCGCGGCGGGAGCGGCGTTCGGCGCCGGGGCGACGCTCACGGTCGGGGCAACACTCGCAGCGGTAGCGGGGAGCGACGCCTGGGCAGCGGGCGGTGGATCCTGGTCGGTCAGGATGCCGAAGACCCGGCGAAGCGCCTCGCGCCCGATCTCGGCGTCCATCGGGTCCGCCTGGAACATCTTCTTGATGGCCGCTTCCCGTCGCTGGCGAACGACGAGATAGCCGACTCCCCAGGCGAGAATCGCCACTGTGAGCACGATCGCGAGGATGATGGGCAGGCTCATGGACGTTTGCGAGCAGTCTCCGGGCAGGGTCGGAGCCCGATGCTAGCACTGGACCGTTGAGTTGAGGATTAGGAATAGTGCCGATTGCGTCGAACGACAGGGTGGTTCAGAGCGGAGGATTGCGAGTCGGTCCGCTGCAGTTTCCAGGGTCGCGCGAGCCGCTCTGAGCACGCGATCCGCTGCCCACCCAGAATGGCCGGATGAGCCACCCGCCATCCGAGCGGCCGGTTCGGGCGTGTCGTATCGCCCTGGCCGTCGTCGCCGCACTCGTGTTCTCGGCCTGTGCCGCGACCCCCACCCTGCCGCTCCCGAGCTCCGGTCCGAGCCCGAGCCAGGTCCCCTCGTCAGCCCCTTCCGCTGGCCCGTCTTCGGGGCCGAGCGCCGCGCCTAGCGCACTCCCCAGCGACCTGCCCAGCCTGGTCCCCAGCCTCCCACCGACGGCCGTCCCGGGCTCGCCGACCCCCACGCCTACCGCCACCGCGACGGCCCAGGCGTCGTGCGCCAACCAGGTCCTGCGGAGCATGACCAAGGTCCAGCGGATCGGTGAGCTGTTCGCCCTCGGCCTGGCCAAGAACCAGCTCGGGACCGCCGAGCTGAGCGCGATCCAGAACCAGCACGTCGGCACCGTCTGGTTCACCGCGACGACGACGATCGGCGTCGCCGGGATCCAGGCCGTGAGCAGCGCCGTGCAGGCCCAGGCGACGAACGCCGCCACCGACGGGGTCGGCCTGTTCATCGCCGCCAACCAGGAGGGTGGCCAGGTCCAGGCCCTGAAGGGGGCCGGCTTCCAGACGATCCCCTCGGCACTCGTCCAGGGCGGACGCCCGATCGCCACCCTCACCGCCGAGGCCAAGGTCTGGGGCCAGGAGCTCAAGTCGGCCGGGGTCAACCTCGACTTCGCGCCGGTCGCTGACGTCGTCCCGCCGGGCACCGACTCGACGAACCAGCCGATCGGCGCCCTGAAGCGCGAATACGGCCACGATCCGGCTACGGCTGGGACCCACGCCGCCGCGTTCATCGCCGGGATGACCGCGGCCGGGATCGCCACGACCGCCAAGCACTTCCCGGGGCTGGGCCGGGTCGAGAACAACACCGACTTCTCAGCCAACGTGGTCGACGATGTGACCACCGCCAACGATCCCTACCTCGGCTCGTTCCAGGACGCGATCAACGCCCGAGTGCCGTTCGTGATGGTCGCCCTGGCGACCTACACCAGGATCGATCCCCACAACCTGGCCGCGTTCTCGCCAACGGTGATCGGCATCCTGCGCAATCAGCTCGGATTCACGGGCGTGATCACGTCCGACTCCCTGACGGCCAAAGCCGTGGCCTCGATCCCGGCCGGCCAGCGGGCGATCGACTTCCTGCTGGCAGGCGGCGACCTGGTCGTCGTCAACAGCTCGAGTGCGATGGTCACCATGGTCAGTGCGGTCCAGGCCCGGGTCGCGGCCGACCCGAGCTTCTCGCACCTGGTCGACGAGGACGCCCTGCTCGTCCTCAAGGCCAAGGCCGCGGCCGGGCTCCTGCCTGCCGGCTGCTGAGCGCTCGAGCGGCTAGCCCGGCCTGCGTCCCGCGGTCGTGGCCGGAGGCTCGGATTCGTCCTCGTACGAGCTCGCCTCGAAGTCGTTGGCCACCAGCGAGCGCCGGGTGAGGACCAGGAGCAGGAAGCCCGACGCGACGACCACGCCCAGGAAGCCGTACAGCTGGCCGGCGCCCGACAGGACAAACGACAGGACGGCCAGGATCACGGTCAAGCCGTAGATCACGAGGACGGCTTTTGTCTGGCTCAGGCCGAGGTCCATCAGCCGGTGATGGACGTGGCCTCGATCGGGCGTGAACGGCGACGATCCGTTCGCCACGCGCCGGACGATGCTCCAGAACGTGTCGATGATCGGCACGCCCAGGACGAGCAGCGCGACCGCAACCTTGGCCGAGCCGAGGATCGACAGGACCGCCAGCGAGTAGCCCAGGAGCATCACTCCGCTCGTGCCGGCAAAGATCGAGGCCGGGTGGAAGTTCCAGCGCAGGAAGCCGAGCAACGCCCCGGCGAGGGCGAAGCACAGAAGGGCGACGAACGGCTGCCCGGACTGGCCGGCCAAGGTCAGGCTGATGAGGCCCAGGGTGAACGCGGCAATCAGGCCGATCCCGCTCGACAGGCCGTCGAGCCCGTCGATCCAGTTGATGCTGTTGATCATGCCCACGATCCAGAAGATCGTGAACGCCACACCCCACACGCCGCTCAGCGGGATCTGGCCGGAACCGAACGGGTTGGCGATCGAGTCGATGTTGACCCCGAGCAGGACCGCGCCGACCGCCAGGATGAGCTGGCTGACGAGCTGCCAGCGCGCGCGCAGGTTGAGCACGTCGTCGAGCAGCCCGATCACGACGGCGAACGCGGCTCCGGCCAGGAGGGCGGTCATCTCGCCCTGGCCGATCGACAGCAGGGTGAACCCCGGTCCGAGCGAGCCGCTGGCAACGAGAACGGTCAGGACGAGCGAGACGCCGAGGAAGCCGATCCCGACGGCCACACCGCCGCCCCGGGCGATCGGCTGGGTGTTGACCCGGCGATGATTCGGTTCGTCAACGATCTCGAGCCGACGGGCGACCTCGCGCACCAGCGGAGTGAGGACGAGGCTGATGAGGGCGGTGACGACGAAGGCGACGATGAATGCGGGCAGGAGCTGGGGCAGCCCGGCGATCAGCCGCATCGCGAACCGACCATCACGCCTCGGGCAGCCCCGGCACCGGGAAGCGGTTGGCGATCTCGCGGGCCGCCGCCCCGAGCCTGGCCAGCTTGGCCGGTTCGTCTCGAACGGCAATCGCCTCGACGATCAGGTTGGCGATCGCCCGCATCTCGTCCGTCCCGAAGCCGCGCGTGGTGGTGGCCGGGGTGCCGATCCGGATCCCCGAGGCGATGTTGGGCGGGTTCGTATCGAACGGGATCGCGTTCTTGTTGACGGTGATCCCGATCTCGTCGAGGAGGCGCTCCGCCTCGCGGCCGGTCACGCCGAGGGGCGTGACATCGACCAGGATCAGGTGGTTGTCGGTGCCGCCGGTCATCAGCCGGGCGCCCAGGGACTGGAGCGTCTCGCCCATGACCCGGGCGTTGGCCAGGACGCGAGCCTGGTAGTCACGGAACTCGGCCGTCTGGGCGAGCTTCAAGGCGATCGCCTTCCCGGCGATCACGTGCAGGAGCGGGCCGCCCTGGACGCCCGGGAAGACGCTCCGGTCGATCGTCGCCGCCAGGTTGGGCTTGACCATCGGGTAGTTGGCCGGATCGACGCTGGCTGGCAGCTCGTTGCGGCTGAAGATCATCCCGCCCCGGGCGCCACGGAGCGTCTTGTGGTTGGTGGTGGTGACGATGTCGGCATGCGGGAACGGGCTGGGATGGAGGCCCGCCGCGACGAGCCCGGCGACGTGGGCCATGTCGACCCACAGCAGGGCCCCGACCGAATGGGCGATGTCGGCCATCCGCTCGAACTCGATGATCCGGGGATAGGCCGACGCGCCGGCAATGATCAGCTTCGGCTTGACATCGCGGGCCTGGACCTCGAGCGCCTCGTAGTCGATCCGCTGGTTGTCCTCGCGGACGCCATAGGCGTGGATCTCGAAGTAGCGGCCGCTGAAGTTGAGGGCCATGCCATGGGTCAGGTGGCCGCCGTGGGCCAGGTTCATGCCCAGGACGCGATCGCCCGGGTTCACCGAGCTCAGGTAGGCGGCCATGTTGGCCTGGGCGCCGGAGTGGGGCTGGACGTTGACATGCTCCGAGCCGGGGAAGAGCTCGAGGGCTCGATCCTCGGCTAGCCGCTCGATGATGTCGACGTACTCGCAGCCGCCGTAATAGCGCTTGCCGGGCTGACCCTCGGCGTACTTGTTGGTCAGCCACGAGCCCTGCGCCTCGAGGACCGCCTTGAACACATAGTTCTCACTGGCGATCAGCTCGATCTTGTCGTGCTGGCGGTGGCGCTCGCTCTCCATTGCCGCCCAGACATCGGGGTCGATCTCGGCAATGGATGCCCAGGGCAGGGCAGCTGTCTGGCTGGCGGTCATCACGGAACTCCTCGGGCCGGGTCAAGGCATAGGATGGCGCGCCGCCCATCTTCCCACGTGAGGCCCGTCGCGGACACGCCGGGTTCGTGGCACGGGCTTCGGTTCCGCCGGTCGCCCCGCGGTTGCGTGTTCCCAGAACACCAAACCGCTCGTTTCGCCCGCCTCCCTCTGGGGCGGGCTCACCGTTTCATCCCGGGCCACGCTCGGCTCGGGACAAGTTCAGGGCGTCAGTGCCCGTCCAGGGTTCGCCGAGCCGCCCAAATCGCCCATTTGCTGTCCACAGAACACCAGGCCTCGCCGGCGCGAGTACGTGGTACCTCAAACAGCCCGAATCGGGCTCACTCCGGGACAAGGAGGGCCAACGACTCCCTGCGGTCGAGCCAATTCATCCCGAGCCACGCTCGGTTCGGCACATACCTATGCGCCCGGAGAGATCCGCGCCGAGGCAGCCGCCCGAAATCAGCGTTTTGAGGTACGGAGTACCCGCGACGGAGCCCGAGCGTGGAGCCTCGCCTAGCCGCCGTCCCATTCGTCGGGCGGCGCTGGAGGCGCGGGAGCCTCGATCGGGTGGCCCTTGCGGGCGGCC
>Ga0265314_10003997_pt1 | contig 13946 bp, 8 predicted proteins | sample 4126metaG_FD_203106 | JGI IMG/M metagenome (GOLD analysis project Ga0265314, IMG submission 203106) | Rhizosphere microbial communities from Carex aquatilis grown in University of Washington, Seatle, WA, United States - 4-1-26 metaG | ecosystem: Host-associated > Plants > Roots > Rhizosphere >... | reverse complement strand
GATTTCCGCCGAGGCGTTGGTCACTTCGGTGGCCGAGAGCTTGATGTTGGCAATGGTCGAACCGACTTTGTCGGCGATCATTTCCGCAGCCTGGGCGATCTGCCCGACTTCATCGCGCCGATGAATGCCCGGCATGGCGACGTTGAAATCGCCGTCAGCCAGTTTCTGCAGTTCGGGCACCAGGGCGACGATGGGCTTGGCGATCGCGCGCCCGATGATCCAGGCGAGCAAGCCGCCGAAAAGGAGGCCGCCGATCGCCAAAAACCCGATAATGGTCTCGGTGCTGGCAATCAGGGTCCTCGTGTCGTGCTCAATTGCTTTCACGTTTTCCGCCACACGTTCCTTAAGCAGCTTCAAATTCGCGTCGAGAGCATCGCCTACCTTCGCTATTTCGGCGCCGCGATCTTCCTGCTCATCGATCGCGCGCCGCATGACGCGACTGCCTTCCCGGTACGCGCCGGCTTGCGCCTTGATTTGATCGAATATCTTGCCGTCGTCGCCATTGAGGAGAAGCGTTTCGAGCCGCGGGATCAGCTTATTCAGCTCGCCGGAATACTTGTCCGCTGCATCCGCCGACGGCTTGTCGTGCCGGGCGTTGAACTTAGCCGAATTCAGGCGAATCTGCATGAACAAGTCGTTCGCCTTGTAGGCAAGCGTGAGAAAGTTGTTGTCATTACTCATCATCGCCACGTTCCAAAGCTTCTCAAATGCGATACGCATTTTGTCGCCGGCCGGAGTTAGAATATCGACCGAAATTCTGGTCTGTTCCTGTTTCAACTGACCGATTTTCGCGACGCCGGCGGCAAAAACGTCGAACGGTTGCGCAAGGTCTTGCGCAATCTTTTTTCGCTCTGGATTTTTGATCGTCTGCGTCAATTCTTGGATTGAATCGCGCGCGGCCGGAATGAGTTTGTTCGCTTGGGCTAAAAGCGCCGGATCGTCGTTCCGCATATATTCCCGCGCGGCGCCGCGCAAATAAACGAGCGTCAGCTCCAGCGCGTTCACGCGCGCCGTGTTTGTTTGCGAATAGATCACTTCCCCGAAGCCCCTGTCTGCCTTGCCGAACGCGAGGTAGGCGCTGACCGATACGGCGGCCGTGATTGCGAGCACGCAGCCAAACCCGATCATGATCTTGGAGCTGATCTTGCGATCGTTGAAGAGGCGGAAAGCTCCGCGCGGTCGGGCATTCACTTGCTGGACTTCGGTGGTCATGTGTCGGTTTCCAATTTAAATTTGCAATTTGATCAGGTCGCCGCCGCTTCGCATTCGATCGGCGTCGCGCTCACGAGCGACGGCAGATCGATGAGGGCCATCATCGAGTTTTCGGTGGTGACGACGCCGGACAGGAAGTGTTCGACCTTGGACTGCGACACCTGCGGCACCGGCTGCACCTTCGCGCGATCGAACGAAACGATGTCGAGCACGCGGTCGGCGAGCAGACCGACCTGGCGGTTGCCGACCTGCACGATGATAATGACGTGCAACAGCGTCGCGTCGGTCAGGCCCTGATCGAAGCGGCAGCGCAGATCGACGATCGGGATGACGACGCCGCGCAGGTTCAAGACGCCGCGGACGTAGTCCGGCTGCTTAGGCAGATGCGTGATGTCCGAGAACACCTTGATTTCGCGCACCGCCATGATGTCGACGCCGTATTGGTCGTTGCCGATGGCGAAGCTGACGAACTGGGCCAGACCTCTGGCCTTCGATCCGCCCTCGTCCCAATGAGTCGGCGCCAGAGGCGGCGCGGCTACGTGTTTAACGACTTCATCGTTCATGGCGCCCGAGCTCCCGCTTCACGCGCAGTGCGTGATTGAGATTGCGGATTGAGCCCGGCGCGTTAGAGAAGCTTTTAAAATTATATAGAGGCAGCGCGTTATTCCAAAGCGATAAACTGGATTGCAATCGCGGGTCCGCGGCATTTACCAACAAGCGCGCGTCGATTTTACGATCACTTGAATCGCATTGTTCCAAGAGCATTGCGCTGCTTATATATCGAGCGGCTGCAGCGCCAACCTATGCAAAGCAACATTTCGAATTGAAACGATTCAATTTCTGATGATGAACGACGTAATTGCGCTGCAACGATTAACCTTGCGGTAATCACGCCAATGATTCATCTCGTTTTCGGATTATTGCAGGCAATCGCATGCGCCGTCAGAACCGCGGCGTGCCGGGCACGAAGGCATCGAACGCCGCCCAGAATTGCGCGCGATAGACATCCTGCTCCTGCAAAATCTCATGGCGGCTGCCGGGCAGAATAAGATGCCGGCCCGCCAGCAGATTCAAGCCGAAGCTTTCGATCGCCGGCGTGGATACGACTTCGTCGCTGCCCGCCGCCACCAGCAGCATCGGCTGGCGAATGCGCGCCGCGTAAGACGGCGCCGTGAACTGCTTCATGGCGCGCATCGCGGCGTCGACCCAGGCGATGGTGGGAGCGGCAATGCCGAGCGCCGGTTCTTCTTCCAGCACCGCGGCGTTGCGCGAGAAGCGCACCGGATCCGACGTCAGCACATTGCCGAGGAAATCTTCCGAGCCGGTGGCCTTGCCGTGCCCGGTCGGAATGTAAGCGGTGCCGCGACCAAGCAACCGCAAGGTGCGCGCCAGCGGACCCGCCGCGCGCAGCAGCGGACCGGAGCGCAAGCCGATCATCGGCGCCGACAGCACCACGCGATCGAACCAGCGGCTGCCGTCGTGGCAGGCACGAATGGCGACGGCGCCTCCCATCGAATGGCCGAGCGCGAAGATCGGCGGCGGGCAGTCCGGCAGAACCACCTGCTCCATGATGGCGCCGAGATCGGTGGCGTATTCGGAGAAATTGCGGATGTGGCCTTTTTCCCGGTCGGCCAGCGCGCGATCCGACAGGCCCTGGCCGCGCCAGTCGAAGGTCGCCACCGCGAAACCCCGCGCCTGAAGATCGCGCACCGTCTCGAAGTATTTCTCGATGTATTCGGCGCGGCCCTGCAGCAGCACCACCGTGCCCTTGCGGCCGGGCGGCGGATCCCAGCGGCCAAAGCGCAGCGTCACCCCGTCGGAGGTTTTGATGGTGCCGGTCACGGCATGGTCGGGCACGGGATTGGCGGGAATTGAAATCAAGCGCATGTTTTGTAACTAATTGATTTTCTTTGAATTTTGCGGCCGTTGCCGGCCTCTTGCGAGCCCAAAAGGACATTCCCATATTTGCTGAGCGCAGGCCATACCGGCTGCGCACGGGTTCAGGTCTGGCCATTCGGCGGACCGTTACCCGCATGTCGCTCACAAGCAGGAGGATATGCTTATGCGTACGTTTGACCTTGCTCCCCTCTATCGTTCCACCGTCGGCTTCGACCGGCTGTTTTCGATGCTGGATGGATTCGAATCCGCCCCGGGCTACCCGCCCTATAACATCGAACGCACCACCGACAACGAATACCGCGTCACCGTCGCGGTCGCCGGCTTCGGCGAGAACGAGCTTTCGATCGAATCGAAAGAAAACACCCTGACCATCAAGGGCTCCAAACAGGCCAAGGAAGACCAGCAGAATGCCGACGTGCTCTATCAGGGCATCGCGGCGCGCGCCTTCGAGCGCGTGTTCCAGCTGGCCGACTATGTCCAGGTGAAGGCCGCGAGCCTCGAGAACGGCCTGCTGCACGTCGACCTGGTGCGGGAAATCCCCGAGGCCAAGAAGCCGCGCCAGATTCCGATCGGCAATGGCCAGGCCAAGGCGCAGACCATCGAGACCAAGGCTGCCGCCTAAATCGAAACAACAGCACACGTGGAGCGCCCCGGAATTTCCGGGGCGCTTTTTTTTTATTTTACGCCGTCGGCGTCGGCATCGCTCTGGCTTGCGGGCGGCGAATAGCCTGCCGGCGGCGAGTCTTCGGTGATCGCCGGTTCGCGCGGCGCGGCGAATTGCTCGCCAGCCTGCGCCTTGGCGCCAAAATTCGGCGTCGGCCGGATTGGCGTCGGTCCTTCGGCCGGTGGCGGCGGCGCGCTCAAGATCGCGCGGCGCGGACCGGGAGGCTGGGACACCGGCCGCGGCGCGGGCGGATCGATGGGCCGGGATTTGGTGATGGCGATCTGGCGCACAGGCTTGCGGGCGATTTCAGGCTGCGGCGGCCAGCGCGGCGTCGTGCGCGGTGGCGGCGCAGCCCGGCGGCGCGGCGGCGGCGCGACCTCTTCGTCATCCTCATCGGAAACATTCGACGTGCGATGGCCGCGCGCATCGTCCGGCTGCGGCACATGGATGATGCGCGGACCGCGCTCATAGGAAGGAATAACGTACGCGACCGCCGGCGGCGCCGCATCGGCCACGCTCACCGGCTGCGACGAACCCGAGCCGGCGAAGACCAGCGTGGCGGCAAGCGCCACCACCAGCCATCCGATCGCCAGCGCTGTTTTCACGGTGCGATCCTTCCCCTCAGCGGCGCGCGATGAGCCGGATGATGTGATCGATCGACAACTGTCCGGCGCCGCGCGACAGCAGCACCAGCAGAATAGCCGCCCAGTAGACCTGCGCGGTCCACAGCCCGGCCGGCATCAAGTAAAACTGCACGGCGGTCGCGATCAGCAGGCCGAGCGCGGCAAAGCGCGTGGCAAAGCCGATGACCAGCAGCACCGGCAGGATGAATTCGGCATAGGCCAGCGCGTAGGCGGCCATCGCCGGCGGCACCATCAGCGGCGGATAGGCGGTGAGGAACGCGTTGAAGGTTTCGGCCTTCACCTGCATCGGCAGAATCATCGAAAAATTGAAATTATAAAGATCGACCGACAGCAGGGAGCCCGCGACCCTGGTCTGGCCGTCGAAGAAAAACACCCGCGCCATCAGCAGCCGCAGTGCAAGGGCGACCAGCGCATAAGGAACGAGCGAACACGCCGAAACGAAACCATCGACCAGAAGGCCGACGACGGAGCGCGAACGCCGGGCCCGCTCGGCGGCGCGCCTGGAAATCGCCTGGCTGGTTGCCAGTGCCGCCGCCACCGCCGGTGACGGCCGCATGATCGAATTCGCCGGCAGATCCAGGGTCGGCGGCGCCAGCGCCGCCAGACGGTCGGCCAGCCGCGCCATCGCCGCTTCGCCGGAGCCGAGTTCGACGGGCCGGTGGGCGGTTGTGATGTCGGTCATGGGGCTTCTCCGCTGCAATTTTTTGCACCTTAGCGGCCGCTGCGCCGGCCGCGGCTAAATCCCCTCGGCACGGTTAGAAACCACGGTTAAACGGTTAATCCACAGCCCGCGCAGGCGGCGCCCGCACGCAATGGCATTGCGCCAGCGAGCCGCGCATGGTCCTGTTCTTGCTTGGCTGAGAGGCGGCGCCGCAACAAAAGGTCAGGTTGGAGCAATTCCGGCGTGGACCAGTCTTGTGTGGCAGTGCAAAATTTGGCATGGTCCATTAGGACAGCATTGCTGTCCTAATCGGGTCCGGCGATAGGGTCGGGCAGAGGCGACGGTACCGGGCGGGTTTGCCTTTTTTCGCGACGGGTTGCAGTTCGGCCCGGGCCCTGAGAGAGGGCCGGCGGCCAAAGGGGAGTACGCCCGCGGACCTCAAGGACCGCCGGCGAGGTAGGACGACATGAGCGAGCGTAGCAACAGTACAGGACCTGGCGATCATGTTGCGGCCGCTCGCGCGGTCACGCCGGCGTTCGAACCGTTTCTTGGCTCGACCGCCGATCCGGGTACGCCGCCGGCGCAAGGGCTGTACGATCCCGCGCTCGACAAGGATTCCTGCGGCGTCGGCTTCATCGCCGACATCAAGGGCCGCAAGTCGCATCTGATCGTCGAAGACGGTCTGCGCATCCTCTGCAATCTGGAACACCGCGGTGCGACCGGCGCCGACCCGCGCATGGGCGACGGCGCCGGCATCCTGGTGCAGATCCCGCACAAGTTTTTCGCCAAGGAAGCCAAGCGGCTCGGCTTCGCCCTGCCCGCGCCTGGCGACTACGCCGTCGGCTATCTGTTCATGCCGACCGATCCGAGCTGGCGGCAGATCATCCGCGACATCTACGCCGAGATGATCGAACGCGACGGCCTGACGCTGTTGGGCTGGCGCGAAGTGCCGACCGACAATTCGTCGCTCGGTGAATCGGTCAAGCCGACCGAACCGAAGCACATGCAGGTCTTCATCGGCCGCGGCAAAAAGAAGTTCACCGAGGACGAGTTCGAGCGCCGGCTCTATATCCTGCGCAAGTCGATCTCCAACGCCATCTACCGCCGCCGCGAGCGCCGCACCTCGGGCTATTACCCGGTGTCGATCTCGTGCCGCACCGTCATCTACAAGGGCATGTTCCTCGCCGATCAGCTCGGCAGCTATTATCCCGATCTGCACGATCCGGATTTCGAAAGCGCGATCGCCCTGGTGCATCAGCGCTTTTCGACCAACACCTTCCCGACCTGGTCGCTGGCGCATCCCTATCGCTTCGTCGCCCATAACGGCGAAATCAACACGCTGCGCGGCAACAACAACTGGATGGCGGCGCGGCAGGCGTCGGTGTCCTCGCCGCTGTTCGGCAAGGACATCTCCAAGCTGTGGCCAATTTCCTACGAGGGCCAGTCCGACACCGCCTGCTTCGACAACGCGCTCGAATTCCTGGTGCAAGGCGGCTACTCGCTCGCCCACGCCGTGATGATGATGATTCCCGAGGCCTGGGCGGGCAATCCGCTCATGAACGAGGAACGCCGCGCCTTCTACGAATACAATGCCGCGCTAATGGAGCCGTGGGACGGCCCCGCGGCGATCGCCTTCACCAACGGCCGCCAGATTGGCGCGACGCTCGACCGCAACGGCCTGCGGCCGGCGCGCTATCTTTTGACCCGCGACGACCGCATCGTCATGGCGTCGGAAATGGGCGTGCTGCCGATTTTGGAAAAGGACATCATCAAGAAGTGGCGGCTGCAGCCGGGCAAGATGCTGCTGGTCGATCTCGACGAAGGCCGCCTCATTCCCGACGAGGAACTGAAGGAGACTTTGGCCAAGAGCCATCCCTATCGCGAGTGGCTCGACCGCACGCAGATCGTGCTCGAGGAACTGCCCGGCGCCGCCAACCATGCGCCGATCTCGAATCTCGCGCTGCTCGATCGCCAGCAGGCCTTCGGCTACACCCAGGAAGACCTCAAGCTGCTGATGACGCCGATGGGCACCACCGGCGAGGAAGCCATCGGCTCGATGGGCAACGACACGCCGATCTCGGCGCTGTCGGACAAGCCGAAGCCGCTGTTCACCTATTTCAAGCAGAACTTCGCGCAGGTCACCAACCCGCCGATCGACCCGATCCGCGAAGAGCTGGTGATGAGCCTGGTGTCGATCATCGGGCCGCGGCCCAATTTGCTCGACCACGAAGGCATGTCGCACACCAAGCGTCTCGAAGTGCGTCAGCCGATCCTGACCAACGAGGATCTGGAGAAGATTCGCTCGATTTCGGAAATGACCGGCGATCATTTCCAGTCGAAGACCTTCGACATCACCTTTCCGGCCGAGCACGGCGCCTCCGGAATGGGCTTTGCCCTCGAGGAACTGTGCGTGCGCGCCGAGGAAGAAGTGCGCAAGAACTGCAACATCATCATCCTGTCCGACCGCAAAACCGGCGCCGACCGCATCCCGATCCCGGCGCTGCTGGCCTGCGCCGCCGTGCATCATCATTTGATCCGCGCCGGCTTGCGCACCTCGGTCGGCCTGGTGCTGGAGACCGGCGAGCCGCGCGAAGTGCATCACTTCGCCTGTCTGGCCGGCTACGGCGCCGAGGCGATCAATCCTTATCTCGCCTTCGAGACGCTGACGGCGATGAAGGACGCGCTGCCGCAAAAGCTCGAAGAGAAAGAGCTGGTCAAGCGCTACATCAAGTCGATCGACAAAGGCCTGCTCAAGGTGATGTCCAAGATGGGCATCTCGACCTACCAGTCCTATTGCGGCGCGCAGATTTTCGATGCCGTCGGCCTGCGGCAGGAATTCGTCGACACTTACTTCACCGGCACCCATACCCGCATCGAAGGCGTCGGCCTCGCCGAGATCGCCGAGGAAAGCGTGCGCCGTCATCGCGACGCCTTCAGCGACGCGCCGATCTACAAGTCGATGCTGGACGTCGGCGGCGACTATGCGGTGCGAGTGCGCGGCGAGGACCACGTCTGGACCGCCGAGACCGTGTCACGCCTGCAGCATGCGGTGCGCGGCAATTCGCAGGAGCATTACCGCGCCTTCGCCAAGGTCGTGAACGATCAGAACGAGCACCTGCTCACCATCCGCGGCCTGTTCGATATCAAGACCGCGCATGACGTCGGCCGCAAGCCGGTGCCGCTCGAAGAAGTCGAGCCGGCCAAGTCCATCGTCAAGCGTTTCTCGACCGGCGCCATGTCCTACGGTTCGATCTCGCGTGAGGCACACACCACGCTCGCCATCGCCATGAACCGCATCGGCGGCAAGTCGAACACCGGCGAAGGCGGCGAAGAGAGCGACCGTTTCAAGCCGATGCCGAACGGCGACAGCATGCGCTCGGCGATCAAGCAGGTCGCGTCGGGACGCTTTGGCGTCACCACCGAGTATCTCGTCAACTCGGATATGATGCAGATCAAGATGGCGCAGGGCGCCAAGCCCGGCGAAGGTGGCCAGTTGCCCGGCCACAAGGTCGACAAGACCATCGCGGCGGTGCGCTATTCGACGCCCGGCGTCGGCCTGATCTCGCCGCCGCCGCACCATGACATCTATTCGATCGAGGATCTGGCGCAGCTCATCTACGACCTCAAGAACGTCAACCCGACCGGCGACGTTTCGGTGAAGCTCGTGTCGGAAGTCGGCGTCGGCACGGTCGCCGCCGGCGTCTCCAAGGCCCGCGCCGATCACGTCACCATTTCGGGCTTCGAAGGCGGCACCGGCGCCTCGCCTCTCACCTCGCTCAAGCACGCCGGCAGCCCCTGGGAAATCGGCCTGGCCGAAACGCACCAGACGCTGGTCGCCAACCGCTTGCGCGGCCGCATCGCCGTTCAGGTCGACGGCGGTATCCGCACCGGCCGCGACGTCGTGGTCGGCGCCATGCTCGGCGCCGATGAATTCGGTTTCGCCACCGCGCCACTGATCGCGGCCGGCTGCATCATGATGCGCAAGTGCCACCTCAACACCTGCCCGGTTGGCGTCGCCACCCAGGACCCGGTGCTGCGCAAGCGCTTCAAGGGCCAGCCCGAGCACGTCATCAACTACTTCTTCTTCGTCGCCGAGGAAGTGCGCGAGATCATGGCCGAGCTCGGCTACCGCACCTTCGACGAGATGGTCGGACAGATGGACATGCTCGACCAGCGCAAGCTGGTGGCGCATTGGAAGGCCAAAGGTCTCGACTTCTCCAAGCTGTTCATGATGCCGAAGGCGGCCAAAGGCACGGCGATCTTCAACTGCGAAGAGCAGGACCACCATCTCGAGAAGATTCTCGACCGCAAGCTGATCGCCGAATCGCAGGCCGCGCTCGACCGCGGCGCGCCGGTGCGGCTGCAGACCCAGATCAACAGCGTCAACCGCGCCGCCGGCGCGATGCTGTCGGGCGAAGTCGCCAAGCGTTACGGCCATGCCGGGCTACCGGACGGCACCATTCACGTACGGCTCAACGGCACCGCCGGGCAGAGCTTCGGCGCCTGGTTGGCGCACGGCATCACCTTCGAACTGGAAGGCGAAGCCAACGATTATGTCGGCAAGGGCCTGTCGGGCGGGCGCATCATCATTCGGCCGCCGGCCGATAGCGGCATCGTGCCGGAGGAATCCATCATCGTCGGCAACACGGTGCTGTACGGCGCCATCGCCGGCGAGTGCTATTTCCGCGGCATCGCCGGCGAGCGCTTCGCGGTGCGCAACTCGGGCGCTACCGTCGTGGTGGAAGGCACCGGCGACCATGGCTGCGAATATATGACGGGCGGCGTCGTCGTCGTGCTGGGCACCACCGGCCGCAACTTCGCCGCCGGCATGTCGGGCGGCATCGCCTACGTCATCGACGAGGACAACACCTTCAAGTCCCGCTGCAACATGGCGATGGTCGAACTCGAGCCGGTCGCGGAAGAAGAAGAGATCGCCGAGAAGGAATACAACCTCCTGAACGATCTGGAGTCGCACGGCCGCGTCGACATCATGGCGGATTTAACCAATGGCGACGCCGAGCGCCTGCGCACGTTGATCTCCAATCACGCGCGCTATACCAATTCAAAGCGCGCCGCCGAGATACTGGCCGACTGGGCGCGCTATCGCCCGCTGTTCAAGAAGGTAATGCCGGTCGAGTATCGCCGCGCGCTTCTTGAAATGGCCAAGGAAAAGGCCGCCACCATGCAGGCGGCGGAATAAGTATGGGTAAGGTCACCGGTTTTCTCGAAATCGAACGGCACGATCGCACATACGCGCCCGTCGAGGAGCGTATCAAGAATTATCGTGAGTTCGTGCTGCCGCTGCCGGAGCAGGACGTCCGCCAGCAGGCGGCGCGCTGCATGGATTGCGGCGTGCCGTATTGCCACGGCACCTCGAGGCTGACCGGCGCGCCCACCGGCTGCCCGGTCAACAACCAGATTCCGGACTGGAACGACCTGGTCTACCGCGGCAACTGGGACGAAGCGGCGCGCAACCTGCACTCGACCAATAATTTCCCGGAAGTGACCGGCCGCGTCTGCCCGGCGCCGTGCGAGGCGTCCTGCACGCTCAATATCGACGAAAACCCGGTCACCATCAAAACCATCGAATGCGAGATCGCCGACCGCGCCATCGCCCAAGGCCTCAAGCCCGACGTGGCGGCGCACAAGACCGGCAAGAAAGTCGCCGTGGTCGGCTCCGGTCCCGCGGGCCTCGCCTGCGCGCAACAACTCGCCCGCGCCGGCCACGACGTGCACGTCTATGAGCGATGGGCCAAGGCCGGCGGTCTGCTGCGCTACGGCATCCCCGACTTCAAGATGGAAAAAGTCCATGTCGACCGCCGCGTCGCGCAGATGGAAGCCGAAGGTGTGACGTTCCATTACGGCGCCGATGTCGGCGTCAATCTACCGGTCGACAAGCTGCTCAAGGACCATGACGCCGTGGTGCTGTCGGGCGGCGCCGAGAAGGCGCGCGATCTGCCGATCCCGGGCCGTGAGCTCAAGGGCATCCATTTCGCCATGGAATTCCTGCCGCAGCAGAACCGCCGCGTCGGCAACGAGCCGCTCGGCCCCATCGAGCCGATCCTCGCCACCGGCAAAAAAGTCGTCGTCATCGGCGGCGGCGACACCGGCTCCGACTGTATCGGCACCTCGATCCGCCAGGGCGCGCTGTCGGTGACCAATTTCGAGATCATGCCGCGTCCGCCCGAGCACGAGAACAAGGACCTGACCTGGCCGAACTGGCCGCTGAAGCTGCGCACCTCCTCGAGCCACCAGGAAGGCGCCGAGCGCGACTTCGCCGTGGCGACACAGAAGTTCACCGGCGCGAACAGCCAGGTGAAGACGCTGCACTGCGCGCGCATCGACGCCAAATTCAAGCCGATCCCCGGCACCGAATTCGAGATCGAGGCCGATCTGGTCTTGCTGGCGATGGGCTTCGTGCATCCGCTGCACGAGGGGATGATCAAATCGCTCAATGTCGCGCTCGACCAGCGCGGCAATGTCAGCGCCGACATGAGCAGCTACGTCACCTCGGTGCCGAAGGTGTTTGCCGCCGGCGACATGCGCCGCGGCCAGTCGCTGGTGGTGTGGGCAATCCGCGAAGGCCGCCAGTGCGCCCACGCGGTCGACAAGTTCCTGATGGGAACGACGACGCTGCCGCGCTGACTTAGCTTTATCTCAACCAGCCGAAGGGACCGGTCGGCCGCGTCGGCGCGACGTTTTGCGCGGGCTTCGGACGCTCGGCCGGCTGTTGCTTCTTTGCGGTCCCCTGCGCCGACTTGGCGGCGGGGCCGCCGTTCCGATCGGCCGGCTTTTTCGCTTCGGTCGCGGGCTCGGTGTAGGCGCTTGCCGCCGGCGCCGAAGCCGAAGCCGGCGTTACGACCGAAACAGCGGGCGCCGCCGCCGCGGGTGTCTCGCCAGCCTGACGCCAGGAGAAATCGTCGGCACGGCCGGGTGCGGGTTGGATCGGCTCGCCCTTGACCAGAACCTGGGTGGCGATGGCGTCGCCGCGCACCGAGGCGCTGCCCGCGCCGCCCAGCAATTCGTCGGAGTTCGTCGGCGCCACGGTCAGCGGCACCACCGGCCCGGCGAGTGGCCGCGCCGCAGACTTGCCGTCGGCCGGCACCGGGCCGACCGGGCCGGAGGGCAGCGACACCAGCGAGCGGTTGTTCATATAGCGGCGCAGTTCGCGCTCGACGTAATGCGCGAGCTTGCGCGCGCCGTATTTGGTGAAATAGACGCCGTCGGCCGAGCGCAAGCGGCGCACCTGGCCTTCATAGTCGGGGCCGTTGGTGGTGAACTTGCCGGCCTCGTCGACAAATCCGTCCCACACGTCGATGTAGATCACGCCGGCCTTCTCGGCGCGGCTGCGGTAGAGATCGTTGAGATAGACGGCATCGGCGGTGGATTTGGTGCCTTTGATGGCCGGCAGCCCGACCCAGAACACCGGCACGCCTTTGCTCTTGAGCGCGGCGATGGTGTCGTCGATGCGGCGCGAATAAATCTCGGCCCACTTTTCGGTGCGGAATTCGATGGTGCCGTTGGCGCGGCGGCCGGACGACGGCTCGGGCGCGATAATCGAGTCCGGCTCGTCGGCTTCGGCGTCCTTGGCGGCCTCTTTCGCCGGCGCAGTCTTATCGGCGTCGGGCTTGTCGGCCGCTTTATCGGCGGGTTTGTCGGCCGGCGTCTTGTCCGCCGCCTGCTCCGCCGCCTTCTTTTTTTCGGCGTCTTTTTTCTCGGCTTCTTTTTTGGCTGCTTCCTTGGCGACGTCGCGCTCGCGGATGCTGTCGCGGTCGCTGACGCCGAGCATCATGATGACGTAATTCGGCTTTTCCGGCGTGAGAATGTCGCGTGCGACGTGCCACCAATCCTGATCGCCCTTGGCGTCGTAGCGCAGCAGGCCGGAGCGTTGCCTATTTTTGCGAATGATGCCGATTTCGGGCGCGTCGCCGAAAGCGTCTTCCAAGCCGTAGGCCAGCCAGTCGGCCATGCCGTCGCCCATGACGATGATGGACGTGGTCGGGGCGGCCTCGCCTTTTTCGGCCTTGCGCGGACTCGGCGCGCGGGAATTGTCGCCGCCACCGCCACTTTGATAGCCGGGCTGATAGGACGGTTCGCTTTCGTAAGCGGGCTCGCGCGTCGACGGCCCGAACAAGCCGTCGAAGAATCCGCCGGAACGTTGCGGCCGCGGACGGCTCGGGTACTCGCGGAAAAACTGCGCCTGGGCGGTTTCGATCAGCGGCACGTTGACGGCGACGATGGCCGCGCATTCGACCGCGGCTAAAATGACCGCGCTCAAGAGCCATCCAGCCTTGCGCTTTTTGCCAACCATGCGAAACCTGCCGATAAGGCCTTAATCTATAGGGTAAAATGCCTGCCGAGAAGCAGGCCTTTGCCAGCCATTATGGGCCAATAACACACGAAAAGTGTCAACTCGAAGGTGGCGAAGGCGTTAACGCGTCCGCAGCCGGGTCAGCACTTCGGCCGAAGCAAAGCCGTCAGGAACCTGGCCGATCTTGGACTGGAAATCGCGGATCGCTGACCGCGTTTTGGCGCCGAGATGGCCGTCCGGCTCGCCGACGTCGTAGCCGTGGCGCGACAGCAATTGTTGCAGTTCCAGCCGTTCGTCGCGTGTCAGCACGCGTTCGTAGCGTGGCCAGTCCTGCGCGAAACGCTCGCCGCCGCGCAAGCGGTCGGCGAGATGGCCGATGGCCAACGCGTAAGCCTCGGCTGGATTATATTTCATGATGGCCGAGAAGTTCGACAGCATCAGGAAGCCGGGCCCCTGAATCCCGGCGGGCACCAGCAGATAGGCGATCTCGTCGGGCTGCGCGAAAGCCTTGCCGTTCGGCCGCACGACACCGAGGCGCTCCCATTCGCGCATCGG
>Ga0265314_10003994_pt1 | contig 13951 bp, 12 predicted proteins | sample 4126metaG_FD_203106 | JGI IMG/M metagenome (GOLD analysis project Ga0265314, IMG submission 203106) | Rhizosphere microbial communities from Carex aquatilis grown in University of Washington, Seatle, WA, United States - 4-1-26 metaG | ecosystem: Host-associated > Plants > Roots > Rhizosphere >... | reverse complement strand
GTCGATTGGGAGCGCCGTCACAAGCTCATGCGATTCCACACCACGACGCATCTGCTGTGCAACCTGGTGCCGCAACTCGTCAACGGCTGTTCGATCACACCGGAATATGCAAGGCTCGACTTCAACATGACCGACCCGCTCGACAAGGAAGCGCTCACGCAAGGCATCGCGCGCCTTGTCGCGGCGGCGCACCCGGTGCAGGTCGGCTCGATCAGCGACGAAGAGCTGGATGCGAACCCGGCGCTGGTCAAGAGCATGACGGTGCAACCGCCGCGCGGCACGGGCCGCGTGCGCACGATCCGCATTGGCGAGGTTGAACAGATTGATTTCCAGCCCTGCGGCGGCACGCATGTGTCGAACACGTCCGAGATCGGCGCCGTGGTCGTCACCAAGATCGAAAAGAAGAGCGCCACCACGCGCCGAGTCGTGCTGGGGTTCGCTGCATGAGCGTCGTGCGTGCGTTGATCGCGCTGGCGTTGGCATTGGCCGCGCTGCTGCCTGTGCATGCATTCGCGCAGAAGAGCACGGTCAAGACCGATCGCGTTCGCGCCGAGCTGTTGGCGCAAGCGCCCGACGGCATTGCGCCGGGCAAGCCGGTGTGGGTCGGCCTTCAGCTCACGCATCAGCCCGAGTGGCACACGTATTGGAAGAACGCGGGCGATTCCGGACTGCCGACGCAACTGCAATGGACGTTGCCCGCCGGCGTGACGGCCGGCGACATCGCATGGCCCGTGCCGAGGAAGCTGCCTGTCGGCAATCTCGCGAACTACGGCTATGAGGGCACTGTGCTGCTGCCCGTGCCATTGACGATCGGCGCGGACTTCAAACCGCCGCTCCTCGCTCGCGATCTCGAAGTGAAGCTGCATGCGAACTGGCTCGTGTGCAAGAAGGAATGCATTCCCGAGGAAGGCGACTTCACGCTGAAGATTCCTGTGAGCAGCAGCACGGCCTTGAACGCGCAGGCGTTCGATACCGCGTTCAAGGCGCAGCCCAAGCCGATCGACGGCCCCGCGCGCGTGGACATCGAAGGCGATGCGATCAAGGTCACGGTGAGCGGCTTGCCCGCAGCGGTGCAAGGCAAGGACCTTGGCTTCTTCCCCGAAACGGTGGAAGTGATCGAAACAGCAGCGCCGGTGAAGCAATCGTGGCAGGGCGCGACATGGACAGGCCGCGTTCCGCTGTCGCTGCAACGGAGTGACAGCCCTGCCGTGATGCCGATTGTGTTCACGCTGGGCAATGAAGGCTGGCGTGTCGAGGCGAAGGTTGCCGGTTCGTGGCCTGCCGTCGCGACGCCTGCGAGTGTGTCGCCCGCGCTGGAAAGCGCACTGCGCACATCCGCACCACCGCCGCCACTGCTTGGCCTTTGGGCCGCGGTCGCGGGCGCATTGCTCGGCGGGCTGATCCTCAACCTGATGCCGTGCGTGTTCCCGATCCTCGCGATCAAGGTGATGGGCTTTGCTCGTCATGCGGACGACGTGCGCGCGCATCGCATCGCAGGGCTTGCGTATTCGGCGGGCGTGGTTGTGTCGTTCCTTGCGCTCGGTGTCGCGATCGTTGCGTTGCGCGCCGCGGGCGAACAACTTGGCTGGGGCTTCCAGCTGCAGTCGCCCGTGTTCATCGCAGTGCTGGCCGCGCTGTTCACGTTGATCGGCTTGAACCTCGCGGGCGTGTACGAGTTCGGCAGCTTCGTGCCGCAATCGGTTGCGTCGCTCGAAGCGAGGCATCCCGTCGTCAATGCGTTTCTCTCGGGCGTGCTTGCGGTTGCGATCGCATCGCCCTGCACTGCGCCATTCATGGGGGCATCGCTCGGGTTCGCGGTTGCGGTGCCTGCGGGCGAAGCATTGCTCGTTTTCCTCGCGCTCGGCGTCGGAATGGCACTGCCGTATCTGGCCGTGAGCGCATTGCCCGCGATCGCGCGCGTGCTCCCAAAGCCGGGCGCGTGGATGGACATCTTCCGCAAGCTGATGGCCTTTCCGATGTTTGCAACGGTGGCGTGGCTCGTGTGGGTGATCGGCCAGCAAGCAGGCATCGACGGCGCCGGCACGTTGCTGGGGTTGCTCGTCGCGTTGTCGATGATCGTGTGGGCTCTCACATTGCATGGCGTCGCGCGGCGCGTGGCTGCGACGATCGCGATCGCGTTTCTTGTTGCCCTCGTGTGGGCCGGCGGCGAAAGCATCACGAAGCCCGCATCGGCAACGCCGTTGCGAACCGAAGGCGCGTGGCAGCCGTGGGAGCCCGGCCGCGTGGAGCAAGTGGTCTCCAGCGGCCAGCCGGTGTTCGTCGACTTCACGGCCGCATGGTGCGTGACGTGCCAGTTCAACAAGCGCACCGTGCTCTCGCGCGCCGACGTGATGTCGGACTTCGCGGCGAAGAAGGTGACGCTGCTGCGCGCCGACTGGACACGCCGCGATCCCGCGATCACCGCTGCGCTTGGACAACTCGGGCGCGAAGGTGTGCCCGTGTATGTCTTCTATTCGCCGGGCAAGGCGCCGGTGATTTTGTCCGAGCTGCTCGATACGAAAGAAGTGAAGGACGCGATCGCAAAACTATGAGCACGTATCCATGAGCACGATTGCTGAACTGCGCCACATCCTCGCCAGCTGCAAGACGATTGCCGTCGTCGGCTTGTCGCCGCAATGGCATCGCCCGAGCTACTTCGTGGCGAAGTATGTGCAGGCGCACGGCTATCGCATTGTGCCCGTGAACCCGATGGTGACGGAGATTCTTGGCGAACGTTGCTATCCGAGCGTCACCGAAGCTGCAAACGCACTTGCGAAGGAAGGCGTGAAGATCGACCTGGTCGATTGCTTCCGCCGCACCGAAGACATCATGCCGATCGCCGACGAAGCCATTGCCATCGGCGCGAAGTGCCTGTGGCAGCAGCTCGGCGTGAAGAACGAGGAAGCCGCGGCGAAGGCGCGCCGGGCCGGGCTCGACGCAGTGATGGACCGCTGCGTGAAGATCGAACATGCGCGCCTCTTCGGCGGGCTCAACTGGGTGGGCGTAAACACGAAGGTGATTTCGTCGCGCCGCCCGCAACAACTGTTTTACTGATATCGACATGGCTGAGAAAGATCACGAATACGGGTTCGCAACGCGCGCCGTACACGCGGGCGCGATCCCCGACCCCGTGACGGGCGCGCGCGCCACGCCGATCCACCAGACGACAAGCTTCGTCTTCGATTCGGCCGAGCACGCGGCGAGCCTGTTCAATCTGCAGACGTTCGGCAACGTCTACACGCGCATCAGCAACCCGACCGTCGCTGTGCTTGAAGAGCGTGTCGCGTCGCTCGAAGGCGGTCGCGCTGCGCTGGCGTGCGCCACCGGCATGGCAGCGCAGATGACCGCGCTGCTCGCGATCTTGAAGACAGGCGATCACATCGTTGCATCATCAACGCTCTACGGCGGCACCGTGGGCCAGCTCGGCGTGGGCTTCTCGCGGCTGGGCATCGAGACAACCTTCGTCGACCCTGCGGACCCCGACTGCTTCCGCCGCGCGATCCGCGCCAACACGCGCGCACTCTACGGCGAGACGCTCGGCAATCCGCTCGTGAACGTGTTCGACATCGAATCCGTCGCACACATCGCGCACGAACACGGCCTGCCGCTGGTGATCGACAACACAGTCGCCAGCCCGTACCTTTGCACGCCGTTTGCTTTCGGCGCCGACATCGTCGTGCACAGCGCAACCAAATATCTCGGCGGCCACGGCACGACGATGGCGGGCGTCCTCGTCGAAAGCGGCAAGTTCGATTGGGGCTCGCCGCTTTCGAAAGACAAATTTCCCGAGATGCTCGAGCCCAGCCGCGCCTATCACGGCGTGAAGTTCTACGAGACCTTCGGCGATTTCGGCTACACGATGAAAGCGCGCATGGAGGTCAATCGCACTTTCGGCGCGTCGCTGTCGCCGATGAATGCATGGCTGATCCTGCAAGGCATCGAGACGCTGCACCTGCGCATGCAGCAGCACTGCCGCAATGCGCTGGCCGTGGCGCACTTCCTGCGCGACCATCCGCTGGTGAGTTGGGTGAGCTATCCGGGCCTTGACGATTCGCCGCACTATGCAATGGCGAAGAAGCAGTTCCGCGACATCGACGGGCACCCGGGTTCATCGGGCATTCTGACTTTCGGCATCAAGGCCGACGACCCTGTGCGCGCCGGTGAACGCTTCATCGACGCGTGCGAATTCGCAAGCCATCTCGCGAACATCGGCGATGCGAAGACGCTCGTCATCCATCCCGCATCGACGACGCACCGGCAACTGAGCGACGAAGAACTCGCGCGCGCCGGTGTGCGCCCCGACATGATCCGCTTGTCCGTCGGGATCGAAGACCTTCAGGACATCGTGTGGGACATGGACCAGGCGCTGCGCCGCGCGGAGTGACGCTTCACTCGATTGCGGTCTAGCGACGCTCGAGCCACACGAACAGGCCGGGGATCGGCGTGAGCTGATCGTGACGGATCGGGTGCTCCTCCATCTTCGAAACACCGAACCCGTATCGCTCCGCCAAACCGGCGATGTACTTGCGCGATTGCGCATAGCGCAGGCTCGGCCGCAGCTCCACGGTTTGGGAATCGTCGGCCAGCTCGACCGAAAACGCGAAGACTCCCTGCGGCGCCAATACGCGATGCACTTCTTCGAATATCACTTCGAGCGCACCGACATAGATGAAGACATCAGCCGAGAGAACCAGGTCGGCCGAGCCGGGTTGCCGAGCGCGAAGGAAATCGACGATGTCCTCCTGCACTACCTCGTCGTAGGCGCCGCGTGCGCGCGCCTGCTGCACCATGTTCGCCGATAGATCCACGCCCACGACGCAGCGCGCCTTGCCACGCACATGCTCGCCGCACAGGCCCGTTCCGCATCCGAGATCGATCACGCAATCGAATGTTCGCTGCGGCAGGCCATCGACAAGGATGACGGGCGCGCGGTAGCCTAGGACCTTGACAAGGTGTTCATCGAATCCACGCGCGTAGCCGTCGAACAGTGCTCTCACATACGCGCGCGGCGATGCCGGCGGCGGCGGCCCGCCCGTGAGTGCCGCAATGTAATAGCCGTTCACTTCGGGGTCACCGCCGTTGTCCAGCGCGGCGCGAAACGCCGCAATCGCTTCGTCCTGGCGCCCGAGATCGCGAAGCAGGTTGCCTCGCAGAGTCCACAGCGGCGCGAGCCGGCTGTCTTGGCGCAAGACTTCATCGGCGGAAGCCAGCGCCTCTTCGTGGCGCCCGAGCTCCACTAGCGCGACCGTCCTGTGGCCCCGCGCCTCCGGGTTCGAAGGATCGGCGCGAATTGCTTCGTCCAGGATGGCGACGGCTTCTTCGAAGTGCCCCAGCCGCAGCCGCACCGCGCCGAGGTTGGTCAATGTGGACGGCCGCCCCGGCGCAAGCGCAAGGGAAGCCTCGAACTGCTGGCGTGCCTGTTCGAGGTTCCCCGCCTGGTAGTGACGGATTCCCTGAAGGAAAAATTGCTTGGCTTGTTCCAGTGTGTCCATGCGTCCCGAGATCATAGAGAGCCAGGACCGTCCCGCCGTCCTGCGACAATTCGGGCATGTCGAACGACACCTTCCTGCGCGCCTGCCGCCGGCTCGCCACGCCATACACGCCGGTTTGGCTGATGCGGCAGGCCGGCCGCTACCTCGAGGAATATCGGAGCACGCGTGCACGCGCGGGCAGCTTCATGGGTCTCGCGACGAATGTGGACTTCGCCACCGAAGTCACGTTGCAGCCGCTGGATCGCTACGCACTCGATGCCGCCATTCTCTTTTCGGACATCCTCACCGTGCCCGATGCGATGGGGCTGGGCCTCAGCTTCGAAGCCGGCGAAGGCCCGCGCTTTGCGCGTCCGGTGCGCGATGAAGCAGCAGTGAACGCACTGCGCGCGCCGGATCTCGCGAAGCTGCGCTATGTCTTCGATGCAGTTGCCTCGATCCGTCGCGCGTTGAAGGGGCGCGTTCCGCTCATCGGCTTTTCGGGCAGCCCCTGGACGCTTGCTTGCTACATGGTCGAAGGCGCGGGGTCCGACGACTACCGCCTGGTGAAGACGATGCTGTACAGCCGCCCCGACCTCATGCGGCGCATCCTCGAAGTCAACGCGGATGCGGTGGCCGCGTATCTCAACGAACAGATCCGCTGCGGCGCGCAAGCTGTGATGATCTTCGACAGCTGGGGCGGCGTGCTGGCCGACGGCGCCTTCCAGGAATTCAGCCTTGCATACACCGCGCGCGTGCTCTCGCAACTCGTGCGCGATCACGACGGCGAATCCGTCCCGCGCATCGTGTTCACCAAAGGCGGCGGCCCATGGCTCGCGCAAATGAAGTCGCTCGACTGCGATGTGCTGGGTGTGGACTGGACGGTGAACCTGCGCCATGCGCGTGAGGTGCTGGGGTCGTCGAAGGCATTGCAGGGCAACCTCGATCCCGCTGTGCTGTTCGCAAGCCCCGAGGCGATCGAGACCGAAGTTCGGCGAGTGCTGGACGATTTCGGCACACCGCACACCGGAAGCGGCGAAGGGCCGTCGCATATCTTCAATCTCGGGCACGGCATCAACCAGTTCACGCCCGCTGATCACGTGAAGGCGCTCGTCGATACGGTTCGCTCGCATTCGATGCGGATGCGCGCGGCGCCAAGCGCTTGAGCCCCCCGCAGTCATCAGGGTGTTCCCTAGGAGACAACCCGCGGATTTCATCCAGGGAAATTGACTTATGCACAAAATCTCGGTGGCGGGCCCAAGCCGTGAGGGCGCTTTGCTACAAAACCGGTAGCGCCCGTAAGTGGTTGATCGGAAAAGAAATCTCTCGATGCACGTTTTTCGGACACCCTCGCCAAGCCCTTGATTTTTCAGGCCGCTTGGGGTCGAGAGGGGCGGATTTCAACAAAGTTATCCACACGGCTTGCGCCTGTGCGGTAAACGGATTCCAAATCAAGCACTTAGATGTTTTTCCTGAAGCTTCTTTGAAAGTTCAACGCTTGCCGATGTCCTGAATGCTGCATCGCATCGAAGTCATCGTCCCGACGCCGGCGCACAGCAAGATCGCGGGCGCGCTCACTTACACGAGTGAGCAGGCACTCGTGCCGGGAACATTGGTGCGCGTGCCGCTCGGCAAGCGCGAAGTGCTCGGGATCGTGTGGCCGCCATCGGGCGAGGTCGACAAGGCCGTTGTTGCGAAGCCGATCGCTGCATCGCTCGGCGGAATTCCTCCTTTGTCGCCGACCTGGCGGCAACTCGTCCAATTTGCGGCGTCGTATTACCAACGCGGCATCGGCGAGCTGGCTTTGGCCGCGCTGCCGCCTCAACTTCGTGACCTCGACGCAACACAGTGGTTGCGGCGCACTTTGCGCGCGGCGTCGCCGAAGTCATCCGAAGTGATGAGCGCACCGAACGCAAAGGCGACGTCCGGCCCGATCGAACTCACGCGCGAACAACGCAAAGTTCTCGCCGCGCTCGTCGCGCAGCAACCGCCCGCGCTTCTGTTCGGCGTCACAGGCAGCGGCAAGACCGAGGTGTACCTGCAAGCCGTGCAGCGCTTGCTCGAAAGCGAGCCCGATGCGCAAGCATTGGTGCTCGTGCCCGAGATCAACCTCACACCGCAATTGCAGTCGCGCTTCGCGCAGCGGTTCGGCGAGGGCGCGATCGTCGCGATGAACAGCGCGATGACGCCGCCGCAGCGACTTCGCAGCTGGCTTGCCGCGCACACGGGCCAAGCGCGCATTGTTCTTGGCACGCGCATGGCCGTGTTCGCCTCCATGCCGAACCTGCGCCTGGTCATCGTCGATGAAGAGCACGACCCGAGCTACAAGCAGCAGGAAGGCGCGCGCTATTCCGCGCGCGACCTTGCGATTTATCGCGGCCACATCGAAAAGGCGCAAGTGATCCTCGGGTCGGCCACGCCGTCGCTCGAAAGCTGGCATGCCGCGAACAAGGGCCGCTACGCGTTGCTGCAAATGCCGTCGCGCATCGAAGGCGGCGCATTGCCCGCCGTGCGGCTGCTCGACATGAACCTGCAGCCCAAGGGCACGGTGCTTGCTCCTGCACTGGTCGATGCGATCCAGCAACGAGTGACACGCGGCGAACAAAGCCTCGTGTTCCTGAACCGCCGCGGCTATTCGCCGGTGCTGACGTGTGCAGCCTGCGACTGGAAAAGCGAATGCCCCAATTGCAGCGCGTATCGCGTGTTCCACAAGATCGACCGCACGCTTCGCTGCCACCACTGCGGCTTCGCGGAGCGAGTGCCCCGCGCCTGCCCTTCGTGCGGCAACGTGGACATCGCACCGCTCGGACGCGGCACCGAACGGCTCGAAGAGCACCTCGCAGAACTTCTTGCGGGCGTGAAGCAACCAGACGGCGAGCCCGTGCGCATCTCGCGAATGGATGCAGACACCACACGCGGCAAAGGCCAGCTCGAAGCCCAGTTGGCGCGGATGCATGCGGGCGACGTCGACGTGCTCGTGGGCACGCAGATGGTCACCAAGGGCCACGATTTCCGTCGCATCACGCTCGTGGCCGCGCTCAACGCGGATGCCGCGCTGTTCTCGGACGACTTCCGCGCACCGGAGCGGCTCTTCTCGCTGCTGATGCAAGCCGCCGGGCGCGCGGGGCGCGATGCCGGGCGCGCGCGCGCAAGCGAGATGTGGGTGCAGACCTGGCACCCGAAACACGCGCTCTTCGCCGCGCTGAAGCGTCACGACTTCGCCGCGTTCGCCGCGCAGCAATTGGCCGAACGCGAACAGGCGGGCATGCCGCCGTTCGGCTCCCAGGCCCTTGTGCGGGCCGAAGCGCGCACGCAAGAAGCCGCACAGGCTTTCCTGCGCCAGGCCGCCGAAGCAGCGCGTGAAATGCCGCAGGCGCAGCATGTATCCATCTATTCGCCGGTGCCCATGGGCATCCAGCGCATCGCCAATGTCGAGCGCGCGCAGATGCTGGTCGAAAGCGCCGCAAGGCCTGCGTTGCAGGGTTTCCTCGCAGCGTGGCATCCCTTGCTGCAAGGCGTGCGCGAAAAGGGAATGATCCGCTGGGCAATCGACGTCGATCCGCTCGCGATCTAGTCAGGCGCCTTCGCCGTTCTTCATCTTGAGCGCGGCGTCGTACAGCTCGTTGCGCGGCGCGCCGGTGATTTCGGCGGCGAGCTTCACGGCAATCTTGAGTGGCATCTCGGCCAGAAGCAAGCCCAGCACGCGCAGGCCTTCGTCGGCCGATTGCACCCTGGCCTGCGGATGCACCACGAGCACGAACTCACCGCGTGTGCGCTGCGAATCGGCGGCAAGCCATGTGTGGAGCGACGCGCAGGTCATCGCCTCGACTTGCTCGAACTGCTTGGTCAATTCGCGTGCGACTGTCACTTTGCGATCGCCCAGCACAGCCAGCGCGGCTGCGAGAGCTTCGATGCGATGCGGCGCTTCGAGGATCACGACAGCGCGCGATTCCGCGGCGATCGAACCAACGAACGCATCGCGCTCCGATGCCTTTGCGGGCAAGAAACCCGCGAACACGAACGCGCCGTGCTCATCCACTGCGCCCGCCACGCTCAGAGCCGCCGTCACGCTGCTCGCACCGGGCAGCGGGATCACCCGAAACCCTGCCCCGTGAACCGCCGCGACCAGTCGCGCGCCCGGGTCGCTCACGGCCGGTGTGCCGGCGTCGCTCGCATAAGCCACGCGTTCGCCCGCGCGCAAACGCTCGATCACCTGCTGTGCGGCTTCGGCCTCGTTGTGCTGATGCACGGCGAATGCTTTCTTCGAAATTCCGTATGCATGCAACAGTGACTGCGTGTGCCGTGTGTCTTCGCAAGCGATCGCATCGGCGATGCCCAGCACATGCAGCGCGCGCAGGCCAATGTCGGCGAGATTGCCGATCGGCGTTGCGACGATGTACAGCGCGCCCTGCGGATAATGCTGCGCTCCGGCCGCGTCTTGCGCGGCCTTCAGGGCGGAAGAAAACGAATTGGACAAATTGGGCATCGGGGGATCGAAAACAACCAAGCAGGCAGGTGACGCCGCCGAGGATCGCGCACTCGCGCATCTCATCGGCCACGGCCTCATGCTCGTCGCACGCAATTATCGGACGCCGCATCGCGGAGGCGGTGAAATCGATCTTGTGATGCGCGACAACGGCACGCTTGTCTTCGTGGAAGTGCGCAAACGCGCAAGCCGCGGCTTCGGCGGCGCGGCGGCCAGCGTGGGCGGTGTCAAGCAGCGGCGCATTGTGTTTGCGGCGCGGCACTACCTCATGCGCTTGCGCGAGCCGCCGCCGTGCCGTTTCGACGTCGTCGGGGTCGAGGGCGACCGCATCGAGTGGCTCAAGGCCGCGTTCGACGCCGGTTAGGTATCATCCACCGCCATGCTCGAATTGCGCATCCAGCAGCATTTCATCGACAGCGCCGACCTGAAGTACCAGTCGGCCGACGCTCTCTCCAAGCCGATCGCCGCCGCCGTGCAAGCCATGCTTGCGTGCGTCACCAGCGGCGGCAAGGTGCTCGCGTGCGGCAACGGCGGCTCGGCTGCCGATGCCCAGCACTTCTCGGCCGAATTCGTCGGCCGATTCGAGCGCGAGCGGCCCGAGCTCGGCGCGATCGCACTCACCACCGACACCTCCATCATCACCGCGATCGCCAACGACTACGACTTCAACAGCATCTTTTCGAAGCAGGTGCGCGCGCTGGGCCAGTCGGGCGACGTGCTGCTCGCGCTCTCCACCAGCGGCAATTCGGCCAACGTGATCGCCGCTATCGAAGCCGCGCACGAACGCGAGATGACCGTGGTCGCGCTTACCGGGCGCGGCGGCGGCACCATCGGGAACCTCCTGAAGGAAACCGATGTCCATATCTGCGTGCCGCACGATCGTACGGCGCGCATCCAGGAAGTGCACATCCTCGCGCTGCACTGCATCTGCGACGGCGTCGATGCGCAGCTGCTGGGCGAACAGGACAACCCCACATGATCCGCATGAAAAGAAATCCACTCGTTGTTGCCTTGGCCGCGGCAGCGCTCACCGGCGCTCTTTCGGCATGCGCGCCGCTGATCATCGGCGGCGCGGCCGTCGGCGCGATGGTCGCGGTCGACCGCCGCACGTCCGGCGCGCAGATCGAAGACGAAGCGATCGAGCTCAAGGGCGCCACGCGCCTGCGCGATCTCGGCGACCGTGCGCACATCAACGTCACCAGCTACAACCGGCAGATCCTGCTGACCGGCGAAGTGCCGAGCGAGCAAGCCCGGCAGCAAGCCGAACAGGTCGCATCGCGCATCGATAACGTCAAGGGCATCGTGAATGAGCTCGCGGTGCTGCCGCCTTCCACGCTGGGCCAGCGCTCGTCCGACACTCTGATCAGCACGCGGATCAAGGCTTCGTTCATCGACGAGAAGGATCTCTACGTCGGCGCTTTTCGCATCGTCACCGAGCGCAGCGTGGTCTATCTCATGGGCCGCGTCACGCAGCACGAAGCCGACAAGGCCACGCAGCTTGCACGCACGGTCAGCGGTGTGCAGCGTGTCGTGCGCATTTTCGAGATCATCTCGGACGAAGAGTTGCGCCGCATCTCCACGACCCAGCCGGCGCCCGCGCCGGTGACGAACGCCACGCCTGCACCCGCAGCGCCTGCTCCTGCGCAGGCCGCGCCGCCCGCAACACAGACTTCTCCTGTCGCGCCGGCGCCGGCGTCTACAGTCACGCCGCTGCCGCCGGCGAAGTAGTCCGGCGCTGTCACCCCGGGCTTGACCCGGGGGCGTCGGCGATCGATCGGCCGCGATCCCGGGTCAAGCCCGGGATGACAAGTTTTCAGCGCAGTCGTTTGATGAGGCTCGACGTGTCCCAGCGCTTGCCGCCCATCTGCTGCACGTCGGCATAGAACTGGTCGACGAGTGATGTGACAGGAAGGCGCGCGCCGTTGCGCCGAGCCTCTTCGAGCGCGATGCCGAGGTCCTTGCGCATCCAGTCCACCGCGAAGCCGAACTCGAACTTGTCTTCGATCATCGTCTTGCCGCGGTTGTCCATTTGCCAGCTTTGCGCGGCACCCTTGCCGATGACGTCGAGCACTTGCTGCATGTCGAGCCCGGCCTTCTGCCCGAACGCGATCGCCTCCGACAGGCCTTGCACCAGCCCCGCGATCGCGATCTGGTTGACCATCTTCGCAAGCTGCCCCGAGCCGCTTGCGCCGAGCAGCGTGAACGCGCGCGCGAACGCCATCGCAGCCGGCTTCGCTGCATCGAACGCTTCCTTGTCGCCTCCGCACATCACTGTGAGCATGCCGTTCTGCGCGCCCGCCTGGCCGCCCGAGACCGGCGCGTCGACGAACTTCACACCGCGCTTCGCCGCTTCGGCCGCAAGCTCGCGCGCGACGTTCGCGGATGCTGTCGTGTGATCGACGAACACCGCGCCGGCCTTCATGCCCGCGAACGCGCCGTCGTCGCCGAGCGTGACCGAGCGCAGGTCATCGTCGTTGCCCACGCAACAGAACACGATGTCGCGGCCGGACGCGGCTGCGCGCGGCGTTGCCGCCGACGAGCCCTTGAACTCACCGGACCATGTCTTCGCCTTGTCCGCGCTGCGGTTGTAGACGCACACATCGTGTCCGGCGAGCGACAGATGCCCCGCCATCGGAAAGCCCATCACGCCGAGGCCGAGGAAGGCCACTGCGCGTGCGGGTGAGGGTTCGTAGGTCTTGGGATTCGTTGACGCCATTGCGACTTCTCCATGAAGGGGATGCGGCATTCTAGGGAAGGCCCCTAGCTGGCGCGCTTGCTGCTTCGGCTATGTTCGTCGGGTTTTGGGGGCTCTCACGAGGAGTAACGTCAATGAGAAGTAGTGCAGCCGGCATTTTGCTGGCGCTGACCTTGGCCGTGGGCGCGGCACATGCTGCCCAGGTCGTGGTGGGGCAAGTGGCTCCTCTTTCGGGGCTCGATGCGGCCCAGGGCAAAGCCTATGGCGCGGGCCTGCAGCTCGCGTTCAACAGCGCCAACAAGGGCGGTGTGAACGGCAACACGATCGTGCTCGTGCGAAAGGACGACGCGGGCAATCCCGAAGCGACGCTGAAACTCACGCAGGGACTCATCGACGACGACAAGGCCATCGTGCTCGCGGGCTACTTCGGCATTGCGAACGTCGAGACGATCGCGCGCTCCGGCATCCTCGGCACGAACCGCATCGCGTTGGTCGGCTGGCGCGCGGCGCAGGTCCGCCCCGAGACGCAGAACCTCTTCAACGTGCGCGCAAGCTTGCGCGACGAGCTTTTCAAGGTTTCGGAACACCTTGGCACGCTGGGCATCTCCAAGCTCGGGATCATGTACGAGCAAGGGCCGGGCGGCGTGGCGTTGATGACTTCGGCGGGCGAAGCCGCGCAGAAGTCGAAGGTGACGATCGTCGCGATGGCCGGGTACCCTGCCGGCACCATCAATGTGAAGCAAGCCGTCGATGCGATGCTGAAGGTGCAGCCCCAGGCGATCATGATGATTGCATCGGGCGCGGCGGCCTCGGCGTTCGTCGAGCAATATCGCAAAGCCGGCGGCGCAGCGCAGCTCGTCGCGAACGACGGCGTCGATCCCGAACAGCTCGGCGCCAAGCTGAACGACCAGCAGATGCAAGGCATCTCGATCGCGCAGGCCGTGCCCAGCCCGTACAAGATGCAAAGCCGCATCTCGAAGGAATTTGCCGACGCCGCCGCGAAGGCCGGCACGCTCGAAGTGCCGATCAGCTACGCGATGATGGAGGGCTACATCGCGGGCAAGGTGATCGTCGAGGCCATTCGCCGCCAGGGCAAGAACCCCACGCGCGAAGGCACGATCGACGCGATGGGCCACTTGGATTACTACGACCTCGGCGGCTACACCGTGTCGTACCGGCCGGACATCCGCGCGGGCTCGAAGTTCGTCGAGCTCACGATCCTCGCCGGCAAGGGGAAGGTGCGGCAGTAGTTTGTCGCCGCGTGCGCCAACGTTGTCACCGCGTGCGCCAACGTTGTCACCC
>Ga0265314_10003993_pt1 | contig 13952 bp, 11 predicted proteins | sample 4126metaG_FD_203106 | JGI IMG/M metagenome (GOLD analysis project Ga0265314, IMG submission 203106) | Rhizosphere microbial communities from Carex aquatilis grown in University of Washington, Seatle, WA, United States - 4-1-26 metaG | ecosystem: Host-associated > Plants > Roots > Rhizosphere >... | reverse complement strand
TCGGTGCGCTGGTACAGCTCTCGCGCCTGGTCCGCGGGTGACGCCGCGACCGCGAGCGTGACCGCGACGGCCAGCCCCGCCAAGCTATAACCGAACATTCGTGAGATCCCGCCCACCGGTTTCATTTTACGCTATCCCCTTACGGGAGTTGATGCAATCAAAGGGCGACTGGGTACAGTTTTAGCTGCCCTTGGTTCGAAAGACGGCAAATTCGCCTACCAGTTGGCCGGAGGCTGCCTTGGTGGAAACAAAGAGGATTCGCTCGGAAACGGTGGAATCGGCTCCCAACTGGACGTAGAGGTCGAGCTTGCCGTCGCCATCCAGATCGCCCGCCCACAGGATCTCCCAGGCGGGTTCGTTCGCGGTTTCCGGAGCGGAATACAGGAGCTGGGTGACACCATTGAACACCAACTCGAGGGAAGAGCCCGCCATGTCGGCGTCGCCATTCCTGCGGGGATTAGCGACGCGCACCAGAAACTCCTCGCTTCCGAGGGTGAGCTTGAGCTGGTCGCCGTTGCGCAGCGCGTGCAGTTCGAGTTCCCGATACCCGTCTACGGCGGCGACCCGAAGGTCGTCGCCGCCCCGCAGCAGGAACACGGAACTCGCGCCGCCGCGGACCGAGACCTCGCGCCCGGTGCGCTGGTCCGGGGCGTCCACCGAGTCGTCGCGCACTGCCTTCACGTCCACGACGGCGTCGCGCCAGGCGTAGCGTTGTCCCTCGAAGAACAGACCCAGCCAGGGACCGGAGTCGGCATCGGAGACCTCGCCGGCGTGAAAGGTGCCCGCCTCGATCAGCCGGTGCTGGTCCGCCGGCGGCGCAAACAACGCGGCGCACAGGACTGCGGCACACAGGACCATACGGCCTGAGATTGTACCGAAAACGGGGGCCAAGTGGGCTCACCCAGCCTCCGCGTGGCGGGCACGGGCGCGGGGCACGGCGTCCCCCGCGCCTCACTGGCGCCAGCCGTGTCAGTGGGATTGGCGCGGCAACCGCAACCACCTGGCAAACTTATGATCGACCGGGCTGAGCTATGCTGGACCCATTCCCCAAGTGTCACCCTCTAGTCTCGTGATCTCGAAGATCGGGCCCGAGTCGGACGCTCTGCTCCGGAACCTGTGCCAGCACTACGTTCACGACATGGCTGAATGGTTTGAAATCGATACCAAGGCCGACGGCAGCTACTCCTACGATACGTCATCGCTGTGGAGAAACGGCTACGACGCGTACCTGGCGAAGGCCGGCGACTCGATCGCGGGCTTCGCGATTGTCGGATCGGCGACTGAGTGGCTGGGCAACATGGGCGCCCATGACATACACGAGTTCTTTGTCATCCGCCGATTCCGGAGGAGGGGCTTCGGACAGAGGATGGCGACGCTTCTCTGGAATGAACGCCCGGGCGAATGGCTGGTCAGAGTGCTCGAGGCAAATGCGCCCGCCGTCCTCTTCTGGCGAACCGCGATCTCGATCCACTCGCGTGGTTCGTATACAGAAGAACGCCGAATCGCCGGCGGGCGTCCATGGCTGTTTCTCAGATTCGTGTCCGCGGGCGTCTGACTTCACCGCGGACGCATGTCAGTGCGCCAGCGCAATCTCAATATGCCGGTGGATGGTGTGCGGCTGCGCGACGCCACACTTGGTCAGCGCTGCGTCATCGCACTCGCGACCGATGGTCACCACGGGGTTGTCCATGGTTGCCGAGAGGATTCTGCCGTCCGCCGTGCTTACCGTGATGGTGACGTCAAAGGTCTCCTTGCCGACGGCAGCCTTGTACTTCCCGTCCGCTGTCTTCGTTACTTCGACCCAGTTGTTCGCCGTGTCCGCCACCGGGGCCTGCATCCAATCGGCTGGAAGCTTCAGATTCGGATGGGATGGCGGCACATGATGAATGACAACCACAGCGGTCTGCTGCACCTGGTCGATCGACCGGATATTCAGGTCGAAGTCGATGTGGTCCGTTCCGACGAGCACATGCGTGCCATCCGCCCATGAGCTGGCCTGCGGGTTCGGCACGTAAAAGTGATCTCCGGCGTGCTTCAGAATTACGACTTTATTCATGATCCACAGGTCCACGTAGAAGGTCATCAGATCCAGGATCGGCCCCACCATCTTCGGGTCCGTTTTGCTCATATCGGGCCCGGAGGGCATCCAGCCGGGATCGAGCGAAAGGGGCTGACGAAACTGCTCCATCGCCGGCGACAGCGTTACGGGTTGCCCGTTGGACGTCATGCCGGTCCAGCGAAACTCCTCGATGTAATTGCCATTGGCCGTCTTTTTCGCCGTGCTGGAGGCGTCGGCAGTGTAGTGCCAGTCTTCATTGGTGGCGGTCATGTGGTAGCTGAGCGTTTCTCCGTCGCGATAGTGGCGCGTGAGAGGACCGCCGCCCGGTGCGGGCGTTTGCGCCGACACGAGCGTGGAAGCAAGAAGAACTGCGAGCGCGGCAAGCGAGTGTTTCATTGTGGTTTCCTCAAGATGCCTTCGGTGAAGAACTGCATTTGCTGGCGAACCTGCTGGGTGGTGTGCTCAAAGGGTGGACCCTCGACGGCCCACAGGGCCGTGAGGCCCAGATGCATGGTCTTGAAGCTCAGGATGAGCCGCGGAACATCGATGTCCGCCCGGAGCGCCTGGCGCCCTTCGAGCGCGGCAAAAAGCGACTGGAGCGGCGGATCGATGTGCTTCTGCATCTCCACCATGTACGGAAGGAAGCGTTCGGTATCCAGGAACATCTGTGCCAGAAACACGCGCACGAAGGCGTGGTATGGCTCCTTCAGCCGGAAGTGAAGAAGAATGTAATCGGCCAGGACGCGATCGACCGGCCGCGCTCCCGGCCTAAAGCGGACAACCGTGGGCGCTAAGCGCGCCTCCAGATCGGCCATGAACGCCACTACGATGTCCTCTTTCGTGGCGAAGTAGTTGTAGATGGTCCCCTTGCCGACATCGGCAGCCGACGCGATCTCGTCGATCGTTACGGCGTCGAGGCCGCGCCGCGAGAAGAGGTCGATCGCCGTGGACAAGATCTGAGACCGGGCCGCGATCTTCTTCCGTTCGCGTCGAGATGCGACCATGGTCACATATGACTATGGTCATAATTGTTCCCGGATGTCAAGGACCAGGATGGGTGCCGGGGCGGTGGTGCGGTGCTCCGGGCCTTTAGCGGCATATCTCACGCCGCCCGCTGGGGGATTTGCCCCAGCGCACCCTTGCGGATGCTTAACCCCGCCGCTATCTCCAACAAGAATCGAGACCTTCCCGCCGGGGTCCGCTGGCACGTGGCGTGCTCCTCGTAAAGAGCAGCCTGCAAGTGCAGAGGGTGCATGGGGCCAGCGATACCATCGGATCGAAAAATCCTATAAACTAGGACTTAATACCTGCCCCCCAGTTTTGGGCCCAAGCACACCGAAGGAAGAGACCGATCTAATGACAAGACCTAAAGTAACCATTGACGGCAACGAAGCGGCAGCTTACTCGGCGTACCATGTCAGTGAAGTCTGCGCCATTTATCCTATTACGCCCTCGTCTCCCATGGGAGAGTGGGCCGACGAATGGTCGGCCAAGGGGAAACCGAACGTCTGGGGCGCGGTGCCCACGGTGGTCGAGATGCAGAGCGAGGCCGGCGCGGCCGGAGCGCTGCACGGAGCGTTGCAGACTGGCGCTCTGGCCACCACTTTCACCGCCTCTCAGGGCTTGCTCCTGATGATCCCGAACATGTACAAGATCGCGGGCGAGCTCACCTCCGCGGTCATCCACGTGACGGCTCGCACAGTGGCCGCCCACGCGCTCTCCATTTTCGGCGACCACGGCGACGTCATGGCCTGCCGCCAGACCGGCTTTGCGCTGCTCGCCTCCAACTCCGTTCAGGAAGCGATGGACTTCGCGCTGATGGCGCACGCCGCCACGCTCGAAGCCCGCGTGCCGTTCCTGCACTACTTCGACGGCTTCCGCACCTCACATGAAGTGGCCAAGGTCGAGCAGCTCACCAAGGAAGACCTGCACGCCATGATCTCCGACGAACTGGTGCGCAAGCACCGCGAGCGCGCCATGTCTCCGGACCGGCCCGTGCTGCGCGGCACCGCCCAGAACCCCGATGTCTTCTTCCAGGCGCGCGAGGCATGCAACCCCTACTACGCCGCTTGCCCCGCCATCGTGCAGAACGTGATGGACAAGTTCGCCGCGATCACCGGCCGCCAGTACAAGCTGTTCGAGTACCTGGGCGCGCCGGACGCCGAGCGCGTCATCGTGGTGATGGGTTCGGGCGCCGAGGTGGCGCAGGAAGCGGTTGAATACCTCACCGAGCGCGGCGAGAAGATCGGCATCGTCAAGATCCACCTGTATCGGCCCTTCTCGGTGGAGCACTTCATCGCGGCGCTGCCTGCCACGGTGAAATCGATCACGGTTCTCGATCGCACCAAGGAGCCGGGCGCGGTGGGTGACCCGCTCTACACCGACGTGATCGCCGCCATCAGCGAAGCGTACGGCGCCGGCCAGACGGCGTTCAAGCAGTTCCCCAAGATCATCGCGGGCCGCTATGGCCTGTCTTCCAAGGACTTCACGCCGGCCCAGGTCAAGGCCGTCTTCGACGAGATGGCCAAGCCCGCCCCCAAGAACCACTTCACGGTCGGCATCGTGGACGACATCGGCCACACCAGCCTGGATTACGACCCTGCGTTTTCGACCGAAGATCCCAAGACCGTTCGGGCGCTGTTCTACGGACTCGGCTCGGACGGCACCGTCGGCGCCAACAAGAACTCCATCAAGATCATCGGCGAGGACACCGACAACTACGCGCAGGGCTACTTCGTCTACGATTCGAAGAAGGCCGGCGCGGTCACGATTTCGCACCTGCGCTTCGGCCCCAAACCGATTCACTCCAGCTACCTGATCTCTCACGCCAGCTTCGTGGCCTGCCACCAGTTCTCGTTCCTGGAGCGCATCGACATGCTGCGGGCGGCGCGGCCGGGCGCCACGTTCCTCCTCAATAGCTCTTTCGGCCCCGACGAAGTTTGGGACCAACTTCCGCGCACCGTCCAGAAGCAGATCATAGACAAGAAGCTGAAGTTCTACGTCGTGGACGGATACCTGGTCGCCGAAAAGGCCGGCATGGGCCGCCGCATCAACACCATCATGCAGACCTGCTTCTTCGCCATCAGCGACATTCTGCCGCGCGACGAAGCCATCGGCGCCATCAAGAAGGCCATCGAGAAGACCTACGGCAAGCGGGGCGAGGCGGTGGTCCAAAAGAACTTCGAGGCCGTGGACATGGCCCTCGATCACATGCACGAAGTCACGGTGCCCGCCCAGGTTTCGAGCGCCTTCGAGATGCGCCGCGCGGTTCCCGAAGAAGCTCCCGCGTTCGTCCAAAACGTTCTCGGCAGGATCTACGCCGGCTACGGGGACGACCTGCCGGTGAGCGCCCTGCCGCCCGACGGCACCTTCCCCACCGCCACCGCGCAGTGGGAGCGCCGCAACATCGCCCTCGAGATCCCGGTCTGGGACGAGGCCCTCTGCATCCAGTGCGGCAAGTGCGTCATGGTTTGCCCGCACGCCTGCATCCGCGCCAAAGTCTACGATTCGGACCTCGCCTCGGGCGCCCCGGCCACCTTCAAATCCACCGCGGCACGCTGGCGCGAGTTCAAGGACAAGAAGTACACGCTGCAAGTCGCGCCCGAAGATTGCACCGGCTGCGGCCTGTGCGTCGAGGTGTGCCCCGTCAAGAGCAAGACCGAGGTCAAGCACAAGGCCATCAACCTGGCCGCGCAGCAGCCGCTCCGCCAGCCGGAGTGCGAGAACTGGGACTTCTTCAAGACGCTGCCCGAAATGGACCGCAAGGTTCTCAACCTGTCGCAGGTGAAGGACTCTCAGTTGCTCCTGCCGTTGTTCGAGTTCTCGGGAGCCTGCGCCGGCTGCGGCGAGACTCCCTACCTCCGGCTCATGACGTCGCTTTTCGGCGACCGCGCCATCTGTGGCAACGCCACCGGCTGCTCGTCGATTTACGGCGGCAACCTGCCCACCACGCCTTACTGCAAGAACGCGGACGGCCGCGGGCCCACGTGGTCGAACTCGCTGTTTGAGGATGCCGCCGAGTTCGCCCTCGGCATGCGCGTCTCCATCGATCAGCAGAAGAAGTATGCCGAGCAACTGCTGGCGGGCATGGCCAGTGTCGTCGGCGACGAACTGGTGAAGGCGATTCTCGGCGCCGCGCAGAAAACCGAGCGCGACATCGAAGAGCAGCGCGCGCGGATCGCGATTCTCAAGCAGAAGATCGCGGATCTGAAGACCGCCCAGGCCCTGGACCTGGCGGCCTGCGCGGACATCCTGGTGAAGAAGAGCGTCTGGGGCATCGGCGGCGACGGCTGGGCCTACGACATCGGCTACGGCGGTCTCGATCACGTCATGGCGAGCGGAGCCAATGTGAACCTGCTGGTCCTGGACACCGAGGTCTACTCCAACACGGGCGGTCAGGCGTCCAAGGCGACCCCCATAGGTGCCGTGGCGAAGTTCGCTTTCGGCGGCAAGGCGCGCCCCAAGAAGGACCTGGCCATGATGGCCATCAACTACGGCAATGTCTACGTCGCCAAGGTCGCTTTCGGCGCCAACGACATGCAGACCCAGAAAGCGTTCCTCGAGGCGGAAGCCTTCGATGGACCGTCCATCCTGATCTGCTACTCCCACTGCATCGCGCACGGCTACGACCTGATTCACGGTCTGGACCAGCAGAAGGCCGCCGTGCAGAGCGCCTATTGGCCGCTGTTCCGGTACAACCCGGACCTGGCCAAGCAGGGCAAGAACCCGTTCCAGCTCGACTCGCGCGCGCCCGCCCTGCCGCTCGACAAGTACATTTACAACGAGACCCGCTACTCCATGCTGCGGATCAGCCAGCCCGAGCACGCCAAGGCGCTTTATGAATTGGCCCAGGAGAGCGTGAACAGCCGCTGGAAGCTCTACGAGTACATGGCCGCGATGCCCGGCACTGGCGATGCGGGCGGTTCCGCCCCGGTTCCGGTTCCCGCAGGGAAAGAGGAGAACAAGTAATGGACCTCACGACGAAATATCTCGGACTCACGCTGAAGAATCCGCTGGTGGTTTCGGCTTCTCCGCTCTCGGAGAATATCGGAAACATCAAGAAGATGGAAGAAGCCGGGGCAGCGGCGGTGGTGATGCTCTCGCTGTTCGAGGAGCAGATCGAAGCGGAAGGCGCGGATCTCGATCGCAGCCTTTCGACCGGCGGGAGCTCCGAGGCGGCCTCCTACTTCCCCAACATAAGCGGCTACAGGGTGGGCCCGGAAACCTATCTGGAAAACCTTACCAAGGCCAAGGCGGCCGTCAAGATCCCGATCATCGCCAGCCTCAACGGAGCTTCCTCCGGCGGCTGGACGCGTTACGCGAAGAAGATGCAGGAAGCCGGCGCGGACGCGCTCGAGCTCAACATTTACACGATTCCCACCGATCCCAGGGTCAACGCGGCCGAGATCGAACAGAAGTATTGCGACCTGGTGCGGGACGTGAAGGCCAGCGTACAGATCCCGGTGGCCATCAAGCTGTGCCCGTATTTCAGCGCGATGGTGAATATGGCGTCGCAGTTGGATCAGGCCGGTGCCGACGGGCTGGTCCTGTTCAACCGCTTCTACCAGCCCGATTTCGACCTCGAAGCGCTGGAGGTCGTACCCAGCCTGCAACTCAGCACCTCCTACGAGCTGCTGCTGCGGCTGCACTGGGTGGCGATTCTTCACGGCCGTGTGCGGCCGGACCTGGCGATCACCGGCGGCGTCCACACCTCCTACGACGTGTTGAAGGCGATGATGGCCGGCGCGCAGGTAGCCATGATGGCCTCGGCGATTCTCAAGCGCGGCATCGATTACATTGCGACGGTGCTGGGCGAGCTACAGACCTGGATGGAAGAGCACGAATACGAATCCATCAAGCAGATGCAGGGCTCGATGAGCCAGAAGTCGGTGGCCGATCCGAAGTCCTTCCTGCGTGGAAATTACCTGAAGGTTCTCAGTTCCTACGCCCTCCGGGCGTAGGTGTCCTTGTCGCCTCCTCAAGGCCGCGGCCGCAACGCCGCGGCCTTTTTTTGTGCGTGTGCGAAACGAGAACGGCTCGCACGCGCTCGATCGTGTCACTTCTTCGGGAGGGTTTCGCCGGACTTTTTGAGAACGTCAAACGCCGCCTGGTTGCTTGCGTTTCGTTCAATGAGGTCCTGCTGGATAACCACGAGTAAGCCGTTAGCCAGGTCGTTGGCGAAGCTCAGTGCCGCTTCTCTGGTCTCGCCTACCCGCTTGCGCTCGGGACCGAGGAGGTATCCGCCGGCCGCGTTTCGCTCGACGGTGTACCGCATGCGCATCACACGTTCGTGATCTAGGCCGAGCGACTTTGCCGCTGCCGCCAGCGAGCAACGGTTTGCTTTGACGAGACGGGCCAGAACGATCGCGCCGAGGATAGAAACGCTTTCCTCGTCCTGATACAACGCTGCAATCTTCGCCTCCAGATCGCGCGCCGCTTCGAGGATCTTCTCGACTGTCTTGGAGTTCTCAGCGCCAATGCGTTCCAGACGCTTAAGGGAGTCAATGATATCAGCCATAGCTTTGGGAAGCCCCTCAGCGGTTTCAGCCGCGGGGCTGGTAGGGTAGGTCATGTTGCTCTCCGCGTTTAACGTCCGCCGACGTTTTTGACGGCCGAAGCCAGTCACGAGTAGGATACCGCATCGGAAAGGCCGCGGAGCAGGAGTTTTCCTCCCCTCACGACACCTTCAGCACCCGGCGCAGCGTATAGAGCTCGGAATTGATATTCGAATTCTCCAGGCGCTTCCAGTCGTCCGCCACGTGGATCAGCTTCCCGCTGATGTGATTCGACCGCGGCGACGCCAGGAACAGCGCGAGCTGGATCTGCTTCTCGGGCGCGACTCCCCCCGTGATGCGCGATTGAAGAGCTTCCTCGTGCGCTTTCCATCCGGCGCGCTCTTCGCCCGCGTGCAGGATCTGGTCCGTCATGTGACTGTAGGTGAGCCCGGGCGCGATGCAGTTCACCTGGATGTTGTGGTCGCGCACTTCCTCCGCCAGCGTCTCCACCATCCGGACCACGGCGGCCTTCGAGGCGGCATAGGCCGAGAAGTTGGGCCGTGGTGTCATGTCGCCCTCGCCCGACAGCACCAGGATCTTGCCGCCGCGTCGCTCGATCATTCCCGGCAGCACGGCCCGGCAGCTATGCATGACGCCCAGAAGATTGGTCCCGATCGCCTCGGCCCACGCCTTGGGCGGATTCTCCGCTAGAGGGCCGATCGGCCCCTGGACGGCCGCCGACGCCACCAGCACGTGCACGCCTCCGAAATGCGAGCGCATGCGCTCGGCGGCGGCCGCCATCTGCTCGAAGTCGCAGACGTCCGCGCGAATGCGCAGCGAAATGCCTCCGGCGTGCTCGATTTCGAGATGCGCCAGGTCCAACTCCGCCTTGCTGCGCGCCAGCAATCCCACGCGCGCGCCCGCTTCGGCGAAGCCCAGCGCCAGCCGCTTTCCGATTCCCCGCCCCGCGCCCGTGATCAGTACCGACTTGTCTTTGAGCGATGTCACGCCTTACCGTCCCTCAGTCAGAGTAGTACAAGGCGCGGGCGTTGGGAAGCATTGAATGTCGTATACTCTCAGCCAGAACTCGATGCGGACTCTATTCGACGATCTGCGGCATGCGGTGAGGCAGTGGCGCCGGGACCCGGGCGCCGCCGCCGTCGTGGTCCTGACCATGGCGCTGGGGATCGGGGTGAACACCGCCGTCTTCAGCTCCGTGAGTGGCTTCGTCCGGCCGCTTCCGGTGCGGGCGCCGGAGCAACTCACGGTGCTGGCGGCTCAGAACAAGGGCGACACCGCCGGTCTCGAAAAGCTCCAGTACCGGTTCTCCTATCCCGCCCTGATGGATTTCCGCCGGCAGGCGAACGTTTTCTCCGATCTCCTCGGATACCAGACCAGCATCGGCGGGCTGGTCGTGGATGGCAAGGGAGGCCAAGTTCTTTACAGCCACGTTACCGACAATTACTTTTCGGCCCTCGGCATCCGGCCGGCGGCGGGGCGATTCATCCTGCCGGGCGAAGGGGACACGGCCGGAATAGAGCCGGTAATGGTGCTCGGCTACACATACTGGCAGAAGCGCTTCGGCGGCAACCCCGGCGTGATCGGCAAGCAGGTTCGCGTGGAGGGCAAGGCAGCGACCATCGTGGGCGTGGCACCGAAGGGCTTTCGAGGCCTGTTCCACACGCTCGACATGGACGCGTACCTGCCGCTCAGCCACGCGCAGGCGGTGGGCTACTACGGCGCATTCCCGACCGATCGCGGCCAACGCTTCCTGACCGTGCTGGGACGTCTGCGGCCCGGCGTAACCGTGGGCCAGGCCCAGAGCGCCGTGGATGTCATCGCCGGACGGCTGGCCCGCCAATACCCCGATACCGACAAGGCGCTCTCGGTTCGAGTCTTCCCGGAGACGCTGGCCAGACCCGTCCCCGTCTTCGCGAGCGTGATCCCGCTGATCTCGGGCCTGTTCCTGGTGCTGGCGATCCTGGTGCTGGTGCTGGCGTCGATCAACGTGGCCAACGTCATGCTGGTCCGCGCGACCGCGCGCGAGCGCGAACTGGCTATCCGCGCGGCGCTGGGCTCGGGGCGGTGGAGGCTGATCCGTCAGATGCTCGCCGAGAGCGCCGCACTGGCGGTGCTGGGCGGCCTGGCGGGGATCCTTCTGGGCACATGGGCCAGCGCCGCGCTCGCCTCCATGCGCATCGAAGCCGACCTCCCGATGGCCTTCGATCCCAGTTTCGACTGGAGGGTGTTCGCCTACGCCCTGGCGTCCACGGTCCTCACGGGCCTGGCGGCGGGCCTGTGGCCGGCGTTCCGCGCCTCGCGCGCCGACGCTGGCGTGGTCCTGCACGGAGAAGGCCGGACCGCATCGGGCGGCGCGGGCCGTCAGCGGATCCGCCGTGTGCTGGTGACCGTGCAGGTGGCGGGCTCATTGACGCTGCTGGTGGTCGCGGGCCTGTTCGTGCGCAGCCTCGAGGGCGCCCAGCAGTTGTACCTCGGCTTCAACCCCGATCGTCTTCTGAACGTGGTCATCGACCCCTCGTACGCCCGATACGACGAAGCCCGGACCAAGGAGTTCTACCGCGAGTTGGGAGCGCGTGTGCGCGCGCTGCCGGGAGTCCAATCGGCTAGCTTCGCTTCGAGTGTGCCCCTGGGCTACTACAGCTTCGGCGCCCTGGTTCGTACCGAGGATCATCCCGACGTTCCGGGCGTGCCGCCCCCGCTGGTGCTGCGCAACAGCGTGGACGCCGCCTACTTCGACAACATGCGTATACCGCTCCTGCGGGGCCGCGCCTTCGGCGAGTTGGACGATGAAAAGGCGCCGCGGGTCGCGATCGTGAACCAGACCATGGCGCAGCGGTTCTGGCCGGGTGAGAACCCGATCGGCAAGCGGCTCCGGGTCAGCTTCAACAACACCAACCGCCAGGAGCGGATGTGGGAGGTCGTGGGGGTGGCCCGCGATGGCAAGTACCTGGTGGCGTTTGAGAATCCGCTTCCGTATTTCTACGTGCCGCTCAAACAGGACTTCTTGTCGCGGCGGACTCTGCAAATCCGGTCCGTGGCGCTGCCGGAGCGGCTGAGCGCGGCGGTGGAACGCGAGATCCACGCGCTCGATCCGGAGATGCCGATCATCGAAGTCCGGACCATGCGGCAGGCGCTCCAGGGGCCAAGTGGGTTCCTGGCGCTCCGGTTCGGCGCGTTGATGGCGGGCGCCATGGGCCTTCTGGGGCTGGCGCTGGCGGTGGTGGGAGTTTACGGAGTGGTGGCGTTCGCGACGGCGCGGCGCACGCGCGAGATCGGAATCCGCATGGCGCTGGGTGCCACCGCGCCCGACGTCATGGGCATGGTGCTCGGGCAGGGAGCGTGGCTGTTGGTTGCGGGTATGCTCGGCGGTTTGGCCTGCACCTACGCGGCGACGCGCGTGATGGCGCGGTTCCTGTTCTTCGTCAGCGCCACGGACCCGGCCACCTTCGCGTCGGTGACCCTGCTGCTGGGCGCGACCGCCCTGGCGGCCTGCTACCTCCCGGCGCGGCGGGCCATGCGGGTCGATCCATCGGTGGCCCTCAGATCCGAGTAAAGGACCGTAGCCCCGCCTTCCACCCGCTGTATAATCGAAGTACGTTTGAAGCTTCGGGTCAGACAGAATACCGGCGCCGAGTTGCCCGAACCGCCCCTGGTTCGAGCGGGGCCGGCTACACCCTACATTCATCGCCAGGAGGACAATGAGCAAGGAAGACAGTATTGAAGTGACCGGAACGGTCGTCGAGAAGTTTCCCGCTGGACAGTTCAGCGTGCAATTGGATCAAGAGCGTATCGTATTGGCCCACCTGGCCGGAAAGCTGCGCAGGAACCGCATCCGCGTGCTGGCCGGCGACCGAGTGACGCTGGAACTCTCACCCTATGATTTGACCAAGGGTCGAATCACCTACCGGCACAAGTAGCCCGCCCTCTCCGCTCGCCCCGTCCGCGCCGGTGGAACACTGCCGGTCTGGCTTGAGATCCAGGTCGCTGCTCAGAACGTTTCCAGTGCCGCTTCGATTTGCGCGCAGCGCTGCTCAAGGAAGAATACCTCGGCTTCGGTGAAGTAGCGATGGCGGGAGGGCCTCATCAGTCCGCCTCGAATCTCCGCCAGCGCCCTGCGCGCATTCCCGAGAGAGATCGCGGCCTGCGCCGGGCTGCGGCGTAGCCTTGCCGAGTCGATGAAGGTCATCGCAAGGTCGGACTCGATTCGTAGAAAGTCGAACCAAGGCGCCATTTCGGTTGACGGCTCAGTTTGACTCTCGGCGGGGGGGATGTCAACCGCCGGCGGCGCTAATGCCGTGTGACCCTTAAAAAAGGCCACTGCCTGCAGCACGAATTAGCGGACTATCCAGCAGCGAGCGGCCGGAGTTCCCGCCGTGCTACAACAGGAGGGTTGCCCCCTCAGAGCCCGCGCGTTGTCCTCTTCGTCTTCGGTACCAGGCCGGAAGCAATCAAGCTGTGTCCCGTCGTCCGCCATCTTCGCAGCCGTCCTGAATACTCGGTGAAGGTGTGCGTCTCGGCTCAGCACCGTGCGCTGCTCGACCAGGTGCTGGCAGCCTTCGAGGTCGTCCCGGACTACGATCTCGACATCATGCAGCCGAACCAGACGCTCTCGCAATCCACTTCGCGGATCCTGGCTGCCCTGGAACCGGTCTTCGAATCCGCGCGTCCCAATATTGTTCTGGTTCAGGGGGATACCACGACGACGCTGTGCGGCGCACTGGCCGGCTTCTACCACCACGTTCCGGTTGGCCACGTCGAGGCCGGGCTGCGGACCTGGGACCTGTCCCAGCCGTTTCCCGAGGAAATGAATCGGGTGCTGGCGACGCGGGTGACATCGTTGCACTTTGCCGCGACCGAATGGGCGGCGTCGAATCTATATGCCGAGGGCGTAGCGCGTGATCGCGTGGCAGTGACGGGCAACACCGGCATCGACGCGGTCCTGTACGTTAGGGATAAGCTTATAGACGGGACGCTGCACGGACCGGAGTGGCCGCAACTGGATCCTTCGAAGAAGTTGATCGTCGTCACCGCGCACCGGCGCGAGAGCTTTGGGAAGGGGTTTGTGCGGATCTGTTCGGCCCTGGCGCGCCTGGCGGAGCGGCCGGATGTCCAGATCGTGTATCCGGTGCACCCGAACCCGAACGTTCGGGAACCGGTGGAGAAATACCTGTCCGGCCGGAAGAACATCGTTCTCGTCGAACCGCTTGATTACGTGCCCTTTGTGGATCTCATGCGGCGCGCATACTTGCTGATCACGGATTCGGGAGGGGTTCAGGAAGAGGGACCCTCACTGGGCAAACCGATCCTGGTCTTGCGCGAGAAAACCGAGCGGCCTGAAGCAGTTGAGGCGGGGACCGTGAAACTGGTCGGCACCGACG
>Ga0265314_10003992_pt1 | contig 13952 bp, 9 predicted proteins | sample 4126metaG_FD_203106 | JGI IMG/M metagenome (GOLD analysis project Ga0265314, IMG submission 203106) | Rhizosphere microbial communities from Carex aquatilis grown in University of Washington, Seatle, WA, United States - 4-1-26 metaG | ecosystem: Host-associated > Plants > Roots > Rhizosphere >... | reverse complement strand
TTTTGGATTTGTACTTGCCCTTGGTCAGCTTGTCGATGTTGTGCAGCTTGGCTGCATCTTCATGCGACAACACCGGCTGGTGCACTTCCAGGCGCGGCGCGGGCTTGGTTTCATCCACACCGAGCAGGTTGGGCTTGGAGCCGATGAAGGAAGTCAGGGACATCACGATCTCTTCGCGGATCGGGTCGATCGGCGGATTGGTCACCTGCGCGAACAATTGCTTAAAGTAGTTAAAGAACACCTTGCTCTTGTTCGACAGTACCGGCAGTGCGCTATCGCTGCCCATGGAGCCAGTGGCTTCTTCACCCGCTGTCGCCATCGGCAACATGATGAACTTGAGGTCTTCCTGCGTGTAACCAAAAGCCTGTTGCGCATCCAGCAGACTGACTTGTGCGGTCGTCTTTTCTGCGACTGTGGGCAGGTCGTCCAATATGTATTGGGATTGTTCGATCCACTTACGGTACGGTTTGGCGGTGGCTATCTGGTGCTTAAGTTCGGCATCGTCCACGATGCGCCCAGCCTGCATGTCGATGAGGAACATCTTGCCCGGCTGCAAGCGCCATTTTTTCACGATCTTGCTTTGAGGGATCGGCAATACGCCCATCTCGGAAGCCATCAGCACCACGTCATCTTCTGTAATCAGGTAGCGCGCGGGGCGCAGGCCGTTTCGGTCCAGTGTCGCGCCAATCATACGGCCGTCGGTGAAAGCCACGGCGGCGGGGCCGTCCCACGGCTCCATCAGCGCGGCGTGGTATTCGTAGAACGCACGGCGTTCTTCGTCCATCAACGGATTGCCGGCCCAGGCTTCCGGGATCAGCAACATCATCGCGTGCGGCAACGAGTATCCGCCGGCCACCAGCAGTTCCAGCGCGTTGTCGAAACAGGCGGAGTCGGACTGGCCCTCGACGATGAGCGGCCACAATTTGTCGAGGTCCTTGCCCAGGAATTTGGACGACATCGCCGCATGGCGTGCAGCCATCCAGTTCACGTTGCCGCGCAGCGTGTTGATCTCGCCGTTGTGCGCGATCATGCGGAACGGATGCGCCAGGTTCCAGGTGGGAAAGGTATTGGTGGAGAAGCGCTGGTGCACCAGAGAGAATGCGCTGACCAGATCTTTATCCTGCAAATCGAGGAAGTATTTGCCAACCTGGTCGGCCAGCAGCATGCCCTTGTAAACAATAGTGCGCGACGACATCGAGGGAATGTAGAAGCCCTTGTCCTGACCTTTAGGCAGTGCGCTGATGGCGTGTTCGGCGGTCTTGCGGACGACGAAGAGTTTGCGCTCGAAAGCGTCCTGGTCGGCGGTCTTTTTACCGCGGGCGATGAACACTTGGCGCACCACGGGCTCGACCGCTTTCACGCTTTCGCCCAGACCGGTGTTATCCACCGGAACATCGCGCCAGCCCAGCAATGTCTGGCCTTCGGCCTTGATCTTGTCTGCGATTATCTTTTCGCAGGCGGCGCGGGCTTTCGCATCGCGCGGCAGGAAAAGCATACCCACGCCATATTCACCGGCGGCAGGCAGCGTGATCTTGGTATTGGCCAGTATCTTGCGCAGGAACGCATCCGGCACTTGCACCAGTATCCCCGCTCCGTCGCCTGCCAAAGGATCGGCACCTACCGCACCGCGGTGCGTGAGGTTCTCCAGAATTTGCAGTCCTTGGCTTACGCGGTCGTGACTTGCCTGACCTTTAATATGTGCGACGAAACCGACACCACATGCATCATGTTCATTGCGCGGATCGTAAAGACCCTGCTGCGCTGGCAACGAAGAATTGCTCACCTTGTTCCTCACCTCGATCATCCAACAAAACGGCGGCTGGTGCCGCCTTCCAAATATTTATCCGAAAGGGCGGGAATGCTACCTTAATCCGGGGGGTAAGGGCAACTTACTGCTTAGATTTCTTCTATCGCGAAGATTCTCCGGTGTTCGCGGATCGCGTAACGGTCGGTCATCCCGGCAATATAGTCGGCTACCGACCGCGCCTGCCCGGCGGAGTCCTGCGGCGTGAATTGCGGCGGCAGCAGGCGCGGATCCTCCATGAACGCCCGAAACAGGTCACTGAGGATGCGGCGCGCCTTGGCGCTCATGCGCATCACGCGGAAATGCCGATACAAGTGTGTGCGCAAGAACGCTTTCAGTTCGCGGTTAAGTTCATGCATCTCGGCACTGAACATCACCTGCAAGGGTGCTACGCGTATTTCATCCAGTGTCTGCGGCGCAAGAACTCGAATGTTGTGCTCGGTTTGCGCAATCAGGTCGTTGACCAGGGTACCGATCATGCGGCGGACAGTCTCATGTACCACGCGACGTTCTGCCAAAGCTGGGTAAGCGGCGCGAACCTCGTCCAGGTGCATCGCAAACAGCCTTACCGATGACATTTGCTCGAGAGTAAGCAATCCGGAGCGCAAGCCGTCATCCACGTCATGATTGTTATACGCGATCTCATCTGCAAGATTTGCGATCTGTGCTTCGAGGGAGGGGCGGCGATCATTGATGAACCGTTCACCCACGTCGCCGAGTCGTGCCGCATGTTCCAGTGAGCAGTGTTTAAGAATGCCTTCGCGCGTTTCAAAACAAAGGTTCAATCCGTCAAAGGCGGCATAGCGCTCCTCCAGCACATCCACGACACGCAGCGACTGCAGGTTGTGTTCAAAACCGCCGTGATCCTTCATGCATTCATTCAGCGCTTCCTGGCCGGCATGTCCGAACGGCGTGTGCCCCAGATCGTGTGCCAGAGAGATCGCCTCCACCAAGTCTTCGTTCAATGCCAGGTGCCGTGCGATGGAGCGCCCGATCTGCGCGACTTCAATGCTGTGGGTGAGGCGTGTGCGAAACAGGTCGCCCTCGTGATTGACGAACACTTGCGTCTTGTACTCCAGGCGACGGAATGCGCTGGAATGGATGATGCGGTCGCGATCACGCTGGAATTCACTGCGTCCGGCAGGTGCAGGTTCGGCGAATTTCCTGCCATGTGCGCTGATGCGGACCGCATAGGGTGCAAGCTGAAGTTCAGGCACAGCAACTCTCCAGCGTCTGCTCAAGCAGCGTCTGCGGCACATCTCCGACTATATCGGCTTTGCCCAGCGACTTGAGCAACACGAAGCGCAGTTTGCCGTCCGCCACTTTTTTATCCAGCCCCATGAGTTGCAGATATTTTTCCGCCCCTAACTTGGGGGAGACAACGGGTAAACCAGCACGCTCAAATAGTCTGCGTACACGTGTCACATCTTCCTTGCTCAACCATCCGAGGCGTCTGGATAGATCGACGGCCATGATCGTTCCCGCCGCAACTGCTTCGCCGTGCAGCCAGATGCCATAGCCCATACCATTCTCGATCGCATGACCGAAAGTGTGACCCAGATTCAACAAGGCCCGCTCTCCGCTTTCGCGCTCGTCAGCCCCCACCAGATTAGCCTTGCTCTGGCAACTACGGGCGATGGCGTATTGCAGTGCAGCTGTTTCACGCGACAGGAGTTTTTCCATATTCGCCTCAAGCCATTCAAGAAAGGGCAAGTCTAGAATCAGGCCATATTTGATGACTTCGGCGATACCTGCGCGCAACTCCTTGTCCGGCAGGGTATCGAGCGTAGAAGTATCCGCCAGCACCACTTGCGGTTGGTAGAATGCACCTATCATGTTCTTGCCCAACACATGATTGATGCCGGTCTTGCCTCCGACCGAGGAGTCCACCTGCGACAACAGGGTGGTCGGGATCTGGATGAACGGGACCCCGCGCAAATATGTTGCCGCTGCGTAGCCAGTGATATCGCCGATGACGCCACCACCCAACGCGATGAGCGGTGTGCTGCGCTCACTCCGCGCTGCTAAAAGCGCATCGTAGATCCGGCCCAGAGAGTCGGCGTTTTTATGCTGTTCTCCATCCGGCAGGATGATCGATTGCACTCGCACGCCATTCGAACTTAATCCTTCGTTCAGCTTCTGAAGGTACAGCGGTGCAACGGTGTCATTGCTGACGATGACCGTGCGTTTATGGGGAATGTAAGGTAGCAACAGTTCTATATGGCTTAGCAAGCCACTGCCGATGTGTATGGGGTAGCTTCGCTCTGCCAGGCCTACATTCAACGTCTCCATCTGCTTATCGTTTCCCGTCATTTGTGTCATATCGTCAAGCTGATTTTGTAGCCGCTCCAGTAATATCTGTACGCTCTGCTTGCCAGTATGAACGATCACATCCGCCACCTCCGTGTACAACGGGTCTCGCTGGTCATGCAATTCTTGAAGCTTGGCGCGAGGATTGTCCGTTTGCAATAACGGGCGGTTGTGATCGTGGCGCGTGCGCTGCCACAGGTCATGTACGCTGCTCTTCAGGTACACAACGATGCCATTCTGCTCCATGATGGAGCGGTTGTGCGGATTCAGAACTGCGCCGCCGCCTGTTGCCAGCACGATGTTGTCCTGATTGAGCAGATCCTGGATGGCTGAAGTCTCGCGCAAGCGAAATCCCGCTTCGCCTTCTATGTCGAATATGTGAGGGATGGTCACCCCGGTCCGCCGCTGGATCTCCTCGTCACTATCGATGAACGTCTTGCCCAATTGTTTGGCAAGCAGCCTCCCCACCGTGGTCTTGCCGGCCCCCATCATCCCGACCAGGATGATATTGCCCGAATCGCGCTTTAGTTGTTTACCGTCCGTTGTCATCTGCGGATTGTAGCGGAAATACTTTTAACCCAAAAAGAAAGCCCAGCAATTGCCGGGCTTTCTTGTAACAGGTCGCGAATATCAATTCATCCCAAGACTGTCCTTCAATATCTTTGGTGTAATGAAGACCAGCAGCTCTTTTTTGCTCTTGGTTCGCGTATTTGTTTTGAACAACCAACCGATCACCGGAACGCTGCTCAGCAGAGGCAAACCTTCGGTCGAGTCCGACTCATCCTGTGTATAAACCCCGCCAATCACCACCGTGCCGCCGTTCTCGACCAGAACCTGAGTGTCGACTTTCTTGGTATTGATGCTTGGCACACCGGAATAGATATTCCCTACCGAATCCTGACTGACGTTGACTTTCATCCCGATGTGGTCATCTGGCGTGATCTGGGGAGTCACAATCAATCCCAGCACGGCTTTCTTGAAAGCAACGTTGGTCGCGCCGCTGCTGCTCGCCTGCAGATATGGGACTTCGACCCCTGATTCGATGGTGGCTGCTGTCTTGTCACCTGTCACCACGCGCGGACTGGCGATATTCTTGGTAGTTCCATCCAGTTCCGATGCGTTCAGCTCCATCGTCAGGGTTTTGGTTGCCAGCGCGTTGAACAAGGTCAGCGTCAGGCCGCCGTCGCCCGAGGATGCACCCGGAAGATTGACATTACCCTGAATCGCTCCGCGCTGCCCATTCCCCACATTGAACGCGCCGCCCGTGGCCGAAGTGGGTCCGGTATATCCCAGCCTGCCACCCAATGTGCGGTTGAATGAATCACCCGCCTCGACAAAGCGCGCCTCGATCATCACCTGACGTACCGGAACATCCAGTTGCTTGATGAAGTTGCGAACCTCTTCCAACCGCGTCGGCGTGTCTTGCACGAACAGTGTATTGGTGCGCAGGTCCGAAACGGCCGACCCGCGCTTGGAAAGCAGGCCGGTATCCTTGTTTTTCAACAAGGTAGCCATGTCAGCTGCTTTGGCATAGCTGAGCTGGAAGCTCTCGGTGCGCACTACTTCGAGATCGCCGATCTCCTGGCGAGCAGTCAGATCGATCTTTTCCTTGGTCGCGATCTCTTCGCGCGGGGCAACCTGGATCACGTTGCCGTTCTTGCGCATATCCAAACCCTTGCTCTGCAGGATGATGTCAAAGGCCTGATCCCAGGGAACGTCTTTCAGGCGCAAGGTCAAACTGCCGGAGACCGTGTCGCTGATCACCATGTTCAGGTTGGTAAAATCGGCAATCACGCTCAAAGCTTCGCGCGTTGAGATATTCTGGAAATTCAGCGTGAGCTTTTCACCCGCATAACCCAGCTGATTGCTTTTCACCAGCTTGTTCGTCTCTTCTGCAACAGTCTTCACCTCGATGATGAACTTGTTGTCGGTCTGATACGCCGAGTACTCCCACAAACCCTTGGGCTCGATCGCCAAGCGTACATTCTCTCCCTGAGTGAATGCATCCAGCATCTGGACCGGGGTGCCAAAATCCGTCACATCCAGCTTGCGTTGCAGATTCCGTGGCAAGCTGGTGCGCTGGAAGTCGACCAGCAACAACCGTCCTTGCTGCTTGATGTCGATACCGATGTCCGTGTCCGACAAGTCGATCTGAACGCGTCCCTCGCCATTCTTCCCGCGACGGAAATCAACGTCGCGCAAGCTATGCTTCTGTTGCGTCCCGACCTTGGTCTCGGCAAAGTGCGCCAACGTAGCACCACTGCCTCCAGCTGCCTCCCTGCGCTGCAATATGATAAGCATGTTATTGCCATCCACCCGCGATTCATAGCTCAGCATCTGGGTGAGATTGATGACCAAGCGCGTTCGATTTCCGGCCTGAACGATATTGGCACTGCGCAGATCCCCTTCGCCAAATTCCTGCGTCGACTTGCCCAATCCGTTCTCGGTATTGGCGAAGTCAAAAGCGATACGCGGCGGAGTGTTGATGGTGAAGGCGATCGGTTGAGAACCTGGCGCGTTCTTCAGCGCCACCTTGATCACGACCTTGCCTCCCACCTCGTTATTCACACTGAGGGCTTGAATGCTGTTCAAAGCGTCTGCATTTCCTGATTCTTGAGCGTGCGCCACGAGCGCTCCCAGGAAAAAGGTCATCGCGGCCAGTCGGATGGCGCCACGAACCGGGTTGCTAAATTGTTTCATAGTTACACTCCTAATTACTGAACCAACAGCAAGCTATTTTCTCGCTCAGACCAATCACCCGCACTGTCTTGCACCATTTCCTTGATTTTCATCTCGGTTTCGGTGACGGAAATTACTTGGCCGAAATTCAAACCAATGTAATTTCCCGCCTTGACGCGATAAATCTTTCCTTCGCCTGAACGAATCACCGCATTCCCGACACCCTTTTGGGATAGGAATCCCACCATCTTCAGACTTTCCAGAGGGAAATCTTCCAGCTCCTCTTTCGGGCGATCCATATTTGGCTGATTCAATCCCGTACGATGTGAGCTCCTTGCGTCCGGCTTGCGCGGCCTGAAAGGATCCGGTAATCCAGCATCATTGTCATAAGAGAATGGCTCGTATGGCTTGATATCGGGCGGAGGCTCGACTTTGCCGCGCATGTCCGCACCTGCGTTCTTTACAAAATCACGCAAGTCCTGAAACTCCTCGCCACCGCAACCCGCGAGGGATAACGCTGCCAGCAATGTCAAATAAGCCATTCTCATTTCTTCTTGGCTCCGGCTGTTTTAGCCGCACGTTTTTGCGCGGCCAGTTCATCCTCGTCCAGATAGCGGTAGGTCTTGGCGGTCGCATCCATGGCCAACACACCTCCAGTACCAACATTCACGCTGATGTCGTTCAGAGTCACAATTCGGGGCAACTGCGAGATATCACTGGAGAATTTGCCAAGATCGTCATAGTTCCCCGTCACCTTGATGGTAATCGGCTGTTCTGTAAAAACTCCCGTGGCAATCTCATTACCCGGCTTGAACAGCTCGAACTGCAACCCTCTGCCCAGTCCCGCCTGATTGATATCGGTCAGCAATGCATCCATTTCTGACTTGCTCGGCAATTGCTTCAACAGTGCTCCAAATGACTGCTGCGTCTCGATCAATTGTTTTTTGATGATATCCAGATTGATGGCTTCCCGTTTTTTCGTCAGGTAAGTCTCGCGCAATTTGTCTTCTTCCTGACGCACGCCCTTGAGCCCCTCCCATTGATCCTGCCAATCGAAGACCGCCCCTGCCGCAACCACGACAATGAACATGGAGGCAAATGCCGTGATCTTGACCAACAACGGCCAACTGCCGGGTGTTTTGGGGTCGACATTCTTGATTTCTTCCAGGAAATTCATGCGGTCTCCTAGCCTTTCGCGCCTGTCGGCGCGGCTTTCTTGGTCAGATTGAAGGTAAGAGAAAACTCGCTCAAGCGCGCGCCATTCGTTGTGGTTGCATGTATCTCGAGCAATACCGGTGAATTCAGCCATGGAGAGTCTTCGATGGAACGCATCAAGGTCGAGACTCGCGCATTCGACTGCGCATAGCCCACCACGCTGATCTTGTAGCCACTCTGCTTGACGCTTTTCAGATAGACGCCATCTGGCAGAATGCGCAATAACTGGTCGAGCAGATGCACCACGTCGGAACGTGTACTTTGAAGATTTTCGACCACGGTCTTGCGAGCCAATAATGATTGCGTCTGCTCACGCAGTTTTTTGATCTCCTCGATCTGCTTATCGAGAACGGCCACCTCTTTTTTCAAATAGGTATTACGACGATCCTGATAAGATATCTGAGTGCTGATAGCCACATGCACAAACCCTACAACTACAGCACCCAACACCAGCGAAATGACACTCAATACGATGAATTGAAGTTGGCGGGCTTTGCGTTTTTCCGCGCGGTGCGGTAGCAGGTTGACGCGTATCATGATGGATCGAATCTCCGCATAGCTAAACCGCAAGCAATCATCAACGCCGGCGCGTCCATCTGCAACTGGCGAGGTTTGATACGACTGGAAAGAGTCATCAACTCAAAGGGGTTCGCCACCAGCGTACTGACTTGTGTCCGCGTCGCCACCGCCTCATCCAAGCCCGACAATGCGGCGCAGCCGCCTGAAAGCACAATGTAGTTCACTTCGTTGTACTGTGTTGAAGTGAAAAAGAACTGCAGCGCGCGCGATATTTCCATTGCGATATTTTCGCGGAAAGGCGAGAGCAAGTCGCTTTCATAATTCTCCGGCAGCCCGCCATTACGTTTTGCAGATTCGGCTTCCGCCGCAGACAATCCGAAGACATTTTGAATCTGTTGCGTCAACTGCGCCCCGCCCACCTGCTGGTCGCGCATGTATATCGACTGGCCGTTACGCAAGACGTTCACGTTCATTACAAAAGCGCCAACATCCACCAGTGCGATACATTGATCCACCGCTCCTCCCGGCAACTGCGCACGGATCGTATCGAATGCCGCCTCAGCCGCATACGGCTCCACATCGACCACGACCGCCTTCAGGCCGGCCGTCTGGGTCGCTGCGACCCGATCCTCCACGTTCGCCTTGCGCGATGCGGCAAGCAGCACTTCGACTTCGTCCGGATTGTTCGGAGCCGGGCCGATAACCTGAAAATCCAGATTGACTTCTTCCAGCGCAAAAGGAATATATTGGTTCGCTTCGGTTTCGACTTGATACTCCAAGTCATCTTCGCGCAGGCCCGCCGGCAACAATATCTTTTTGCTGATCACTGCCGCTGCCGGTAATGCCAGACTGACATTCTTGATACGAGATCCCAAACGCTTCCATGCACGTTTCACCGTGTCGGAAACCGCATCCAGATTATTGATATTGCCATCGCTAACCGCATCGGCTGGAAGCGCTTCTATGGTATAGCGCTCGACTATGTACCCGCCCTTTTTGGGCGCTTCACTCAACTCCACCATCTTGACGGAAGACGAACTGATATCCACCCCGATCAGGGGTGGCGTAGAAGTGCTCAGAAAATCTAACGGTATATCAAAATTCCCTTTGATCATATGCTGGTTAGCGCTTTTCCGTACAAAGTGGTTTAAATCCTAGCAATAACTCCCGCGACTGTAAAGTTTTTTCTATGTGCACGATTTTAATAGTCGAGACGATATAATCACGCATGTCTCCTTTTAAGTGTCCGTCATGACTTCTCGCTGGTGGTTCTACCCTGCTCTTGTCGTACTTGCTTTGCCTCTGTTGCCGATATTGCTGCTCGTCTTTGCCGCGATACTCACTTATCCGACGTTACCTACCCTGGAAACGTTGACTGACTATCGCCCCAAGATGCCGCTACGGGTATTCAGCGCAGAGGGTACCTTGATCGGGGAATTCGGTGAAGAGCGGCGCGAACTGGTCAAGATCGAAGAGGTTCCCGATCTGATGAAAAAAGCCATCCTTGCCGCCGAGGATGATCGCTTCTATGAACACGGTGGGGTCGATTACATCGGCGTGTTACGTGCTGCCTATTCCAATTTCACGTCTGGTGGCGTAAAGCAGGGCGCCAGTACGATCACCATGCAAGTGGCACGCAACTTCTTTCTCTCCAAGGAAAAGACGCTATCGCGCAAGTTCAACGAGATGCTGCTTTCCTTCAAGATCGAGCACAACCTCACCAAGGACGAGATCCTCCAGCTCTACATCAACCATATCTACCTCGGACAACGCTCCTACGGTTTTGCTTCAGCAGCACAAGTCTATTACACGAAGACCCTCAATCAACTCACCTTGCCGGAAATGGCGATGCTGGCAGGGCTGCCCAAGGCGCCGGCCGCATTCAATCCGGTAGTGAACCCGGAACGCGCGAAAGTGCGCCAGATGTACATCCTGCGCCGCATGCATGATCTGCATTACATCAGCAACGAACAATTCGAACAAGCGCAGAACTTGCCGATAGAGACCAAACAAACGGCACATCGCCAGTCGTTCGCTGTCAATGCAGCGTATGTGGCGGAAATGGTGCGCCAAGCGATGTACGAGCGCTTCCAGGAGGATGCCTATACACAGGGCTATAGCGTTTACACCACCCTTCGCGCCCAAGACCAGGCTGCGGCTTATGCTGCCTTGCGCAAGGGCGTGATGGAATATGACCATCGTCACGGTTATCGCGGGCCTGAAGGTTATGTGGACCTGCGCAAAAATGATACGGATGAGCTGCTGGAAGGCGCGCTGGAGGATGTTGATGACAGCGACAACCTCATTCCGGCCGTGGTGCAGTCCGTCAACCCGAAAGGCATACGCGCCTATTGCAAAGGCGGACAAGTCGTTGAAATACGCGGCGAGGGACTACGCTTCGCGCAACAGACTTTGGGCGACAAGCTGGCGCTGAATCGCCGTATCCGGGTCGGGTCTCTGATCCGTGTATACAAGAACGAAAAGGATTACTGGGAAATCACCCAGCTGCCACAGGTCGATTCCGCCTTTGTTTCGGCGAATCCCCGCGACGGGGCGATCTATGCGCTGGTAGGCGGCTTTGATTTCTACCGCAGCCAGTTCAACCATGTCACCCAGGCATGGCGCCAACCCGGCTCCAGCTTCAAGCCCTTTATTTATTCCGCGGCACTGGAAAAGGGGTTCACACCGGCCTCCGTCATCAATGATGCGCCATTGGTCATCAACGAAGCGGACACAGGCGGCGAACCTTGGCAGCCGAAGAATTTCGACGGCGAATTCGGTGGCCCGATGCGTATGCGTCAAGGCCTCACAAAATCCAAGAACCTTGTTTCCATCCGCATCCTGCAAGCCATCGGCCTTGAATATGCTCAGGACTACGTCACCAAATTCGGTTTCGATAAAGACAAGATACGTCCTTTCCTTACCATGGCGCTGGGAGCGGGCTCCGTCACACCGATGCAGCTATTGGGCGGATATTCCGTTTTTGCCAACGGTGGTTATCGCATCATGCCCTATTTCATCCAGCGCATCGAAGACGGCCAAGGCAAACTGGTGGCGCAAGCCGCTGCCGTTGTCGCTGGCGAGGGCGCAGAGCAGGTCATCGACGTACGCAATGCCTTCACCATGGTGAACATGATGCAGGATGTGGTGAAACACGGCACAGCCATTCGCGCCATGGAGCTCGGCAGGCAAGACCTTGCCGGCAAGACCGGCACTACCAGCGACTCGATGGATGCCTGGTTCGCCGGATTCCACCCGACTTTGGTAGCAGTCTCCTGGATCGGCTATGACAACCCGCAAAGTCTGGGCGAAAAAGAAACCGGCGGCGGCGCTGCACTTCCTATCTGGATGAGCTATATGCAAAAGGCTCTGGCCAACGTCCCCGAAGTCGAATACACGATTCCCGAGCATATCGTGACGGCACGCATCAATGAAAACGGCTTGCGTGATCCCAACGGAAGTCGCACTGAATATTTCTTTGAAGAGAATCTTCCACCGGAACAGGGTGACCGCCCCCCGGAAGGAAGCAAACCCTCGGAGACGGGGAGCGAACAACTATTTTGATGTCCAGATGAGCAAGCCCCACCCGCAACGCAGAGACCTGATGCGCGAGCAACTTGCGCACCAGACCGCACGCCTCATCGCCGAGGACGGTATAACCGATTTCGCCTTTGCCAAGCGCAAAGCCGCCAGACAACTTGGTGCTTCTGACACGCAACACCTGCCCAGCAATCAGGAAGTGGAAGATGCACTGAACAGCTATCGCTTACTTTACCAGCATGACTCCCACCCTGACATCCTCTACCAGCTACGCAATGAAGCGCTCACTGCCATGCGCCTGCTGGAACCGTTCCATCCCTACCTTACCGGATCGGTATTAAGCGGAACCGCAAGCGAACACTCCGACATCAACCTCATGCTATTCAGCGACGACACAAAAGCCGTGCTGCTCTTCTTGCTCAAGAACAACCTTGAATTTGAAGACGGCGAATGGATAGTGCGCGTGGGAGGACATGAAGAAAGTGTGCCAAGTTACACCCTGACGGAGGAATCAGGTACACAGATACACCTTGTCGTCCTGCCTGAAAATGCCCGTTTCAGCGGTAGCCGCCACCCGGAAACACACGCTGATATCGCGGCGGTAGAAACATTGTTGACTGGGCTCCACTCATTGCCATGACTGGCAAGATACCAGCCCGATGTCATCGCGCCACGCTCAACATCAAACCCTTCAGATAAGCACCTTCAGGAAAACTCAGCAACACCGGATGGTCTGCTGTTGCGTTGAGTTTCTTCACAATTCGCGCATCGACTCCGGCATCCAGCGCTGCGCCCGCAATGATCTTTTGAAACAGCTCGTCGCTGATACCACCGGAGCAGGAGTAGGTGAAAAGCAATCCGCCCGGTCGCAGCAGTTTGAACCCTAACAGATTGATGTCCTTGTAAGCGCGCGATGCCTTTTCTGCAAAAGCCGCAGTAGGTGCGAACTTGGGCGGATCAAGCACGATAAGATCGAACTTACGGTTCTGATCGCGCAGCTTGCGAAGGGCTTCGAACACGTCGGCGCATTGCCATTCGGTTCGAGAGCTATCCAGCCCGTTCAATTCCACATTGCGCTGTGCAAGTTGCAATGCTTCCTGAGAAGAGTCAATGGAAAGCACCGTCTTTGCACCTCCACGCAGCGCATAGAGCGAAAACCCGCCGGTGTAACAAAAGCAGTTCAGCACCTCCTTGTCATGCGCCATCGTGCCGGTCAGTGCGCGATTGTCGCGCTGGTCGAGGTAGAAGCCGGTCTTTTGTCCTGCGGCCACATCCACCGAAAAACGCAGGCAGTTCTCCGTTACCCCGACTTCATCCGGTAACGTGCCGCGCAAAACGCCGCAGCGCTTGGGCAGCCCTTCCAGTTCACGACCGTCGGAATCGGAACGTTCGTAGATGCAAACCGGGGAAAACAGTTCTTGCAGAATGTCGGCAATAGTTTCGCGCCAATGTTCCGGGCCTGCGCTGCCGAGCTGCATCACCAACACATCGCCGTATTGGTCGACGATGAGGCCGGGCAAGCCGTCCGATTCGCCATGGATGAGGCGCATGCCGTCGCTGTCATGGTCTAGCGATAGCCCGCGACGAGCCGCAAGTGCTTCGGTGATGCGTTTTCGGAAGAAAGCCTTGTCGATAACTTCGTTATCGTGCCACGACCAGACACGTGCAACGATCTGCGAATCGGCATTGTAGGCAGCCCATGCCAGAAAATTTCCGCCAGCATCGCGTACCGGCAAAGTGTCGCCGCTGACAGGCGCACCATCAATACATTCGACCGCACCGGAAAATATCCACGGGTGGCGTCTCTGCAATGATTTCTCGCGGCCCGCTTTGAGCATGAGCCCGGGTTTGGCTGCGAGATCGCCTGCTTTGGGTTTGGTCGAGG
>Ga0265314_10003990_pt1 | contig 13955 bp, 13 predicted proteins | sample 4126metaG_FD_203106 | JGI IMG/M metagenome (GOLD analysis project Ga0265314, IMG submission 203106) | Rhizosphere microbial communities from Carex aquatilis grown in University of Washington, Seatle, WA, United States - 4-1-26 metaG | ecosystem: Host-associated > Plants > Roots > Rhizosphere >... | reverse complement strand
TGGCGACTGCACAGAGCTCATACCGAGCGTGGAGCGCATCAGCGATCTCCGCCATCACCCGTTCGGCCATTCCCTCGTAGGCCTCGTAGTCGAGGTGCGTGACGACCCGGTCGCGCGAGTGCACGCGCGTCGTGCCCGTGAACGTCGCGATCGCGCCTGCCTCGTCGGAGCGCACCTCGTCGACCACGCGATCGAGCGAGAGCGGCTCGTCGCTGAGCAGGAACGCACCGCCGGAGACGGGTGGGATCAGCGCCACCTCGTCGCCGTCTGCGAGCACGTGGTCGCGGGTCGCGTACTCCTTGTTGACGGCGTAGAGAAGACCGTTCGGCTCGTCGCCGAGGTCCAGCGCGGGCCACACGTCGGCCACGGTCGCCGCGTCGATCTCCCGCTGCGTCCAGCCGGCGCGCTCACGCAGCCCGGCGAACAGGCGGATGCGGACAGTCACCCCGACAGGCTACGCGGACTCGGCGACCAGCTGCGGCCAGCCGTAATGGCCGTAGTAATTCGGCTCCCACGCTTGCGACAGATCGTTGACCGTGATCGTCAGCGATGCGAGCGGCGTGACCGAGCCGTTCGCGAGCAGGTCGAGACCCGCGTGCTCGGTCGTAGTGCCGTCGCTGACGGTCTGGTGCGTGCGCACGAAGAGCACCGAGCCGTCCGCGAGCACTTGCGGGTACTCGTCCGTCCAGCCCGCCGGCGGATGCGTCAGCTGCTTGCGCTGTGGCACCAGCTCCCAGATCGAGCGCAGCTCGCCCCGGCCGATCCGCCGCTCCCACCAGCTCCGCCCGGCGGCGGCGACGACCGTCGTGCCGTTACACGACGGCGAGACCCACGAGCGCGTCGTGTCCTGCGAGACGTCGCGGCCGTCGTAGACGATCGACTTGCCGCGCGTCGTGTAGCGGTCGCGGCCCTTGGCGAAGACGAGGTGCGAGCCGCAGACGGAGACGAAGTCGCGGAACACGAGTGTCTGGTCGAGCTTCTGCCCGTTCGCCGAGAGCATCAGCCCGTCGGAGCGGATCGATCCGGAATCGCTGAGGTCGTCCCACCAGAGGACACGTCCGTCGGGCGCGAAGCCCTCGACGATCGGCGTGGTGTCGCCGGGGAGCGGCCCGATGACGCGATGCAGCGTGCCGTTCTGCCAGACCCACACCTCCTGGTGCGCGGCCACGCCTTGGCCCGGGTGCTCCTTGCGGCCGAGCGCGATCTGCCTGTTCGGCCCCCAGGCGAACGATCGCACGCCCCAGCTGCGCCGGACGATCGTCCTCGAGCCGTCGCTCGGCGTCCAGAGGTGGAGCGCGCCGTCGGCCGTCTGGTAGGCCGCCGTCTCGCCGGTCGGCGCCCACTCGATGCCGCTCGTCGGTAGGTTCGGGCCGCCCACGATCGCCCCGCCGTCGGAGAGGAGCTTCCCGTCGCCGCTCCAGGCCACCGGCCCGGGCACCGCCTGTGGCACTGCGACGTGCTGCACGGCGCGCGTCGACAGGTCGAGGACGTAGAGCCCGCCATCGTGCACGAACGCCACGCGCGGGCCGCCGGAGCCGCCCGCCGCCGAGCCCGCGAGCGCGAGCGCGATCAGCGCGACGGCGGCCATCCGCACGAGGCGAGCATACTTCGGGCGTGGCAGCCACCGACGGCCGCGAGACCGAGAGCGGAATCGAGATCAAGCCCGTCTACACGGCCGACGACGCGACGGCGAAGCTCGAGCCTCCCGGCGAGTATCCGTACACCCGCGGGCCGTACCGCGACATGTATCGCGGGCGGCCGTGGACGATCCGCCAGTACGCCGGCTTCGCGTCGGCGGAGGAGTCGAACGAGCGGTACCGCTACCTGCTCGCGCGCGGCCAGACCGGCCTCTCGATCGCGTTCGACCTGCCGACGCAGCTCGGCTACGACTCGGACGATCCGCTCGCGCGCGGCGAGGTCGGGCGCACCGGCGTCGCGATCGACTCGATCGCCGACATGGAGATCCTCCTCGCGGGCATCCCGCTCGACGAGGTGTCGACGTCGATGACGATCAACGCGCCCGCGGCGCTGTTGCTCCTCCTCTACGAGCTCGTCGCCGAGGAGCAGGGCGTGCCGGGGACCGCGCTGCGTGGCACCGTGCAGAACGACATCCTCAAGGAGTACATCGCGCGCGGGAACTACATCTTCCCGCCGCGCCCGTCGATGCGGCTGACGACCGACCTGTTCGCGTATTGCGCGGAGCAGATCCCGTCGTGGAACACGATCTCGATCTCCGGCTACCACATTCGCGAAGCCGGTTCGACTGCCGTTCAAGAGCTCGCCTTCACGGTCGCGAACGGCATCGCGTACTGCGCGGCCGCGGTCGAAGCGGGTCTCTCGCCGGACGACTTCGGCGCACGCCTGTCGTTCTTCTTCAACGCGCACAACGACTTCTTCCAGGAAGTCGCGAAGTTCCGCGCTGCGCGGCGACTCTGGGCGCGTGTGATGCGCGAGCGCTTCGGCGCGACGAACCCGAAGGCGCTGGCGCTGCGCTTCCACGCGCAGACGGGCGGTTCGACGCTCACCGCACAGCAACCCGAGAACAACATCGTGCGCGTCGCGATCCAGGCTCTCTCAGCGATCGCAGGCGGCGCGCAGTCGCTGCACACGAACTCGTACGACGAGGCGCTCGCGCTGCCGACCGAGCACGCAGCGACGATCGCGCTCCGGACGCAGCAGATCCTCGCGAACGAAGCAGGCACGACAGCCACCGCCGATCCGCTGGGCGGTTCCTTCTACATCGAGGCGCTGACCGACGAGCTGGAGGCGCGCGCGTGGGAGCTGATCGAGCGGATCGACGAGCTCGGCGGCGCCGTGCAGGCGGTCGAGCAGGGCTTCGTGCAGGGTGAGATCGAGGACGCCGCGTTCCGCTGGCAGCAGGACGTCGAGTCGGGCGAGCGCGTGATCGTCGGCGTCAACGAGTACGTGGCGGAGTCCGAACAGCCGATCGAGCTGCAGTCGATCGACCCGGAAGCCGAACGGCGCCAGCTCGCGCGTACCGCGGCGCTGCGCGCCGAGCGCAATGCCGAAGTGGCGGCGGCGACCCTGGCCGCGGTGCGCGCCGCAGCACGCGGCACGGAGAACATGATGATCTCGATGCGTGCTGCTCTGAGCGCGCGCTGCACGATCGGCGAGATCTGCGGCGTGCTGCGCGCGGAGTGGGGCGAGCACGACCGAGCCAGCGCGCCGCACTGACGGCGATGCGGATCCTGCTCGTCTCCCAGATGTACCCGGGGCCCGACGACCCTGACCTCGGCTCGTTCGTCGCACTCGGCGAGCGCGCCCTGCGCGAGCGCGGCCACGACATCGAGCTCGCGGTGCTCGACCGCCGCGCGGGCGGCAAGCTGCGGTTCCTCGAGCTGCGCCGGCGCGTACGCCGCGCTGCGCGTCCCGATGTCGTGTGGGCGCACTTCCTCGTCCCGTCCGGTCTGTTCGCATCCGAGGTCGATGCGCCGCTCGTCGTCACCGCGCACGGCCGCGACGTGCGCAACATCGGCGAGCTTCCCGGCGTCGCGCACTTGACGCGACGCGTCGTGCGGCGCGCGTCGACGGTGATCGCCGTCTCCGAATATCTGCGGCACGAGCTGGAAGAGCGCGTGCCCGAGGCGCGCGGCAAGACGGAGGTCGTCGACTCGGGCGTCGACCTCGACCGTTTCTCGCAAGTCCCTGCCGCGGCCGAGCTCGAGTCGCCGGCGTTCGTGCACGTCGGTTCGCTCACCGAGCGCAAGAACGTGCTTCGTCTCGCCGACGCGTTCGCGTCGCTGGGTCGAGGCTCGCTGACCTTCGTCGGCGACGGTCCGTTGCGCGGCGCGCTCGAAGGCCGTGCGGGCATACGCGTCGTCGGGCGCGTTCCGCACGACGATGTGCCCGGCTGGCTCAGCGCGGCCGACGTCGTCTGCGGCCCGGCGCTGATCGAGCCGTTCGGCCAGGCGCTGCTCGAGGGGATGGCGTGCGGCAAGAGCGTCGTCGCGACGCGCGTCGGCGGCCCGCCCGAGTTCGTCACCGACGACGCCGGCGTGCTCGTCGACCCGCTCGACACGGGCGAGCTGGCGCGCGCGCTCGAGACGGCCGCGTCGCTGCCGTCACCGAACGGCGCGGCGCGCGCCGCCGCGGCCGGGCACGACGTCAGGCTTCAGGCGGAGCGGGTGGAGGAGATCCTCCTGCGAGCCGTTCGAGATCGGCCAGTCTGATCGCGACGAGCGGCCCGACGCTCTCCTCGAGCCCGTGCTCGCGGGCCACTGCCAGCGCCTGCTCGTAGTTCTGGCGGATCTTCTCGGCGGAGACCCCCTGTTTGAGCCGGTTGTCGCCCGTCAGGAGCAGGTCGTGGATCTTCTGCCGGGCCTCGTCTGGGTCCATGTCTGAATAATGATCACGGATGAGCTCCCAGAGCGTCAGCGTCGTCATCGCAGACGACCAGCGGTTGTTCGCGGAGGCGCTCGAGGCGATCCTCTCGACGGACGGGCGGATCCACGTCGTCGGCCGCGCGCTCGACGGCCTGGAGGCAGTCGAGCTCGTGCGCGACCAGCGTCCGGACGTCGTCCTGATGGACATCGCGATGCCGGTGATGGACGGGATCGCCGCCACCGAGGCGATTCGCGAAGAATCGCCGGAGACTCGCGTGATCGTGCTCACCGGCTCGGAGGCCACGCACGACATCTCGCGCGCCCGCGCGGCCGGAGCCGCGGGCTACGTCACGAAGGATCAGATCGCCGGCGACCTCGTGCACGCGATTCTCGACGCCGCCGGGGGTTAGCTACCCTTCCGGGCGCGATGCTCGCGGTTTTCGCCGTCATCCACGTCATCCTTTGCGCCGCGCTGGTCGGGCTCATCCTCATGCACTCGGGCCGCGACGCCGGCCTCGGCGGCATGGGCTTCACGCCGGCCTCGCAGGGCGGCACGCACATCGTGGAGCGCAACCTCACGCGCCTGACGGCGCTCGTTGCGATCCTGTTCTTCCTGAACACGATCGTGCTCTTCCGGCTGCTCAAGTAGGGCTGGCCTTCTAGACTCCGGTCGCATGTCGCTGGCAGGTCTGCACCACATCACCTGCGTGTGCTCCAACGCGCAGCGGACGCTCGACTTCTATCGCGACCGGGTCGGGTTCGAGCTCGTCAAGAAGACGGTCAACTTCGACGACCCGCACAGCTACCACCTCTACTTCGGTGACGAGGTCGGCAGCCCGGGCACGCTGATCACGTTCTTCGAGTGGCCGCGCGCCGAACGCGGCCGCCTCGGCCGCGGCACGCTCGAGTCGATCGGGCTTGCGTCCCCGGCCGTCGCGGAGGAGATGGAGGTGGAGGATCCCGACGGCCTGCGCCTGCGGCTCTTCCCCGCCGAGGCGCCCGCGTTGCGGGACGTCGTGGTGATCGGCAACCCCGATCTCTATGTGGGGCTGTTCTCGCCCGACGCGCCGCTGCACTTCGCGGAACCGGTCGAGGAGCCGGCGCTGATCGGTGCCGGGACAACGCACCACATCGCCTGGCGCGTCGCCGGCGAGGCCGAGCAGCTCGACTGGCTCGAGCAGCTGGCCGAGTTGGGCCTGCGCCCGACGCCCGTCCAGGACCGCAAGTACTTCCGCTCGATCTACTTCCGGATGCCGGACGGCGTGCTGATCGAGATCGCGACCGACGGGCCGGGCTTCCTGGTCGACGAGCCGGCCGAGACGCTCGGCCAAGGACTGTCGCTGCCGCCGTGGCTGGAGCCGGACCGCGCGACACTCGAGCGCGAGCTCACACCCATCGACTGAGTGGCGGCTACACTACGCGCGCTCTCAAGCGCTGGTGGCGGAATTGGTAGACGCGCAAGGTTGAGGGCCTTGTGCCCTTTGGGGCGTGGAGGTTCAAGTCCTCTCCAGCGCATCGAAAGCCGTCCCGGAATGGGGCGGCTTTTTCTTTTGGTTGACGGCATCCGAAGGAGTCTCTACTCTGGTGGCGAACACACGTTCGTCCCCGTCAGCAACCCCAAGGAGCCCGCGTGCTCACGGCCCGCCAACAGGAGATCTGGAACTACCTCGTCGAATACGTCGACCGGCACGGCTACCCGCCGACCGTGCGCGAAATCGGCGAGCAGGTCGGCCTTGCGTCGCCGTCGACCGTGCACGCGCACCTGGCGAACCTGGAGCGCGCCGGCCTGCTCAAGCGCGACCCCACCAAGCCGCGCGCGCTCGAGCTGATCGGCCGCGAGCAGCCCGTGCCCGTCGAAGCCGACGACGTCACGCGCCTGCCCGTGCTCGGTGAGATCGCCGCCGGCGGACCGCTGCTCGCGGAGCAGAGCATCGAGGAGTACGTCGCGATGCCGGCGTCCACGAAGGGCGACTTCATGCTGCGCGTCAAGGGCGAGTCGATGATCGAGGCCGGCATCCTCGACGGCGACCTCGTGATCGTGCAGCGCGCGCAGGACGCGCGCAACGGCGAGATCGTCGTCGCGCTTGCAGGCGACGACGAATCGTTCGACGAGGCGACGGTGAAGACGTTCTACCGCGAGAAGGACCGCATCCGGCTGCAGCCCGAGAACTCGAGCATGGAGCCGATCTACGCACCGCACGTGCAGGTCATCGGTCGCGTGGTGGGGGTCTTCCGGGAGCTCTAGAGATGGACAACGTTGCTTCCCTGTACCGGACGCTCGACCAGGAGCTGACCGCCCTACTGCGCGGAGCGTCGCTCGAGTGCCTGACCTGCGGCGAGTTCGTCATGCACGCGCGCGGCGGGGTCTTCTGTCCCGAGTGTGGCAGCCAGCTCGCTGACGAGAGCGCGTTTGCGACAGGGGTGACAGTTCCGGCCCAGGTGGGGTGACGGAGGCATGAGTGCGGGCGATGCTCTTCACGGAAGTCGGGGCCCCGCTGCGGGAGGCGGAGCTCGCTGAGCCGCACCCCGGGCCCGGGCAGGTTCGCCTGCACGTGCATGCCTGTGGCGTCTGCCGCACCGACCTGCACATCGTCGACGGGGAGCTGAACGAGCCAAAGCTGCCGCTCGTGCTCGGCCATCAGATCGTCGGGACGGTCGTCGAGCGCGGCCCCGGTGCGGACCGCTTCGAAGTGGGGCAGCGCGTCGGCGTGCCGTGGGTCGGCTGGACGTGCGGTGAGTGCGCGTTCTGCACGACCGGGCGCGAGAACCTGTGCGAGCGCGCCCGCTTCACGGGGTACACCATCGACGGTGGCTACGCCGAGGAGACGCTCGCCGACGAGCGGTTCTGCTTTCCGGTCCCGGACGGGTATCCGAACGAGCAGGCGGCACCGCTCCTGTGCGCCGGGCTGATCGGCTACCGCGCGCTGAAGCTGGCCGGCGATGCCGAGCGCATCGGCATGTACGGCTTCGGCGCCGCCGCGCACATCATCTGCCAGGTCGCCTGCTGGCAGGGCCGGCGCGTCTTCGCATTCACGCGACCGGGCGACGAGGGAACGCAGTCGTTTGCGCGATCGCTCGGCGCGGAGTGGGCCGGCGACTCGACGGAGCTGCCGCCCGAGCCGCTCGATGCAGCAATCATCTTTGCCCCGGCAGGCGAGCTCGTCCCCGCGGCGCTCGCCGCGACCGGGCGAGGCGGCACCGTTGTCTGTGCGGGGATCCACATGAGTGACATCCCGTCCTTTCCGTACGAGCTGCTCTGGGAGGAGCGCGTGCTCCGCTCGGTCGCGAACCTCACGCGTGCCGACGGAAACGAGTTCATCGAGCTCGCTCCGCAGGTGCCGATCACGACCGACGTCAATGTCTTCGAGCTCCGTGAAGCCAACGAGGCGCTGGCGCGACTGCGTTCGGGCGTAAACGGCGCCGTTGTGCTCTCGGTCGACGGAGCGCCCTCGTGACAGGCGCTACGATTCCGGCGCAGGCCGGGTGACCGCGGTCGGCTCTTCCAAGAGCCGCTCGAGGAAAGTCCGGACACCGCAGGGCAGGACGCTGGCGCAAGCCAGGCGGCGAAAGCCGACGGAAAGTGGAACAGAAAGCAGACCGCCTTCGACGTGTCTCCGGAGACATCGGAGGTAAGGGTGAAACGGTGGGGTAAGAGCCCACCAGCGTCGCGGCGACGCGACGGCTTGCCAAACCCCGTCCGGTGCAAGGCGAACAGGGCCCGCTCATAGGCTGCCCGCTGAAGGGCCCGGGTAGCTGCCTAGAGGGATGGTCATCCAAGACAGAATCCGGCTTACAGGCCTGCTAACGAGAAAGCCCCGGCAACGGGGCTTTCTCCATTCGGCCGGCTGATTCAGCAGTCCCCGCCGGGGCGATCCGGGGTCTCACGGATGTCGCGATGTTAGGGCCGCCTTACGTTCTGGGCAGTGAGCTGCCACGCCGCATCCGTCCTCGACGAGCCGCGCCTGGGCGGCCTGCTCGGGGAGATCGTCCTCGTCGGGCACCCGAACGTCGGCAAGTCGGTGCTTTTCGGGCGGCTGACGGGCCGCTACGTGACGGTCTCGAACTATCCCGGGACAACGGTCGACGTCTTCCGCGGCGTCGCCCGGTCGGCCGACGGCGTCGTCGTCATCGACACACCCGGTGTCGTCGGCTTTCCGGCGCGCAGCGAGGACGAGCTCGCCGTCTCGCGCCTGCTCCTCGACGGCGAGGCGCGCACGATCGTGCAGGTCGGCGATGCAAAAGGCGTTCGCCGTGCGCTGCAGCTGACGGTTCAGCTCGCAGAGCTCGGTCTGCCACTCCTGCTCGTTCTGAACATGGCTGACGAGGCCGAGTCGGCAGGCGTGCACATCGACGCCGAGCGGCTCGCGGAGCTGCTCGGTATTCCGGTCCTGTTGACCGTGGCCACGGCCGGCACGGGGATCGACGAGCTTGCTGCGGCCGCGGCGGTGGCCGCCGCGCCGAAGGGTGGGGCGCACATCGCCTACCCGGACCCAGTCGAGACTGCGCTCGACGAGCTGCCCCCGACGCTCCGCGGCGCCGGCCTGCTCTGGCTGGGCGGCGACGAAGAAGCACAGGCAGCACTCGAGCGGCAGCTCGACCCGGAGTTCCTCGCCGGCGTGCGCGCGCACGCCGAGCAGGCGCTCGGCGAGCCTGTCGCCGACGTCCTCCAGCGGGCCCGCGCGGCGTACGCAGACGACCTCGTCGCGGTCACGGTCTCGCAAGAGCGCGCGTCGAGACGCGGCGTGCTCGACCGGCTCGGCCGGCTGAGCACCCATCGCATCTGGGGCTGGCCGGTCCTCGCCGCCGTCCTCTTCTGCGTCTACTGGTTCGTCGGCGTGCTCGGCGCGGGCAAGCTCGTCGGCCTGCTCGAGAACTCCCTCTTCGGCCGCCACATCAATCCGTGGCTCGTGCGCGAGGTGACGCGGCTGATCCCGAGCGGGTTCGTCGACGACCTGCTCGTCGGCAAGTACGGGCTCTGGACGATGGGCATGACCTACGCACTCGCACTGATCCTGCCGATCGTGACGACGTTCTTCCTCGTCTTCAGCATCCTCGAGGACAGCGGTTACCTGCCGCGGCTTGCCGTCGTCAGCAATCGCCTCTTCAACGCGCTCGGCCTGAACGGCAAGGCGGCCTTGCCGATGGTGCTCGGCCTCGGCTGCGTGACGATGGCGACGCTGACGACGCGGATCCTCGAGACGCGCCGCGAGCGGGTGCTCGCAACGCTCATGCTCGCGCTCGGCATCCCGTGCTCGGCGCAACTCGGCGTCGTGCTCGGCATGCTCGGCTCGATCTCGCCGGCGGCCACCCTGATCTGGGGTGGCGTTGTTGCGGGTGTCGTGTTCGCGGTCGGCTGGCTCGCCGCGCGGCTGATCCCCGGGGAGCGGTCGCCGCTGCTGATCGAGTTGCCGCCGCTGCGCGCGCCGCGACCGGTGAACGTGCTCACGAAGACGCTGATGCGGCTCGAGTGGTACCTGCGCGAAGTCGTCCCGCTCTTCCTCGCCGGGACGGCGTTCCTCTTCCTGCTCGACAAGACCGGCGCGCTGCCGGCGATCATCACCGGAATGAAGCCGCTCGTCACCGGGTGGCTCGGGTTGCCACCCGCTGCGAGCACCGCGTTCCTCGTCGGCTTCCTGCGCCGTGACTTCGGCGCGACCGGCCTCTTCGTGCTGCACGCCCAGGGTCAGCTCAGTGCAGAGCAGGCCGTCGTCGCGATGGTGACGATCACGCTCTTCATCCCCTGCGTCGCGAGCATCTTGATCATTGTTCGCGAGCGCGGGGCGAAGCAGGCTGCTGCGATGACCGCGATCGTCTTTCCCCTCGCGTTCCTCGTCGGCGGACTGCTGAACCATGCACTGCTCTTCACCGGCTGGGGGACGGGATGAGCGCAGCGGCCACCACCGAGCTCGTCACCTGTGCGCTCTGCGGGCACCGCTTCGATCCGACCGCGTCGGATGCCTGCGCCTCGTGCCCGCTGGGCCGGGGCTGCTCGCTCGTCTGCTGCCCCGAGTGCGGCTACAGCGTCCCCGATGCAAGCCGCTCGGCGTTCGCCGGTCTCGCCGCACGGTTCACGCGACGGCGGCGCTCGGCGGCCCTGCCGATGCGCGTACTCGCCGAGGCGCCTCCCGGCTGCCAGGCCACGATCGAGACGCTCGAGCATCTGCCTGCGCGTCAGCGCGAGCAGCTGCTCGCCTACGGCGTCGCGCCCGGCCGTGTGGTCGACGTGCTCCAGACGCGTCCCGTGACGATCATCCGCGTCGAGCACGCCGAGCTCGCCTTCGAGAACGCCCTCAGCCGGCTGATCGGCGTAGCCGCACCCACGGAGGGAGGCTCGTAATGGCTGTACGCCCGGTCCTGGTCGCCTGTCGCAGCGGCTCGCCGCTCTCGCAGGCCGCGGAACGCGTCGTCACGGCACTCGAGCAGCGCGGGGTCGCGCTTGCCGGAGACGCGGCTGCGCCCGCCCCCGGCGAGGCGATCGTGACGCTCGACGGCTGTCCGTCCGCGTGCCTGTCCCGCCGGCTTGCGGCCGAAGGACATCCGCCGAGGGCGCGCCTCAACCTCGCCGACTGCGGTGTGGCTGACGACACGCTTCCTGCGCTCGACTTCGAACAGCTCGCAGATGACGTCGCGCGGCTACTCGGTGACCTGTCCGCTCCCGGCGCGCTCGCACGTCCGCAGAAGCCCAGGCAGCGCGCGGCGGCATCGTCGCAGCCCAAGCACACCCCCGACGACTACCTGCTTGCGATCGACACGCTCACCAACCCGGTCGCCTCGTGTGGCGCGCTGATCGCCGACGTGCCGACCCTTGCCGCCCACGTCTCCGCGCTGCTCGGCGTCAGCCGGCCCTCGGCGGGCGAGATGCTCGCGCGCCTCGAGGAGGCCGGGCTCGTGCGTCGCGGCGCCGGCAAGGAGTTTCTGCTCACGGCCGACGGCCGGCGTGCTGCGGACGCGGCGATCCGCCGCCAGCGGCTGCTCGAGGTGTTCGCCGTCTCCTTCCTCGGCTACCCGCTGGCCGACTGCTTCGAGCGGGCGCGGGCGCTCGGCGGCGTCTTCGACGACGACGCGCTCGAGCACGTCCGCAGCGCTCTGGGCGATCCCACCCGCTGCCCGCATGGCTGGCCGGTCGACGCGGCCGACGCGCGCACGGAGAGCGACGCGCTCGCTGCGCTGAGCACGCTCGGCCCCGGCCAGACGGGAGTCGTCGCGCGCGTCGCCGAGGACGACGCGTCGCTCTCGGCGCTCGTCGAGCTGGGGGTCGTGCCGGGCGCCCAGGTCACAGCGCGTGACGGCAGCCTCTTCGAGATCGAGGCGCGCGTGGTGCACCTCGACGACGAGGCGGCGGCGGCCGTTCTCTGGCGCTAGATCAGCTGTGCGGCCACGCGATCCAGCGTGACGCAGTGCGGCCGATTCGCCGCTCGCGGCGTGCGATCGACCGGGCCAGCGACGGACCGCCACCAGGCCCGCGGAAGAAGAACGCGACGCCGGCCTGGGCCAGCGCGAGGTAGGTGACGATCATCCCGGCGAGCACGAACAGGAACGAGATCGGCAGCGTGCGGAAGCCCATCACCCGCGCGACCGGCCCGATGTAGGGGATCGCGACGCCGAGCGCAGCGCAGCCGAGCGTGGCGACGAGCAGCGGCCGGCTGGGGCGGCTCTTGAAGAACGGGACGCGTCGCGTGCGGATCACGAAGATCACGAGCGTCTGCGTGACGAGCGACTCGACGAACCACCCGGAGCGAAAGAGCAGCGAGCCGGCGTGGAAGATGCGCAGCATGACGAAGAACGTCATGAAGTCGTAGAGGCTGGAGATCGGTCCGAAGAACGCCATGAAGCGGCGGATCAGTCCGATGTCCCACTGCGACGGCCGGGCGAGCAACTCCTCGTCGACGTTGTCGGTCGGGATCGTCATCTCGCTCACGTCGTAGAGGAGGTTGTTGAGCAGGATCTGCGTCGGCAGCATCGGGAGGTACGAGAGGAACAGCGACGCGCCCGCGGCGGAGAACATGTTCCCGAAGTTCGAGGACGTTCCCATCAGGACGTACTTGATCGTGTTCGCGAAGATCCGCCGGCCCTCGACGACGCCGTCGGCGATGATCCCGAGGTCCTTGTCGAGGAGGACGACGTCGGCTGCGTCCTTGGCCACGTCCGCAGCGGAGTCAACGGAGATCCCGACGTCGGCGTCATGGAGCGCGATCGCGTCGTTGACGCCGTCGCCGAGGAAGCCGACGTCGAAGCCGAGGCTGCGCTGCGCGAGGATGATGCGCGACTTCTGTTCCGGTGTGACACGCGCGAACACCGTCGTCGCCGGCAGACGCGCGAGCAGAGCCGCGTCGTCCAGTGTCGCGAGCTCGGTGCCGGTCAGCACCGTTCCCGGGTCGAGGCCGACCTCGCCGCACAGGTGCGCAGCGACCTGGCCGTTGTCGCCGGTCACGATCTTCACCGTGACGCCGAGCCGGTCGAGCCGCTCGAGCGACGCGCGCACGTCGGGCTTGGCCGGATCGGTGAAGCAGAGGAACCCGTCGAGCGAGAGACCGCGTTCGTCTTCCTTTCCGATGTGGTCGCCGCTGAACGGGTGGCTCGCGACCGCCACGACACGCGTCCCGGACGAGAACAGCCCGTCGAGCGTCTGCTGCGCGGTGGGTGGTACTGCCGTGCAGCGGGCGAGCACGGCTTCCGGCGCTCCCTTGGCGATCAGCAAGCGACCCTCCGGCTCGTCCACCAGCACCGACGCAAGCTGCCGCTCGTGGTCGAACGGCACGCTGTCCAGGCTCGGCGGCACGTCGCTCGAGTCCGCTGAGCGGAGCGCACGGTCGAGCTCGTTGCCCGTCTTGTCGCTGCACGCAAGACCGAGGTGGTGAACGCGCTCGTCGGGCTTGCCGTCGCAGTCGAGCGACTGGGTGTACGCGATGTGCCCCTCGGTCAGCGTGCCGGTCTTGTCGGTGAAGAGCACCTGGATATTGCCGAGGTCCTCGATGCAGACGAGGCGCTTCACGATCACGCGGCGCTGCGCCAGCCGGCGCGCGCCGGTCGCGAGGCTCACGGTGACGATCGCAGGCAGCAACTGCGGCGTCAGTCCGACCGCGATCGCCAGCGCGAAGAGGGCCGACTGGAGCACCGAGCGCCCGAGCAAGACGTTGATCGCGAAGATCGAGCCTGCAAGCGCGACGGTGACCGTTGCCAGCAGGCGGGAGAACGCTTGCAGCCCCTGCTGGAACCCGGTCTGTCCCTGGCGCTCGCCGAGCCGCAACGCGATCGCGCCGAACGCGGTTTGCCCGCCGGTACGGACGACGAGACCGCGCCCGTCGCCGCCCTGCACGATCGTGCCCATGAACGCGCACGACGGGAGGGCGAGCGGGGAGCCGTCGGCTGCACAGGCGTCGACCGTCTTCTCGGAGACCTGAGACTCACCGGTCAGCACCGACTCGTTGCACTCGAGCTCGTTCGCCGCGAGCACGCGCAGGTCGGCAGGGACGACATCGCCGACGCGCAGGTGCACGACGTCGCCCGGGACGAGCTCGAGGACGTTCACCTCGCTCGCCGTGCCGTCGCGTTCGACGAATGCGAGGTGACGGATCTGGGAGTGCAGCGACTCGACGGCCTTTTCGGAGCGGT
>Ga0265314_10003989_pt1 | contig 13958 bp, 13 predicted proteins | sample 4126metaG_FD_203106 | JGI IMG/M metagenome (GOLD analysis project Ga0265314, IMG submission 203106) | Rhizosphere microbial communities from Carex aquatilis grown in University of Washington, Seatle, WA, United States - 4-1-26 metaG | ecosystem: Host-associated > Plants > Roots > Rhizosphere >... | reverse complement strand
CAGCGCCGGCAGCAGCACGTAGTGCATGAATCCGTCGGGCGCGGTCACGCGCAAAGAGCCCTCGACCCCATCGCCGGCGGCCAGCAGCGCGCGCTCGGCCGCGATGGCTTCGGCCTCCATCCGCTCCGCGTGCAGCACCAGCTTCAAACCGGCCGACGTCGCCTGCACGCGATCGGGCGTCCGCGAGAAGAGGCGCGTTCCCACGGCGCGTTCGAGCGCGCCGAGGCGCCGGCCCACCGTCGTCGGATCGACGCCGAGCTGTCGCCCAGCCCGCTTGTGGCTCCCGGTTTGGTGGACGGCGAGGAGCACGCGCAGGTCGTCCCAGAGCATGGGCTGCATTATTGCACGTGCGAGCTGCGATATATCGCATTCATGCAGCCCGCAAAGGCGCGCATCTTCGCTCGTGGAAGGAGGACCGAATGCAGACCCTGAACGGATTGAAGATGTGTGTGGGAACCCTGGCCATGGTGGTCTTGCTGGCGTCGCTGATGATCGGCTCGGGCTCGAGCCGGGCGGCGCCGGAGGCAAGGACGCTGCGCGCACTTTACGGTCTTGGGCCGCCGACCTCGTTACGGGCCGCGAAGACCGCGCTGGTGCTCGTCGATTTCCAGCAGGAGTTCGTGCGGGGCGGCTTGCCGCTGCCGTCGAGCCGGGCCGCGATCCGGAGCGCGGTCGACCTGGCGGCGTGGGCGCGCCGCTCGGGCATCCTGGTCGTGGTCGTGCACAACGTGATCGACCGCCCCGGCACGCCGCTGTTCCGGCGCGGCACGGCGGCGGCGGCCCTCGTGCCGGAGCTCGCGCCGCGCGCGGGCGATCTGGTGATCGAGAAGGCGACCGGCGGTGGATTTTCGCGCACGGACCTGGACGCGGAGCTGCGGAGTCGCGGCATCGACACGTTGATCGTGGGCGGGTTCATGACCCACCTGGCCGTGCTGATCACCGCCAGCGACGCCTCCGTGCTGGGCTACCACGTCCTGGTTGCGGGCGACGCAACGGCGACACGCACCCTTCCGGGCGCGGCCGGCCACGACGGGGTCGACGCGGCCGAGTTGCAGCGAGTCGCGCTCGCGGCGATCGCCGATCGCGTCGCGGACGTCATGCCCGGTTCGGCGATCCGCGCGATTCCCGTGCAGCGATGAGGCGCGCTCAGACCACCTTGCCCGGGTTCATCAGGCCGCGCGGGTCGAGCGCGTCCTTGATCCCCCGCATCAGTCGGTGGTCGAGCGCGGAGCGATAGTGCCAGAGCTCGTCGCGTTTCAGCTGGCCGATGCCGTGCTCGGCGCTGATGCTGCCCTCGTGGGCGGTGACCACGTCGTGCACGGCGCGCCAGACGCGCGCGTGGATGTCGGGCGGAATTCGGTTCTTGCCCTGGCCGGGCGGCACGACGTTGAGGTGCAGGCTGCCGTCGCCGAGGTGGCCGAACAGGATGATGCCTGCGCCGGGCAGCACCCTTTCGACGGCGGCGCGCGTGGCGTCGACGAAGGCGGGGATGAGGCCGGGGCGCACGCTGACGTCGTGCTTGATCGCGCTGGCGGCGCGCCGCTCGGCCTCGGGCACGTCCTCGCGGATGCGCCACAGCGCCGCGGACTGCGTGTCGTCGCGCGCCACGATCGCGTCGTCGCAGAGACCAGTTTCATTGGCGCGCGCCAAGCTGTCCTCGACGGCGTCGGCGGCGGAGAAGCCGCGCCAGAAGCTCGCGACCTCGAGCAGCACGGAGAATGGGGGCGTGCGCGGGAAGGGTGGGGCGTGGCCGGGAACCAGCCGCAACACCAGATCGAGCGCGACGTCGGCGATGAGCTCGAACGTGATGACGTTGTCGCCGGCGTCGGCCTGCAGGTGGCGGAGCAACTGCACCGCCGCCGATAGAGTGGGCACGGCGACCAGGGCGGTGATCACCTCGCGCGGCTGCGGGAACAGCTTCAGCGTCGCTGCCGTGACCACGCCCAGCGTGCCCTCGCCGCCGATGAAGAGCTGCTTGAGATCGTACCCGGTGTTGTCCTTGCGCAGCCCGCGCAGCATCGACAACACCTCGCCGGTCGGCAGCACGACCTCGAGCCCCAGGACCAGGTCGCGCGTCATTCCGTAGCGCAGCACCGCGGTGCCGCCCGCGTTGGTCGAGATGTTGCCGCCGATCTGGCAGGTCCCTTCGGCGGCGAGCGACAGCGGGAACAGCCGGCCCGCGGCGCTCGCGGCTTCCTGCACCTGTTGCAAGATGCAGCCCGACTCGACGGTGATGAGGTTGTCGAACGCGTCGACCGAGCGCACGCGGTTCATACGGGACAGCGACAGCACCACGGCTCGTCCGGTCTCGTCGGGCGTGGCGCCGCCGCACAGGCCGGTGTTGCCACCTTGCGGGACCACGGGGATCCCACGTGCGCAGAGCAAGGCCAGCACGCGCGACACTTCGTCAGTGTTCGCCGGGCGCACCAGGCAGACCGCTCGCCCCTTGAAGCGGCCGCGCCAGTCTTGCAAGTACGGGTCGAGATCGTCGGGTGCCGTCACCACGCCCGCCGGGCCGACGATCGCGGCCAGGGAGGACGTGAGCTCGGCGGTGTCCACTGTCGCCGCCGGGGCGGCCGCGCTGTCGGTGCTCATGCCGGCATCTTGTCAGATGCGCCGGCCTTGCCAAGTCGATTGGGCGCGACGAGCGTCACGACACGTCGCTGCGCCGGACGCGCGGCAGGTGCCGGATCTCCTCGCCGGTCAGGATGAAGATGACGCGCTCGGCGACATTGGTGGCGTGGTCGCCGACGCGCTCGATGTACTTGGAGATGGCCTGGATGCGCGTCGCCCGGAAGATGTTGTCGGGGTCCTCGCGCATGCGGCTCAGTACGTCGTTGAAGATCTGGGTGTAGTACCCGTCGACGACGTCGTCCTTGGCGATCGCGCGCGTGGCGCGCTCGACGTTCTCGGTCTCGAGCGCGCCCAGCGCCTCGGCCAGCATCTCGCGCGCCGTGGTCAGCATGCGCACCAGGTCGTCAGGCGGCGTCAGCTCGGGCTCGCTCGCCAGCTCGACGACGCGCGCGGCGACGCTGACGCCGAGATCGCCGATGCGTTCGAGCTCGATCACCAGCTTCATCGCCGACGTCAGCAGGCGCAGGTCGTCCGCCACCGGTTGCCGGCGCGCCAGCGTCTCCAGGCACATATGATCGATCTCGAGCTCCATCGAGTCGGTCTCGTCGTCGCCGAGGATGATCCGGTTGGCCAGCTCGGTGTCGTGCGTGCTCATCGCCCGTGCCGCCTGGTCCAGCACGTCGCCGACGTGCCGGCCCATCGCGAACAACCGCTGGCGCACCAGTTCCAGCTCCGCCTCGAAGTCCTGGCTGGTGTGCTGCTGGAGGCTCACCCGAACCTGCCCGTGATGTACTCTTCCGTCTGCTGGTGGGTTGGTTTGGTGAACATCGTCTTGGTGTCGCCGAATTCGACGATTCGTCCCAGGTACATGAACGCAGTGTAGTCCGAGACGCGCGCCGCTTGTTGCATGTTGTGGGTCACGATCGCGATCGTGTAGTCCTGGCGCAGCTCGGAGAGAAGCTGCTCGATCTTCTGCGTCGAGATCGGGTCCAGAGCCGACGCCGGCTCGTCGAGCAACAGCACCTCGGGCTTGACCGCGACCGCGCGCGCGATGCACAGGCGCTGCTGCTGCCCGCCGGACAGCGCCGTGCCGTCCTGGCGGAGCTTGTCCTTGACCTCCGACCAGAGCGCGGCTTTCTCCAGCGCCCATTGCACCCGCTCGTCCATCTCCGAGCGCGAGAGCCGCTCGTAGAGGCCGACGCCGAAGCTGATGTTGTCGCGCACCGACATCGGAAACGGCGTCGGCTTCTGAAAGACCATGCCGACCCTGGCGCGAAGCAAATTCACGTCGTCGGCGCGGTCCAGCAGGTTGCGCCCGCCGAGCAACACCTGGCCGGTCGCGCGCTGGCCGGGATAAAGCTCGTAGATTCGGTTGAGGGTGCGCAGCAGCGTCGACTTGCCACAGCCCGACGGGCCGATGAACGCGGTGATCTGGCGGTCATGGATGTCGAGGTCGATGTCGTGCAGCGCCTTGAACTTGCCGTAGAAAAAGCTGAGCCTGCGCACTTCGACTTTCGGGTGCCGCGTGGGCGCAGGGGCAGTCGCGGGGATGCTCGACGCCGGGTGGAGAGAGATCCCGCGAGACGCAACGCCGGGCGGCGCGGGCGGTGTTCCGGTCGTGGTCGCCGAGTCGGACGTGCTCATGGAACGGTCACTTTCACGGGCGCGCCCGCCGCAGCAGGATGCGCGCGACGATGTTGATGGCCAGGATCGACGCCGTGATCAGCAGCGCCGCGGCCCAGGCTAGATGCTGCCAGTCTTCGTAGGGGCTCATGGCGAACTGGAAGATCACCGTCGGCAGGTTGGGGAATGGCCGCGTCATGTCGGTGCTCCAGAACTGGTTGTTGAGGGCGGTGAACAGCAGCGGCGCGGTCTCGCCGCTGATGCGGGCCGTTCCCAGCAGCACGCCGGTCATGATGCCGGGCAGCGCGCTGCGATAGACCACGCGCAGGGTGATCTTCCACATCGGCGCGCCCAGCGCGGCCGCGGCCTCGCGCAGGCTGTCCGGGACCAGCCGCATCATGTTCTCGGTGGTGCGCACCACGACCGGCAGCACGATCAGCGCCAGCGCGACCGCGCCCGCCCATCCCGAGAAATGCCCGGTCTTGAGCACGATCAGCGCGTATACGAAGACACCGACGATGATCGACGGCGCGCTGAGCAGGATGTCGTTCACGAAGCGCACGGCCGCTCCCAGTCGCGACGTGCGGCCGAATTCGGCCAGGTAGGTTCCTGCGAGCACGCCCGCCGGCGCGCCGATCGCGACCCCGGCGATGGTGAGGATCGCGCTGCCGAACAGCGCGTTGGCCAGTCCGCCCTGCGAGCCCGGCGGTGGCGTGGATTCAATGAAGAGCCTCGGGGTGATCCAGCTGAGCCCATTGTCGAGCAACGTCCAGAGGAGCCAACCGAGCCAGAACAGTCCGAACGCGGTCGCCAGGATCGACAGCGACAGCGCGACATGGTTGACGATCCGTCGGCGCGCGTGGAGGGTCACGTGTGGACTCCGTCGCGCGTGCGAAGCTTCGACAGCATCACGCGCGCCGCGACCAGCACCAGGAACGTGAGGATGAACAGCAGCAATCCCAGCGCGAGCAGCGACGACGTGTAGATCGGGGTCACCGCCTCGGTGAACTCGTTGGCGAGCGTCGACGAGATCGTGTTCCCCGCCATGAACAAGGACGCGTTGATCTCGTGCGCGTTTCCGATCACGAACGTCACCGCCATGGTCTCGCCCAGCGCGCGGCCGAGCCCGAGGATCACGCCACCGATCACGCCGACGCGCGTGTAGGGGAGCACCACGCGCCAAACCACCTCCCAGGTCGTGCAGCCGACGGCGTAGGCCGATTCGCGCAGCGATGCGGGGACCGTCTCGAACACGTCGCGCATCACCGCCGCCATGAACGGGATGATCATGATCGCCAGGATCAGCCCCGCGGTCAGCATACCGATCCCCATGGGCGGGCCCTGGAACAGCGCCCCGACGATCGGCAAATGGCCCAGGTGGTCGGTCAACCACGGCTGGACATGCGCGGCGAAGCGGGGCGCGAAGACGAAGAGGCCCCACATGCCGTAGATGATGCTGGGGATCGCGGCCAGGAGCTCGATCGCGATGCCGATCGGTCGCTTGAGCCACGCCGGTGCCAGCTCGGTGATCACCAGCGCGATGCCGAAGCTCACCGGCACGCCGACGAGCAGCGCGATCAGCGACGTGACCACCGTGCCGTAGAGCGGCGCCAGGGCGCCGAACTGGCCGGTGACCGGGTTCCACTCCTTGCTGGTCAGGAAGCCGAACCGGAAGGTCTTCAACGCCGGCCACGATCCGTGCAGCAACACGATCAGCACGCCCAGGACCGCGAGCAGCACCAGCGCCGCGAATGCGGCTGCCAGCGCGCGAAAGAGCTGATCCGCAATCGAGATCCGACGCGCTCGCGATCGCGCCGGCTGGCCCGGCGAGAGGCTACGAACGTCCTGCGCCGCTTCAGCGGATGTCACGAGACCTCGGGGTTCGCTCTGGTTCTGGGTATTGTCGCTCGCTCTAGTTCTGGGCGTGCTTGTCGGCGGGCCAGACCTTTTGCCCGGAGGCGTCGCTGAGCTCGCGCGCCCAGGTCTTCTCGACCAGCTCGATGACGTTCGCCGGCATGGGGACGTATCCCAGCGTCGTGGCCGCGGCAATCCCCCGGCGATAGCCCCAGTCGAAGAAGCGCAGAGCCGCGCGGGCGGTGTCGCCGCTCTTTTGCTTCTTGTGCATCAAGACGAACGACGCGCCCGTGATCGGCCACGCCTTCGGTCCCGGTTGATCGGTCAGGACGACGTAGTATCCGTGCGCGCTCTCCCAGTCGGCGCCCTTGGCCGCGGCCTGGACGCTGTCGTCGCTCGGGTCGACGAACGCGCCGCCGTGATTCTTCAGCTTGGCGTGTGCGATGTGGTTTTCCTTCGCGTAGGCCGACTCGACGTAGCCAATGGCTCCGTTGATTCGCTGGACATACGACGCGACACCCTGGTTACCCTTGCCGCCGACGCCGGCCGGCCACGAGACGGACTTGTCATTGCCAACGGTCTTTGCCCAATCGGGACTGACCTTGGTCAAATAGTTGGTGAAGATCCAGGTTGTCCCCGACCCGTCGGATCGGTGAACCACTGTAATCGCGGTGTCGGGTAGCTTGAGGCCGCCGTTGTCTCCCGCGAGTTTCGGATCGTTCCACTTCTTGATGTGGCCGAGGAAGATCTCGGCCAGCACCGCGGGCGTGAGCTTCAGCTCACCCGCCTTCACGCCGGCGATATTGATCACCGGCACGACGCCGCCCATGACCATCGGAAACTGGATCAGGCCGGCTTTGTCGAGCTCCTCCGGTTTCAGCGGCGCATCCGAGGCGCCGAAGTCGACGGTTCCCTCGGTGATCTGCTTGATGCCGCCGCCCGACCCGATCGCTTGATAGTTGAGCTTGACGTTCGTCTCCTTGGAATAGGCGTCGGCCCATTTCGCATAAACCGGATAGGGGAAGGTCGCTCCCGCGCCCGAGATGGTCGTCGTGTCCGCGGCCAGTCCGGCGGCCACCGTCGTCAAGATTGCAGCCGTGACCCCGAAGAACAGACCGTGCTTCAGCTTGAACATCACAATCCCTTTCTTTTGCGATGTCTGATGCAGCTCGCACCGCGCTTGTAATGTGGGGTTCGCGGGCGCGCTCAAAGCATCAATCTAGTGACAATTGGCGTGTCGACCGTACCGGTGCTCCGCCCACGCGCGTGACGTGGGGACGCTCGCCAGTGCGGTGCGCTAGTTGGCCGGGGGCGCGCCGGCGAGCAGCGCCGCGCGCAGGAGGCCGATGGGCGGTCCGCCCCGGCTGAGCAGCTCGTCGTGAAAGGCCTTCCACGCCGCGGGCGGGGAGCCGCCGTGCGCCTTCATCCACTCGTCCCGCATCTCGCGGATGGTGAGCTTGCCCAGCGTGTAATTGAGGTACGCCGGATCGAACGTTCCGCGCGCGGCCTGCTGGCGCGCCGTCGGCTCGGATTGCAGTCCCTGCTCGCGGAAAAGCCGCTCGGCTTGCGCCAGCGTCATCCCGCGGGCGTGCATTCCGATCGAGGCCAGAAAGCGCGCGTCGCGGAGCAGCGCCTCGGAGATCTGGCCGATGTGCGTTTCGGGATCGCCGTTGTCGAGGCCGGCTTCCCACATCATCTCCTCGGCGTAGTGAGCCCAGCCCTCGGCGAAGGCGTAACCGACGAAGACGCGGCCGAAGAGGTCTGGCGAGCGATTGGAGTGCAAGAACTGCAGGAAGTGTCCCGGCCACACTTCGTGAACGCTGGTGAAGAGCAGCTCGGCCGTGCCCGGCAGGTACGCGGCCTTCTGCTTCTCGCTCCACGACGGATCCGGCGGCGCGACGTAATAGACCGCGGGCAGGCCGTGCTCGTACGGGCCGGGCGGATCGATGTACGCAAAGTTCCAGCGCATGTACGGCGGCGACTCGCGCACCTCGGCCTGCTCGTCACCGGGGATCGTCACCAGAGCTTTGTCCGCGACGAACGCCTTGAGGCCGGCCAGCTGCGCGCGCGCGGCCTCGACGCTCCCTTGCGTGGTCTTGTGCGCGTTCATCTTCTCCATGCACGCGACCAGGCTCTGGCCCGAGGCATAGCGCGCGCACTCCTGCTCCAGCGCCTTTCGATTGCGCGCGAGATCGGCGCGCCCGATCGCCTCGACCTGGTCGACGGTCAAGCTGACCCGCTCGGTCATCCACAACATCTTCTGGTAACGCTCGGGCCCCAGCGCGAAGCTTCCGGCGGCGCCGGCTTTCAGCGTGTCGAACCAGGCGCCCATGTCGCGAAACGCGGCGGCGGCGCGCGTGCGCGCGCCGTCGAACGCCGCCCGCAACGCGGGATCGGTCACCGCGGCGAACGCCTGGGGAACGTCGGTCTCCAGGTACGTCGCCAGGCCGCCGAAGCGGATCTTGCCGATCTCGGCGATGGGCAACGGCATCGGCGTCTGCAGCGTCGCGCGGATCTGCGCCAGCGCCGCGGGCGCGCCGTTCGCCCACGCGGTCAGCGCCTTCATGCGCACCGGCAGCGGCGCGTACGGGCGCGCGATGTAGACGTTGGGATCCAGGGCGTCCCCGTAAAAGGCCGGGTTGGTCCAGGGGAAGCGCGCGACCTCCAGCCAGAACAGATCGCGGTCGACCACGGCCAGCAGGTAGTCGCGCTGGAACCGCCGCCGCGCATCGAGCTTGTCGGCCTCGAACGCCGACGCCAGCGCCTGCTCGCGGTGCAGGCGGGCGATCTCCGCCTGCACGCCGCCGACGCTCCAGTCGGGGAACTGTCCGTCGTATTCGTGTTTGCCCTGATAGACCGCGAAGGTTGGGTTGGCGCGGAAATAATCGTCGAGAAAGTGCTGTACGTAGGTGTCCCACGTCTCAGGCTTGGGGTGTGACCGGCAGCCGCAAACGACCAGGGCGAGGGCGGCCGCGAGCGAGGCGCGCGAGCGAGTCATCGACGGCACGCTATCGCCCCGGTATCGTTGGAGCAAGCCCGCCCTCGGGCCGGCTTTCTCATGAGCCTGCGACTCTACTCGTGGCTGCGTGTCTTCCTCCGCCTGGTGGCCGGCGTATTTTTCCGCCAGGTCGAGGTCGTGGGTCTCGAGAACGTGCCCGAGAGTGGCCCGGTGATCTTCGCGGGCAATCACCCCAACTCGCTCATCGACCCGCTGCTGATCGTCGTGTCGTGTGGGCGCGTGGTGCGCTTCGCCGCCAAGGATGTGCTCTTCCGCAGTCCGTTGTTGCGGCCGGTGCTGCGTGCGCTGGGCGCGGTGCCGATCGCCCGCCGCTCGGACCACGCTGATGCGAGCGAGGCGGTTGCCCACAACGAGATCGCGTTCGACACGCTCATCGAGGTTCTCGCGCGCGGTGGGACGATCGGGATCTTCCCCGAGGGGCTCTCGCACGACGCGCCCCAGCTGGTGCGGCTCAAGACCGGCGCGGCGCGAATCGCCGCCGGGGTCTGCCAGCGCCACCCGGAGCTGGCGGTGGCGATCGTTCCCTGCGGGCTGACGTACATGCAGCGGCGGCGGTTTCGCAGCCGCGTACTGCTGCAGTTCGGCGCGCCGATCGTCGTCGACGCCGCGGGGCCCGGCGATTCCCAGGTCGTTGCCGCCGTGACCGCGGAGATCGATCGCGGATTGCGCGCGCTGACGGTGAACGCCGCCGATTGGCAGACGCTGCGCGTGCTCGACGGATTCCGCCGTCTCTACCAGCCGCCGCAGATCTCGATCCACGATCGCGTCGAGCTCGCGCGTCGCTTCAATGCGGAGTACCCGCGCGTGCGAGACGAGCCGGAGGTCAGCGCGCTCTACACACGCGTCTCGGCGTACCTCGATCGGCTCGACGCCGCCGGAGTCAGCGATCGCGATCTGCGGCGCACTCTCTCGCGTGGCGACGCGCTGGCGCGCATCGCGCGGCACCTGGTGCTGATCGTCGTCTGGCTGCCGCTGGCGCTGCCAGGCGCGATCTTGCATGCGCCGGTGGGGCTGCTGGTCCAGCTCGCCGCGCCGATGCTGACGCCGCGCAAGGACGTGCTGGCGGCGACGAAGCTGCTCGCGGGCCTGCTGCTGGTGCTGGCGTCGTACGCGGCCGGCATCGCCTGGCTCGGGTTTCGGGTCAGCGCGCGCGCCGCGCTGCTGGCGGTGATCGCGCTGCCGATCACGGGGTACGCCACGTTGCGGGTCTTCGATCGCGCCGCGTCGGTGCGGCGAGGCTTCTCGACGCTGGTGCGGCTCTTCGCGTTCGATCGGGAGATCCAGGCGCTGCGCGAGGAGCGCGCCGCGCTGGAGACGGCGGTCGTCGCGGCCGTCAACCGGTTCCGCCCCGCCGATATGGTGTTGCTCTTTCCGCGCGGCCCGGAGTCGGCGTCGCAGTGAGCGCGCCGTCGTCGAGCAGGCCGGCGCGGCCCGATCGCGGTCCGCGGTCCGCGGTCCGCGGCGAAGGCGCGGTCATCGCAGGCGCCGCGCGCCCGGTCGTCGTGCTGCTGCATGGCCTCGCGCGCACGCGCTGGTCGATGTCGCGCCTGCGCAGGTACCTGGAGCGCGCCGGCTACGCGACCTGGTCATGCACGTACCCGTCCCGGCGGTTGTCGATCGCCGCCTGCGCGGAGGGCATCGCGGACGCGCTGGCGCGCGAGCTGCCGGCCGGGCAGCCGCTGGCCGCCGTCACGCACTCGCTCGGCGGGGTCTTGATCCGCCACATCGCCCCGCGGATCTCGTTCACGCGCGTGGTGATGCTGGCGCCGCCCAACCGGGGCAGCCGCCTGTCGCGCGTGCTGCGCAACCGGCCTTTCTATCGCTGGTTCTTCGGTCCCGCGGGTCAGGAGGTCGCGGCCGCCGTCGAGGATGATCTCTGGCCGGCGCTGCCGCCGTCGACCGCGGTGATCGCGGGGACGCACGCGCCGCGCAGCTGGAACCCGACCGGCTGGATCAGCCGGCTCGCGCGAATCTTCGCGCCCGGCGAGCCCAACGACGGCACGCTCGCCGTCGCCGAGACCCAGAGCCCGGGCATGTCCGCGTTCGCGACCGTCGACGCGACCCACAGCTGGATCATGAACGACGCCGCGGCGCGGGCGCTGGTGGTGCGCTTCCTCGAGGCAGGGACACTCGACTAGTACCCTTCCACAGTGAAAACGACCGGTTCAGGCAGCCGCCTGGGCCGGCTGGTCGGCCGGCAGAGGATAGGCGCGGCGCAGCTTTAGGCGTGCGCGGTCGATGGTGAACATCCAGTTGATGCGAGCCCGCTCGGCGTTGCGACGGCGCTCCCAACTGGCGACTTCGGACACCAAGGTGATCTTGTCTGGGATGCGGCGATCGAGGCACTGGCCGACCATCACGCCGATCTCGATCTCGACCATGTTGAGCCAACTCGCGTGCTTGGGCGTGTAGTGGAACTCTAGGCGGTTGAGGATGCGACGCGCTTCGGCGGGCGGAAACCGCTCGTAAAGTGCGCCGGCAGAGTGTGTGGAAAGGTTGTCGAGGACAACCCGAATGCGCTGCGCATCTGGATAGTGAACGTCGACAAGGTCCTTCATGCAGTCGGCGAAATCCAGAGCCGTCCTCTGATCCGTGACCTTGGCGTGCCGCCACGGCCGATTGACGTCGACGAACATGAAGACGTTCGCAGTGCCGTTGCGTACGTACTCGTAGTCGTAGCGAGCTCGCTTTCCTGGCTCAGCCCGAGTCGGAACGCGTGCCTCGCCGATGAGCTGGCGAGGGGTCTCGTCGAAACACACGACCGGCCTTCGTGCGTCCGCCGGCTCGGCGTAAAGTGCGAGCACATCTTCCATCCGAGCGGCGAATTCGCCGTCGACCTTCGGGATGCACCACATCTTCTTCTGCCAAGGCTTGATGTCCATCTCGCCGAGCCGTCGACGAATCGTCTCGGAGGAGATCCTCTCGTGAGCGGTCAGGCGAACCATTTCGTCGGCGAGCAGTTCCAGGGTCCATCGAGCCCTTCCCGACGGCGGTGCCGAGCAGGCGACTGCGCACAGCATCGCCTCGTCTTCGACGGCGAGCTTTCGAGGGGCACCATCTCGAGGCAGCTCGCTGAGCGCACGTTCGAGGCCTTCCTCCACGAAGCGCTGTTTGGTTCGGTAGACCGTCGAGGTGCCGACGACGACATTTTGGGCAATCGTCTCGTCGGTCGAGCCCTGATCGGCTGCCAAGAGAATCTGAGCGCGCTTGATCCGACGAGCCGAGATCTTGCCCTTCTGGACCAGGTTCTCGAGCTCCAGGCGCTCATCGGCGGTTAGGGTCACTCGATAGCGAATATTCATGTTGGCTCCTGGGACGAGCCATTGATCAAATCCCGAGCCACATGGCAACTCTTTCGACGCCCAAATTCACCGAAACCCAAGGCCAGTACCTGGCCTTCATCCACGCCTACGCTTTGGTCAATGGTCGCCCACCCGCCGAAGCGGACATGCAGCGCTTCTTTGCCGTCACGCCTCCCAGCGTTCACAGCATGATCAAGGAGTTGGAGCGACGCGGTCTCATTACCCGCGTTCCTCGCCAGCCACGCAGCATCGTCGTTTCAGTGCCGGAGAGCGAGCTACCCCGCCTTCGGCAACCGATCAAAATCACTGGGGAAAAGTACTAGGTGTTTCGCGAGAGGCCCAGGTTCTCGACGCGTCGCCCGTCGTCCTGACGCCCAATCAGGGTGCGCGAGCATGATGACCCACGATGAGAAGGAAGCCTTCTTCGCCGAAGCGGGCGCTCGCCAATGTCGCCACGAGAGCCCACCCGTCGGATCTCCTCCGGAGGAGGACAAATTGTCTCGACTGCGGGATCGGTCGGCCATGCTCCGCCGCACGCGGACCGGGGGACGTCCTCGCAACAGCGACGACCCGCTCGACGAACCAATTACGCGCGGGTACGTGGCGCAGATGCTCGGCATCAACGTCTCGACGGTTCGGCGTCTCGAGGCTCGAGGCCAGCTCCATCCGCGAATTGGTCCCGGTGGCATCCGCTATTTCCAGCTGCACGAGGTCCGCCGCCTTAGTCGCCATCGCCTCCGGCTGCTCCGAAGCAAAGAAACCGAGATGGAGCTCGCTGCCTTTGTCATGTTCCGCAAGGGCCTCGACTGGCGCGACGTCGCGATTAAGCTGCGCTACGATCCCTACCGCGTGCATCGGCTCTGGAAGCTTTTCCTAGTTGAGGAGTCACCGCGATGAAAGTCATGCGCAATGGGGGCAGGGGAAGTGGGCGAAACAATCCGAATGTCTTCTGAGGATCTCGAGGGCCATCGCTTTTCGGTCGAGTACGAACCGGACAGTGCGGTTGTCGTGGTGCACGAGATCCCTTCGTCGGGGTCGGGCGCACCCGTATTGGCTGCACGTGGTCAATGGGCCACGGACCATTTCAGCTGGGAGCTCAATCGGCTTGGTCCTGCGAAGGTTGCGACGATTGCATCTGTTCTTGCGCCACACCTCGTGGTTGCCGATGACTCCATGGGAGCACGAAGCGGGTGGGATGGGCCGTGCCCTGTCTGTACACGCACCGGATTAGTCCCTCCGCGAACGATCAACGCAACGTTCGGCGATGCGCTCCGGGGCGGAATCGCTCGTTGCTCCGAGGGGCACGCGGTTCGTCTCGACGATCCCGACGGTCGGGTCGCGCGAAACATCTTCCTCATCAACGATCTTCTTGCCAGAGGAGCTGTGTCCGGCGAAGCACCGGCTGCTGAACGATCTGTTCAGCCTGGTCCATTTCGGGTGGCCAGGGCCTTCAATCTCGGGACTGATAGTCCAATCGTGCAGCGCCTCGTCCTGCAGTTTTTTGCGGTGCTGGAGTCGGGTGCGCTAACCCTGGAACCGAAAGCGATCAATGTAACCGCTGCACGGACCGCACGTAGCGCGGCGGA
>Ga0265314_10003988_pt1 | contig 13959 bp, 10 predicted proteins | sample 4126metaG_FD_203106 | JGI IMG/M metagenome (GOLD analysis project Ga0265314, IMG submission 203106) | Rhizosphere microbial communities from Carex aquatilis grown in University of Washington, Seatle, WA, United States - 4-1-26 metaG | ecosystem: Host-associated > Plants > Roots > Rhizosphere >... | reverse complement strand
AAATGACGAGGGGAGCGTGCCGGAGGCGGAAGAAAGCGGGGCAATATTCCTGTGACGGTCGTAGGGAGTGGCGGAGATGTGCGTCGCATGGTGATGGAAACTGAGGCTCGGCGCGATAGAGCGGCCTGGTGAGGACTTTCGCGGGAAGCTACGCGGTTCTGTAGCGTTATTGGAAAAAGGATTGCATATCTTCGGCGAGGGACCTGGCTGGGGGCGCTTACATCCGAGCTGGCGGGCACATCCTAATGATCGCCGGGAGCGCCCTCTTGGGAATTCGAAATGCGAGGACTTGTTGATTTCAAAGGCACCACAGCCGGCCCCGCTATATCCGCTGACCTTCCCTCCGGTGCTGGGCGACTGCGGCCGAGCCTTGGCTGGTGGACCGGGAGGATCATCCAAGTGCCGGGTGAAGCGAAAATCAATTATTCGACATCCGCCCCGCCTTGGCGTACGTCCGCAAAACGCCGATCAGGACGCCCTGGATTTTGATGTCTTTGTCGACGTAAATCGGGGCCATCGTGGCGTTGGCGGGTTGCAGGCGGACGCGGCCGCGCTCTTTGTAGAAACGCTTCAGCGTGGCCTGGCCGTCGTCGAGCAGCGCGACCACCGTTTCGCCGTCGCGGGCCTGTTCGCGGCGCTCGATGATCACATAGTCGCCATCGGCGATGTGGTCTTCGATCATGGAGTTGCCCTTCACCCGCAGCACATACGTGCCATAGCGGGTGTTGAACAGCGACTCGAGTTCCAGCGTTTCGCGGTTTTCAATCGCCTCGATCGGATGGCCCGCGGCAATCGTGCCGACGATGGGGTAACTGGCGGCCTTGCTCTCGTCAGGCAGCCTCACCGTCGGCGAGATTTCCAAAGAGCGAGCCCTGTTCCGGGCACGCAGGATGAGCCCCTTGCGCTCCAGCGCCTCGACGTGTTCGAAGATGGTGACCTTTGACACGCCGAGCTGGTCGGCGAGTTCCTGCATCGTCGGCGAGTAGCCGTTGCGTACCCGGAAGTCCCGGATCGCGATCAGGATTTTGAGCTGCTTGGGAGTTGGGGTCATCAGACACCTCCTTGGTCAGGGCGGAACTCGAGGAAGCCGGCGCCTCCTCGGTCAAGGCGGCGCCCGTTTGGCCTTCCCCGGCGGGCAGGCTCTCGGCGAACAGCCGATAGCCGCCGGCTTCATCTGAAGCGGCCGGGGACTTCCGCGAATCCGCGGTCAGTTGTGCGATCAGCCGCCCCGCGGGCGACTGCGAAAATTCTGCGACAGGCTCCAGATCCTGCGAACCGGCAAACGCGGCCGGAAACGGATAACTCTCCGGCACATCCTCGCCGACAATAGTCGTGCTCTCGGTTTCCTTCATCCCCGCGTCGCCCGGTGCGACCGCCTCCGGCATTTCCATCATCACCACCGGCGGCTGCGGGCGACCCTCGGCAAACCACCGCGGCCAGAGCGATGTCACCCCGCACGCTTCGCAGGGGTCCAAGGCTGCCGGACAATGGTCCGCCCGGAATTCCCGTCGCGGGTGGCTGGCGATCAGCCAGTTTTTGAGGTCCCAGAGCAACGCTCCAGCGACCCGGCGGGCGATCGATCCAATCGTCCGCGGCGGATGGGCCCACCGCGGGTCCGCAAGATCAGCTGTCTTCACTTGCCAATCGATGATGTAACTGCCGCCGGGGCCGAAGGAGCAGAGAGGCAATGCCCGAGAGGGCGACACCTGGTCTGCGATTCGCTTTTCAAGACCTTCGCTAACCCCTGGTCCTAGCGGCGTTTCCGCGCTTGCGTACGGTCTATGCGAGGCGGAGCGCGGCAGTTGTGTTGTCGTGTCCGAGGTGGTCATGCGTTCCTCTTGGTTGCCAGCCTCGAGCCAGTTGAGGCTGGTGAGTTTTCGGCGACTTGGACGCGGCAATTTCTGCCGATTCCATCTCGCCGCCCTGACCGGAAGGCACCGCGAAGGCGCCACCCATCCAGGGAAGGACCGCATACTTGTCGGACGGGCCGGACGGAAAACTTGAAGTAATCCGTAAGGCCTCTGTTTGGTAATATATGCTGACAAAATGCGAACAGCAAGTGAAAAATACGCGAAATTGCACCGGAATTTGAAATTTTTGCATAGACGCACCCGCGAGCGGTGACCGTATTAAAAAATGCAGCGACTGTTTACGCGATGGATTCTGGACCAGTCCGAAGGTTCAGAAATTTGGATCAAGCCCCAAAATGGACCGAGAATATAGGGTAGAATGTTTTGCAGATGCTGGAATCTGGCTCTTGGGAAAGCAGGTGAGTGATGATCCGCCATTCGACAAACAAGCCACGGGGAATTCCGGGGAAATTAATCGTTGCTGCGGCCATCATGGCGGCGGTGCTGGGGGCGGCGAGCGCTCTGGCGCAGGTGCACCAGGTCGATTTGAGCAATCCCATGGATGCCAATCCACTGGTCGGCGGCGGCGGAAGCAATCGCCCGGTGCAGGGGTTTGTGCCCATCAACGGCAACGACGTCATCACCGGCAATGTAACGGGTCTGCAGTATTTTCACGGGCAGGTGGGCAGGCCTGGCGGTGGGAACGGCCTGGGCACATTTTCACCTTATGTCTTCAATGGCAACCAGGGGACGTCACAAATCGGAAGCTTCGCCCGCCTTACCGCGGGTAACCAGGTGAACGGGGCGGTGAATCAGGCATATTTCTTGCCGTCGGCGACTGTCTCGACGGCCGGCGGATCGCTTTATTCGGCTCCGATTGGCGGCGGGCTCGATAGCAGCCTCGTGCCGGCCAGCGTGGCAAATCCCGGGTCAAGCAGTGCGCTGCTCACAAATAATCAGCAACAGGACGCCCAGGCGTACGGCGCTCTGAATCGCAATCCCGCAACGCAGCTTAATCCGGGCGATCAGGGCGCGATTCTGCAGGACCCTATGTTCTGGGAGCGGACCAAGGCGGCGCTCCTGGCGCAGCAGCAGGCAAATCAGGCGGCAATGCAGGCGATGCAGAATGCCACGCAGCCCGCGACGATGCCCGGCACGGATGGCTCTCCGACCAAGCCGCTGAATCCGGATGCCGTGGAAGCCGCGGTGAGCGGCGGCCTTGGCAGAAACTTCTCCGGTACACCAGGCGAGGTAAATGGCGGCACCATCGGCGGCAAAGGACTGGATGCGGGGGTCAGCCCGTCGTCGGCAAAGTTGCTCTCGGCGCTGAACCAGGCAAGCGGAGAAGGCGACAACACGGACAACGGCCGCGGAAACAACCTGCTCGCGGGGAGCGCGGATAACAGCCTCGCCAATGCCGCCGGGACGGAAATCGGCCTCGATCCACTGACCGGCCGGCAGCGCGAGATCAAACTGCCCAACCGAGGCGGACCGGGCGCGGGCGGTGGAATGGCTTCTGCGGCAGGAACCGGCCGCGGCGGAACAGGTCCCCAGAACGGCGGCCCGGGCACGCCCGGCGGCACAACGACGGCTCCCGGCGAAGCGAATCCCTACGGAACCAACAGTTCGCCAGGTTCTTCGGCAAGTCTCTCGCCCAAGCGCCTGGAGAAAATCTCGGACAACCAACTGCAGGCCGGCAGCAAACTCAAGCCGGTGAAACTCGCGGACGATACGCTCACGTCGCGCGGCGGGGCGTCGATGTTTGATGCGATGATGACGCGCGGCGAAATGGATCTGAAGCAGGGGCGCTATCTCGATGCCACCCAGGCGTTTCAGTCGGCGATGAGCAACAAGCCCGGCGATCCCCTGGCGGTGATCGGGCGGGCGCACGCGGAACTTGGCGCTGGAATGTACAGCGCCGCGGCGTTTGATCTGAAGTTTATTTACACGCGTAATCCGGAACTGGTCAGTGTGAAATACGATGTCGGGTCCTTCATCCCGGCGAACCGGCAGGAATTCCTGCTGCAGGACCTGAAGAAATTGACCGGCGACAAGGATGCCGGCGACATGGCGGCATTTTTGTATTCCTACCTGTGCTTCCAGACCGGGCGAACGGATCTCCTTCAGGGGGAACTCAGGGCCTGGGGCGCCGAACAGGTTCACGACCAATGGCAGACGGTGGCGCTGCGTTCATGGGGAGCGGTGGCGAAGGACAAGTGAGCGGCAGCGCATTGCTGACACGCAAAAAAGCAGCGATTTGGAATTGGCCATCGGTTAGCCGGGTGTCCGGAGAACGGGACTGCGGCTCGGTCGACTTTGGCATCCGCGCAAATGGGGGATTCGCCCGCGACTTGCTATCATGCGGCGAGATTCGGGAGCGAAAGGGCCAAACGACATGCATTGCAGACATTCTCCATTTATTGCAGTGGGACTCGGGATTTTCCTCCTCGCCACCACAGCGTGGGCGCAGCTTGGGGGAGCGGGCGCTGATCCGGAGGCGGTTCCCGACAAGGCGGCGTCGCGGCGGAAGATCGACGACTTGATCGCGTCGTTCAAGAAGGACAAGTCCCGGGCGACGCTCGGGATGGTACAGGAGTGCATGGATCGTTCGATCGATTTTGGCGCGCCGACCTGGAACGCCGGTGATCATGCGGCCTGCTTCGCGTTTTACCGGGACACGGCGCAGGCGCTGGTGACGAACTTCGGCGACGGGGCGGCGACGCCGCTGGCGGCTTCCGCGCTGGCGGATTTAAAGACCGCGCTTGCCCGGGTGAAGGATTCAAGCGACGTGGACAAGAACGCATGGGCCATGCGTTATGCGTTCGACAAGGCGCAGCTCGCCTGCGAGGGCCAGTATTCGCAGATGGCCGCGATGCTTTCGCTGGGGAGCGATTACCTGGCCCGGCAGGACATCGAGGACGCGGCCGATGCATTTGCCCAGGCGCGGGCACTGCTGCCGGAGATGAACGGCCGGGACACGGCGAAGCTGCCGGCGCTGTGGCGCGTGGCTCCGATGGTGATGGCGAATCTGGATGTGGCGCAGAAAAAGTACAAGGAGGCGGCAGGTGCCATTTCGCGGGGCGTCGAGGCGCTGCCGGACTGGGCGCGCACCCGCACCGACCTGCGGCGAGTGATGGGCGGCCCGGAGGTCGTGAGCGCGGCGGTAAGCGATCTCAAGGCGGCGGCGGCGAAGGATCCAAAAGATGCGGGAGCGGAATTTCTGCTGGGGTATGAATTGAACTTCAACGGGCAGCATGATGAAGCCAGGGGGCACTTTCAGAAGGCGCTGGAGCTCGATCCATCGCTCAAAGCGGCGCAGATTTTTCTCGATGCCCCCGCGCCGCCGGCGGATCCACCGCCGCCAATCGATCCGCGGCGCGTCGGGTAAGGCACAACAGTTCAGCCGGCTTGCGAAAGAAAATCGAAGCGCCTCCCGCGGGCGCATTATTTTCGCTTGCGTTTGGCTGCGGGGCGGGGTGAGATGGTGAGCCCTGTGGGACAACTTTTGCAACGTTTCTATGTACGAGGAGACTCCATATGATTACCCGGCATGCAAATGCGACATGGGAAGGCGATCTGGCAACCGGCAAGGGGCGGGTCAACAGCGACAGCGGCGTCCTGGCCCATGCGTATTCCTTCAAGACCCGCTTTGAAAATGAAAAAGGAACCAACCCCGAAGAGCTTATCGGGGCGGCGCACGCGGCGTGCTATTCGATGGCGCTTTCGCACATCCTGGCCTCCGGCGGCCACAAGCCCACGCGCGTCACGACCAAGGCCGACGTCTCCCTCGACAAAGTCGGCGAAGGGTTCAAGATCACCAAAATCCTCCTCACCGTCGAAGGCGTTGTGCCGGGGCTGGATGAGGCTGGATTTCTGGATGCGGCCAACAAGGCGAAGGTCGGCTGCCCGATTTCGCAGGCCCTCGCGGCGACGCCCATCGAATTGAAGGCATCGCTGGCGAAGTAGGCGTTGTGACCCGGTGGCGGTCGCGCGTCACCACACGCGGCACCAGAGACATTTTAGATACGCGGATTCGGGGTGATCGGTCATCACCGGATGATCCGCCCCCGGCCCGGTGGTGCGGAGGACCTGCACCCGCCGGCGGGCGCCGCGCGCCGCCCCTTTGAGCACCGCCAGGAAATCATCTGCCGAAAGCAGGCCCGAGCAGGAGCAGGTCACGAGGATGCCGCCGGGCCTCGTGGCCGTCAGCGCGAGGCGGTTCATATCAAAATATTTCATCCGGCCTTCCTCGAATTCCTCGCGCGACGCGATCAGCTTCGGCGGGTCGAGGACCACCACATCAAATTGCTTCGCCGCCTGCTGCAAGTGACGGAGAAATGGAAACGCATCGCTGTGAACGGTCTGAAACGCCGCCCGCGGAATCTTGTTGAGGTTGGCATTTCTCTGCGCGAGCGCGATCGCATCTTCATCGATATCGACCGCCGTGACTTCGCGGGCCTTGCCCAGGGCCGCGGCATAAACCGCAAAGCCGCCGGAATAGCTGCACAGATCGAGCACGTCCTTGCCCTGCGTGAATTGCGTCAGGCCGAGACGGTTCTCACGTTGATCGCAGAAGAAGCCGGTCTTGTGGCCGTGGGTGAGGTCGATCTGAAAGCGCAGGCCGTTTTCGGTGATCTGCGTGGAGCGGCGGTCGGCACTGCGCAGGGGGGTCGGGCCCTCCGGGGCGCTTTCACCAAGCGTGAATCCCTCGGAAAGCTGCACGCGCTCATCGGCACGGAAGATCACCTCGCGGATCGGCTCAAAGGATGTCAGGACGCGCCGGATCATCTCCATCCGCCGGAACATCGGAAAGGAAAACAGCTCCACCACCGCAAATTCGTCAAATCGGTCGGCAATCAGGCCCGGCAGCCCGTCCCCCTCGGCGTGGATCAGGCGGTAGGCATTCGCTGAAGCATCAAGGCGCAGCGCTTCGCGGCGGAGCATCATGGCATTCTTGATGCGGGCCTCGAGCTGGGCTTCATCAAAGGGCGAGGTGTCGAAGGTCAGCATCCGCAGGCCGATGGGGGATTTCAAGGAGAGCAGGCCGGTGCCGAACATCTGGCCGTCGCGGTCGTATACAGAAACGAGGTCCCCGTTTTTTGCGGCCGCCTCGAAAGTGCCGATCATCTTCTTGAAGATCGACGGGTGAAAATTCACGTTGCGCAGCTGCACCCATCGCAGCGCTTCGCCGGGCGGTCGCTGCAGAGGCTTCAGACGGTCCCGGACGGTGGGCGCGGCGGGGGTTCGGTGCGGTTGATGACGGGCGGCTGGTTCGGGCATGGATACTCCGTAATCCTCTCGGGAACTGCCTGGGGCAGCTCCGTCGCCGGCTCAACGGGCGGCGGTCTGGTCGCCCCAACGCTCCGGCAAATGGATTATACTGGGGATATTCCCGTTTCGAGGTGCGGCTTGATCAAGATAGCCAGGTTTGTGTTCCTGCTTCTGGTGTCGCTCGTGGCGCTCAGCTACCTGACCACCAGTACCAACATGACGTCCCTGGTGATAATGGTGGGCGGCGTCGTGCTTTCGTTCATGATCATCACCGCCGATATCCTTATCAAAAAGAAGAACCTCGGCGTGCTCTCGGGGCTGATGTTCGGGCTGCTGGTGGGGATCCTCGTCTCCCTTGGTCTTGGATACCTGCTTCAGCAGGCGGTGCAGCTTTTCCTGGGCTCGTCGGTACTGCTTGAGTACGCGCAGCTTATCGATGGCGCCAAGCTGCTGCTGGCCCTGATGATCTGCTACGTCATCGTATCGTTTATCCTGCAGACCAAGGACGATTTCCGGTTCATCATCCCCTACGTCGAATTTCAGCGCGCCACCAAGGGTCCGCGCCCGATCATCCTCGACACGAGCGTGATCATCGACGGCCGCATCGCCGACATGGCCACCACCGGTGTCTTTGAGACCACGCTGATCGTCCCGCGCTTTGTACTTAATGAACTCCAGGCGATCGCGGATTCTTCCGATCGGCTGCGGCGTTCGCGCGGTCGCCGCGGACTTGAGGTGCTCGAAAAACTCAAGGGGCTCCCCCGGCTGGAATTACGCTTCTGGGACGGCACCCTCACCGATGTGGCCGCCGAGAACAACGTGGACGGCGGCACCGGCGGGGGGGTGGATCAGAAACTCGTCGCTCTCGCCCAGCAGGAGAAGGGGCGGATCATGACCAATGACTACAACCTCAACAAGGTGGCCACGCTGCGCGGGGTGACGGTGATCAACATTCATCAGATTGCCGAGTCGCTCAAGCCGGTGGTGCTGCCGGGCGAGACCATGAAGGTGCGGATCGTGAAGCCAGGCGAAAACATGGGCCAGGGCGTGGGTTATCTGGAGGACGGGACGATGGTGGTGGTGGAGGGCGGGCGCGAAAAGGTGGGAGGGGAAATCGAGGTGGTGGTGACCAACATGATCCAGAACGCGGCGGGGAAGATGATCTTCGGGAGGGCGGATGCGCGAGGCGGTGGGGGAGATACGGGTGGCCGGCGGGCTGTTGAGTCACCGAGAACCGAGGGCGGCGACGCCACCAAAGAGAGCAGCCTTGCCGGCGTTAAGAAGGATTAGGCCGGCAGCGCAACGCGTCGAAACCTTCCCAGGGCGAGATTTCACGCGGTGATCTCACACATCGTCTTGGGCGTTTCCCACAAACGCAGCGACACCAGTTTCCCCGGCGGCGGAATGTTCGGCTGCAGCCGCGAAAAGAGCACTGCCGCGATGTTTTCCACCGTCGGGTTCTGCCCGCCCGGCGAGGCGAATTCCGCGCAGTCCAGATTCAGATGCTTGTGATCGAACGGCATAATCACCTGCTCGCTCACGATCTGCTGCAACAAGTGAATTGGAATCACTTCACCGGTGGCGCTGTCGGGCGCGCCCGAGACCGTCACTTCCAGCTCATAATTATGCCCGTGGCCGTTGGGGTTGTTGCATCGGCCGAAGATGGCGCGGTTTTCCGCCTCCGAGAGATTGTCGGAATGCAGCCGATGGGCCGCGGAAAATTCAAATCGCAAGGATAACTGAACCATGGCGGAATCCTTTGCATCGACAGCCAGCGAAAGATACGGCGAAAGCGCCAGCGCCAGCCGTTCCACGCGGTGCGGGGCGAAGGCGTGCGTGTAGAAGCCGCCGTCAGAATATGGCAGGTGGAACAACTCCAAAAGCAGATCGGCAGCGCCGCGCGTGTCGGCGGCCCGGGCGGCATGGAGCGGGCCATAAAAATATTTCCGGATCAGCGGCACCGCGACTGTCCGCAGCGTCACATCCATGTCCTTGACGTTGATCAGCATCCCTGTCGCCGGATCGGATCGGCCGGCCACCGTTGCAATCAGCAAGAGAAACGGCGCCATTCCCAGCAGCGCGGGGTTCCCGGCGAAGCCGTTGCTTGCCCCCGGCGGATCGCCTGCGTGCCCGGCAATTTCATGCAGGCCGAAACGCAGTTCGCGCGACAGGCGGACGTCGCGGGGAGCGTCGCGGGGGGGCGCCGGGTGCGGATCGTGACGGACAGGGGATTTGGCCATGGAGTCATTCTAACCGGGGAAACCGGAGGGGGGGATTGTAATGGAAGAGGAGTCTGGGGATAATCGAAGGTGAGAAACGCAACCGCACCAGTTTGTGCAGGAGGTGCCTGAGACAAGCAGACGATTCGGACTCTCCGAATCAAAAAACCGCACGATGAAGCCTTGGACGACCCGGGAAAAAAGTCGGGGCCGCGAAGCCAATAGCAAATACGCCCTGTTCCATAGATTCATACCGGCCCAGATACACCGGCCTCGAAAACAGCCTCGCTCAACTCCCCTGAAGCCTCCCGATTCCAGCGTCCGACGCCGCATGTGCGGTTTTTTTCTGCGCGCAAAATGTCAAAATTTTGGCATTTCACTTGACGCGGCTTCAAAGGAATGTCAAAATTTTGGCACTTAGGGCTCCGGATGGGAAGCGCTGGCCGAAAACGTGTTTGGAAATGCGGGGTACTGCATCATGGCAAAGACGGACGATTTGAGCCGGCGCGAACGGCAGATCCTGGATATCGTATATGCCCGCGCCGGTCCCACCGCGCCGGGGGGCGGCGCGACGGCCGACGATGTCGTCGCGGGCCTCGCCGATCCGCCCACGCGCACCGCCGTCCGCACGTTCCTTCGCATCCTCAAAGACAAGGGCCTCGTCCGCCACGAAAAGCGCGGCCGTGCGTTCGTCTATTTCCCCACGCGCCCCGCCGGCGTCGCCGGTAAATCCGCGCTCCGTCGCGTCGTCGAAACCTTCTTCGGTGGTTCCCTCGAAAAGGCCCTCGCCGCCCACCTCACCGATCCGGGAACCAAACTCTCGGATGACCAGATTGAGCGCTTGCGGGCGCTGATCACCGCCGCCAGAAAATAGACCCGTGCTGACAAAGGGAGATGTTCATGCTGCTCTTCGAATTGTTTCTCAAGGCCACCGTGCTTCTTGGACTCTGCGGATTGCTGGCGGCCCTCACGCGCACGCCCGCGCTTCGTCACGCCATGTGGGCCGCGGGCCTCCTGGGAATTCTCGCCATCCTGCCCATCGCCGGCGTGCCAGGCTGGCGGGTAATGCGCGTAGGTATCGACAAAGCCCCACCCGCCGCGCCGGCGCCTTCGATCCCTGAAGCCTCCCAGCGGCGTGTTTCGCGCGTTGCTGCGGACGACACCCATTTGGCCCCGTCGACGGATGCAGCATCCAAATACCCGATCAATCTAGATACCGCTTCAACCAACCGCGCGCCCGCCCCGGCCCTTTCGAACCACGCAAGTTCCTCCGCCGCCGCCAACGATACGTTGCCTCGCCAACCCCTCCCGATCGATTGGAGCGCGTGGGCGATTCGGATTTGGCTCGCCGGAATGTTTCTCATGCTGATGCCGCTGGCAATGGCCTCACGGGCGCTGCGGCGGATGTTGAAGACCGCGCGACCGCTGCAATCGGAGGTCGGCGCTGCTGCATTCAAAGCAATCGTGACGCACCGAAACCTGAACGTCAGACTTCTCGAATCGCACCGTTGCGACGTACCCATGGTCGTCGGCGTGTTCCGTCCGTGCATTGTGGTTCCCGTAAAGAGCGCAGGCTGGCCCGAGGAGTGCTGGCGCATGGTGCTGCTCCATGAGCTCGCGCACGCCAAACGGCGGGACGTCGCGGTCAAATGGATGGGACAACTCGCCCGAGCCGCATATTGGTTCCATCCGCTGGCCTGGGTGGCACTGGCGCGGCTCGGCATCGAGGCGGAAAAAGCCTGCGATGATCTGGTGATCCAGGCGGGCACCAGCACCTCGCTTTATGCGGCGGCGCTCGTGGATATTGCGGAAGCGTGGCAAAGGAGATCCATCATGAGCCAAACGGCGTTACACATGGCCCGACACTCGACGCTTGAAACACGGGTTCGACGCGTGCTCGATGAAAAGTGCCGCCGGTCAACGGGCAAACGGCACGCCGCAATCTTTGCCGCCGCGATCGTGCTGCTTGCCGGCGGACTGGGAATCCTGCGCGCGGCTGATGGCGACGGCGCCGCGGCCGGCACCGCACACAAGCCCGCATTTTTTGTCCTCGGCGACCTGCCCCAGGGACAAAGTGGATCGTACAACATCGGCGGGCCGGATTTCCGTCTGCTCGATGCGCTCAAACTGGTCGACGTCGATGAAAAATTCGGGCAGGGTAAAACGGTCACCCTCGTGCGCCATGAGGAACCCAATCGCGAAACTCGAGCGGCGTTTCCTTATGCGGAATTGGCAAAGAGTCCCGCAAGAGACGTGGTCCTGCGGGATAACGACACGCTCATCATTGCGCGCGATTCTCTCCCCGTGATCGCGGCCGACACCAGCTCCGCCGGCGGCCGCTTTTCTGTCCTGGGCGGCGTGTCCATGCCGGGAGAGTACGACATGGACGGCCGCACGCTGACTCTCATGCAGGCCCTTGCCGTGGCCCGGTTCGATCATGACGGCGCATCCACGCATCGGGTGGACCTGATCCGCAAGCGTGATGAAAAGGCGATGGTTATTCCGGTGCACATCGCGGCTATCCTGGCCGGAACCGAACCGGACCGTTACATCCAGAACGGCGATATCCTGAACATCTCGACGGAAGTGGATCAGGTGCGGGAGGCGCCTCTGTCCGGGCCCGCGAGCGCTCCGGCATCACAGCCGGCAGGCGCCGCCAATCACGCTCCCGCGGCCGCCGCTGAGACGGGGGCACAAACCTATTACGTCATGGGAGCTGTCGGCCGTCCGGGAGAATTTTCTCTCCACGGCGAAATGGGCGTGCTGCAGGCATTGGCGGCAGCCGGTGCGGGGGAGGATTTGAACATGCTCAAAATTACGCTAATCCGGCGCGACAACAGCGGCAAAGAAAGCAGGAAAGAAATCGCCCTCGACAACCTCCTTCTCAACCCGGGGGACGATGTGGTGCTCCAGGGAAGAGATGTGCTGGTCGTCCAGCACAATATGGCGCGAGCCCGCGAGCTTCTCGACGAGATGAGTACGGAGTTCCAGGATCGGGAGAAAAACTTGGAGCGGCTCGCCCAGGCCAACGGGGGCCGGATTCCTGAAGATCAGCAGGCGGATGTGGCGGCACATCGAAAATCATTGCAGGATTTTGAGGATCAGGTCGCCAAATGGACTCGGGAATGATGGCAAGGGCGGGGGGGGCGGATCAGATCGGCGCGGGGACGCCGAGGAGTTTCCAGCGGAGGAGGGCGAGGGACATTTGAGCAGCGCGGAGGCGGATTTGGGTCCGATTGCCGGGGAAGGTGAATTTGCGGGCGAGGGTTTCGTCCGGGGAGGCCAGGGCGATCCAGACGGTGCCGACGGGTTTTTCGGGGGTGCCGCCGTCGGGTCCGGCGATGCCGGTGGTGGAGAGAGCGAAATCGGTTTCGGCGAATTTTTTGGCGCCCTCGGCCATGGCGCGGGCGACGGGCTCAGAGACGGCGCCGTGCTCTTGGATGAGGTCCTCAGGGATGGAAAGGTCTTCGTGCTTGGCGGCGTTGGCGTAGGTGATCCAGCCGCGCTGGAAATAGGCGGACGAACCGGGAACGTTGGTCAGGAGCGTTGCGAGCAGGCCGCCGGTGCAGGATTCCGCGGTGGCGATGGTATAGCGGCTGGTCTTGAGCAGGTCGGCGACGGCGGATTCCAGCGGCTCATCGTTCTCGGAAAAAATCAGCGGGCCGAGGCGCTGATGGAGGGTTTGGCGAAGGGATTCAATGGCGGCGGTGGTTGCCTGGCGCGGGCCGGTGGAATAGATGCGCACCGAGACGATGCCGTCGTGGACGGTGGTGCCGACGAGGGTGTTTGCCGATTCGCCGGGGGCGGGGCGGGTCATGAGGTCTTTGATTTTTTCGCCGAGGACGGATTCGCCCATGCCAAAGGTGTTGATTTTTGCGACCTGGGTGACGGTTGGTTCGCCCTCACCCTGGAGTTCCTGGATGGCGGGGAGGATGGAGCGGGTGAACATTTCGGTCATTTCGCGCGGGACGCCGGGGGTGACGAAGAGGAGGATGTTGTCTTTTTCCATCTTGAGGCCCGGGGCGGTGCCGGCGGTGTTTTCGAGGATGGTGGCATCGACGGGGCGGAGGGCCTGGAGGCGGTTGGAGGGGGACATGGGGCGATTGATTTTCTTGAACCATCGTTCGATCTGGAGGAAGGCGTCGGGGTCTTCGATGAGTTCCTGGTTCATGGCATCGGCGAGGGCCTGGCGGGTGAGGTCGTCCTCGGTGGGGCCCAGGCCGCCGGTGATGAGGAGGATGCCGTAGGCTTTGCGGTGGGAGTCGGCGGGGAGCCTGAGGGTGAGGTGTTCGTGGGCCTGGCGGATGGCGGAGGTGATGGCGGGGACGTCGTCCGGGACGGTGAGATGCTGGAGGGTGCGGATGCCCGTGGCGGCGAGCTGCTGGGAGAGCCAGGCGGCGTTGGTGTTGATGGTGAGGCCGGAGGCGAGCTCGTCGCCGATGGAGAGGATGATGGCGTTCATACAGGAGAGGGTATAGGGGATGGGGTTTAGGGTCTAGGGGCGTATGAGGTGGTGAATGGCTTGGGGCGCGCACGGATTTTTGGGCTGAAAGTCTAAGGTTGCCAAATGGGGCGGTTGTGTGCGCGCGCGGTTGGCATTCTTTATTTGTGAATCGTGA
>Ga0265314_10003986_pt1 | contig 13962 bp, 7 predicted proteins | sample 4126metaG_FD_203106 | JGI IMG/M metagenome (GOLD analysis project Ga0265314, IMG submission 203106) | Rhizosphere microbial communities from Carex aquatilis grown in University of Washington, Seatle, WA, United States - 4-1-26 metaG | ecosystem: Host-associated > Plants > Roots > Rhizosphere >... | reverse complement strand
TTTCGTCCCAATGCGGCTTCAGTTTCGCCGCCAAGCTTGGGCTGTATACAGCTTTGACGCGCCAATTTGTCGGCCAGTCGGATTTAACAATCATCGTCACGTAACGATGTGATCCGCGATGCCGGCCGATGACTTGCACTCGCTTATATCCATCTCCCCACAGCGCTCGAAAACAATACACCTTGTTTCCCGGTGAAAAGTGCTTGGTGCCCAGATGTTTTTCTTTTCCAGCGGGACCGAATGGTATTTCGCGCTTGATGTTAGCAACCACGCACCAGACGGCTTCCTTTTCCTGATTTTCCTCGCCCATGCGCTCTTAGGTTACAATCAATGTCCGTAAGGGTAAATCGAAATCCACAAGAGTCTGATGCCTCGGGGCTAAGCTTGGGCCGATTCTGCAAGTTCCTTGCTGGTCAAGACTTGGAAATCGCCTAGAACTTTTTTAAAAATCTGCGTCCACAAACGCGATGGCTAATTGTCTTAGTATAGATGAAGGGACAGGCCACGCAGCGTTTAAATGAGAGTTTATGGCCGCACCTACCGTTGAGAACGCTCCGCGCTACCGTTGCCCGCAGTGCAAACTCGTTTATCGCGTGAAGAGCGCCGATCCGGCGAAAACGTATTCCTGCAAAACGTGCAAGGTCGCGCTGGTTCTCGTCCCCGAAGCGCCGGAAACGGTGGCGATGGATGCGGCGGCGGTTGATCGCAAGGCGCGGGCGGAACAGCGCACGATTCTGGAAGCGCCGAGTTTGCAGTTGGTGAAGCCGGGTCAAAACGGACAGGTAGATCTGTCGACTAAGGCGGGCGGGACGCCCGCACCCCATAAACAGCAAGGCGCGTTTGCGGACGGAGAGAGCGGGCGCGGGACGCCCGCGGTCCATAAACAGCAGGCTGCGGGGCATGAGAGCGCGCCGTTGCTGCTTAGAGGAGAGGCGGCGCCGCTCGATGATCTGACACTTTCGCCGGCGGGTGGAAAAGCGCAGGGGACGCATATTGCGGATTTAAAGTCGCTGTTGCCGGACCACTTCGATGGTTACCACGTCGTCAAAGAAATCGCGCGCGGCGGGATGGGCGCGGTGATGCTGGCGGAGCAGACCGAACTGCGGCGCAAGGTGGCGATGAAAATCGTGCTGCCCTGGGCTGGAACGGAAGATCCGCAGGTGCAGCAGCGCTTCATGCGCGAAGGGCGTGCGATGGCCAAACTGCGCCATCCGCACATTATCGAAGTGTACGACGTCGGCACGGTCAACGGGCTCTCGTACATGACGATGGAGTTCATTGAAGGGCATACGATCGCCGACGCGATTGACCTCAATAACTTGAGCTTTCAGCAGTATGCGACGCTCATCAGCAAAGTATCGCGCGCGCTCGGTTTTGCGCACTCGAAGGGCATCATTCACCGCGACATCAAGCCGGCGAACATCATGCTGCGGCCGAGCGGCGAACCGGTGCTGATGGATTTCGGACTCGCGAAAGATTTTACGTCCGAGAGCGTGAAGCTGTCGATGACCGGGAACATCATGGGCACGCCGTCGTACATGAGCCCCGAGCAGGCGCAAGGCTTGAACGTCGACGAGCGCAGCGATCTGTACAGTCTCGGCGCGGTGCTGTACGAAGCGCTGACGCGGCAGACACCGTTCGACGGCGAGACGACGATCGCGACGATTTACAACGTGGTTCACAAGGAAGCGCCTCCGGCGCACACCGTTCGCATCGACGTGCCGCTGGCGCTCTCGAACATCTGCGCCAAGGCGCTGGAGAAGAATCCGGACGACCGCTACAAGTCCACGAGCGAGCTCGCGGCGGATCTCGACCGTTTCAGCGAAGGAATGGAAATCCGCGCGCAGGGCAAATCGATCGTTCGCAAAGCACAGGATTGGTCGCGCGTGCACCGCTCGAAAAGCGGAGCCCTTTTCGCAGCGATCGCGGCTGTGGTTGTGCTCGCGCTGGTGGTGAAGCTGGGCATTCTGCGCACCGGAAAAAGCAAAGGCGACGAATTGCGCGCGGCGCTGACGCAGGGTTCGGCTGAGACGCGGCTTCTGCATGTCAAAGCGCTCGCGGGCGATTTGAAAGACAAACGCATTCAACCCGGAACGCCGGAAGCGGACGATGTGCTCAGCGCGTTGCGGCAGGCGACGGCCGATAAAGATGATGGCGGCGAAGTGGCGTCCGCGGCGCTGCTGGCGCTGGGCAATGCGGGCGATGAGAAGAGCGAGCAGGCGCTGGTGGCGCAGCTCGATGCGGCGCGGCCGCTGAACGTGCGGCGCGCGGCGGTCGAGGCGCTCGCAAAATTAAAACCGCAGGGATTGACGTCGTACATGGCGGAGACGATCAAGAGCGATCCGGCGATGTCGGTGAAACTCGCCGCGATCGAAGGCATGCCCGACGTTGTTCCCCCCAATATTATGCTCGACATGATCAAACTCGCGGTGAAAGGCGAACCTCCAGCGCTCGCGGCGGCGGCGAACCGCAAGTTGGGACAGTTGCGTCCGGCGCAATCGATTCTCGCGACGTACGGCGGCGGATCCACGGCGCGAGCGGCACAGGAAGTGAGCAAAGTTGTTGAACTGAACAACGCATACAACAAACAACTGGAAGACGCGCTCGGCGAGATCTCGCCGCAGGAAAAAAAGCCTGAGAAAGCCAAGCCGCAGCCTTACGAGCGCTGCGCCGAGCGGCTGAATTCCGCGGACAAGAACGAACGGCTGCAGGGCGCGTACGATCTTGGGATTCTCGCCGATCCGCGCGCGGAAATGGTTCTGGTGCGAACGCTGCAGGATTCGGACGAAGACGTGGCGCTGGCGGCGGCGGAGTCGCTCGGAAAATTGCCGAAGATCGAAGCAGCCGAAAAAATCGCCGCGTTGTTGAAGAGTCCGCTCCCGCTGGCACGCCGCGCGGGGGCGCGCGCGTGCGGGCTGGTGCGGCCTTCGCCTGCGGGCGGACCCGTGGCAGACGCGTTGCTCGGCGAAAAAATCGGTCCGGTGCAGGCGGAGTTGGCGGGGGCTCTCGGGCGGATGAAATTCGCGCCGGGCGTCGCGCCGCTGCTGGCGACGCTTTCACAGGGCGCGCCGGAAGCGGTGAAAAAGTCCGCGTGGGCGCTGGGCCGGATCGGCGACAAAAGCGCGGCGCCGGCGCTGGTTGAAGCGCTCGGCCGCGCGAAGGAACCGGAACTGCGCGACGAGATCGCGGCGGCCCTCAGCGCGATCACGGGAAAGACGATTGGGCCCGATGAAGCGAAGTGGCGCGAAGCGGTGAAGTGACAATTACAGCATTGAGAATTGAAGATCGAGAAATGAGAATTTCAAATTTAAACAGTGTCGCAATCGCAAGCCGTTCAATTTTCAATTCTTAATTCTCGATCTTCAATTAATTCTCAATTCATGATCACATGAAAAAACCGCCGGCGCGAGGCCGGCGGCTGAACAACGATATCCCTAAAGAAAGAGACTTAGCGGGCCGGATGTGCGGCTTTGTCGGCGGGCTCACTCTCGCGGAGGATTGTGTACATATCATTGGTGAGAACGCCCGAATCGTAGCCGATCATCACGCGATCGCCGATTTTCAGGTCGCTGAAGGCGAGATTCCTGGCTTCGCGTTTTTCATCGCGGGCCGAGGCTGGAATGGGCTGCTCTTCACCTTTGCGCATATGCATCCAGGCCATGTCGGGGACGTCGCGCGATTCGTGAATCGTCAACGAGCCGTTGGCGGGAAACGCGAAAGTGAAATCGGCGGCGGCGGCGAGATCTTCATTCTTCGCCTTGTCGAGCTTGCTCGCCCAGGCCGTCTTGATTTCGGCGATCTTTGCATCGCGCTGTGCTTCGTCCAAGCCCTGAATCTTGGCATGGATTTCTTTCTTCATCTGCGCATGCGCGGTCGCGTAGGGCAGCTTCTGGCCCTTAATGGTGAGTTTCTTGGATTCCGCATTCATCATCGTCACTGTGCCTTCGGCCCAGGCGTCGATGTGGGAATCAAAGCGCGCATGCATTTTTTCGGAGGACTTGTCAACGACTTCGTCTGCTGCGAACAGGCCGGCCGAAGTGAACACCATCAATGCCAACCCTGCGAATGCCAATGCCTTGGTAATCATAAATATGACCCTCAATTGAAAAACACGGGCTCGAGGCCGACCTCTCGCCACCGTCTATTTATCAATCAAATGAACGGCCAAAAAAAGCGGGCTCGAAATGAGTAACGAACGACCGCTCAAAGCATTTATGTCCCAGTGGGATTGGGAAATGGAAACATGACGCATTGTGTCGAAGTGAAAAGTGGACACCGGAATTGCCGGTCTGGAAGGGAAAAAATAGCCGTTCGTTTACACTCGACAGCCCCTTATTAGTGCAGCACCGGGCCCTCATCTATCAGCGGAGAAGCCGTGTGTGAAATAAATTTCTCGTACATCAGCGCATAGAGGCCGCGCTTTTCGAGCAGCTCGGTATGCGTGCCTTTCTCGACGATGCGGCCGTGTTCGAGAACGATGATGCAGTCGGCTTTGACGATGGTGCTGAGGCGGTGCGCAACGATTACAGTCGTGCGGCCTTTGACGAGCTTTTCGAGCGCGGTCTGCACTTTCATTTCGGTGACGGTGTCAATGGAACTGGTCGCTTCGTCGAGCAGGAAGATGCTCGGGTTCGCCACGAAAATACGCGTGAAGCAGATGAGCTGGCGCAGGCCCATTGAGACCGACGAGCCGCGTTCGCCAACCTTCGTGTTGTAGCCTTCGGGCAGCGCCATGAACATGTCGTGAACGTCGAGCGCTTTCGCGGCCTCAAAGACCTGCTCGTCGGTGACGTGCGGCACGGGGTAGCGGATGTTCTGCATGATCGTGCCGCTGAAGAGATAGTTGTGCTGCAGCACCAGGCCCATCTGTTTATGAAGGCTGTGCACGGTTGCGTCGCGGATGTCGATGCCATCGACGCGGATGCTGCCCTTTTCCTGCAGCTCGTAGAAACGCGCGAGCAACGCGACGGTGCTGGATTTTCCCGAGCCAGTCGCGCCGACGAGCGCGTAGGTTTTCCCGGCGGGAATATCGAGGTTGATGTCGTGCAGCACCGGCCGCTTGGGATCGTAGCCGAACGTAACGCCCTCGAAGACCACGTGGCCCTGCACTTTTCCGAGCGGCTTCGCATTCGGGCGGTCTTCGACATCGGGCTTTGTGTCGAGCAGCGAAAAGAGGCGCTCGCAGGAGGCCATGGCGCTCATCAAAGTGTTGTAGAAGTTGCCCATGTTGATCGTCGGGCCCATGAAGCGGTCCCAGTAGAAAAAGACCGCCACGATCTGTCCCGACGTGAGCGAGCGTTCGGCCGACATGGCGAGAATGCCGCCGTAGCCGAGGATGATCAACTGGCCGATGAATTTGATGCCTTCGAGAAACGGCGTGTATAGCCCATTCAGGTTCGCTGTGCGAACGTTGTTGGTCGTGTTGACTTCCTGCAGCTCATTGAAGCGCTCGAGATTGGCATCCTGGCGATTGAACGCAGAAACGACGCGCACGCCGGTGACGTTCTCGGCCAGATTGGAAGCGACGCGCGAATAGCCTTGGTGCGTCAACTGGTGATAGTGGCCGATCGTGCGGCGGTACCATTGATTGGCGAGGGCCAGGATCGGCGCGAGTCCCGCGATGGCACAGAAGAGGCGCCAATCGGTGATGAAGATCATCACACCGGCGCCGAACATCATGAGGAAATTGAAGGCGATAGTATTGATGCCGGAGACGACCGGACCGCGCAACGCTTCCATGTCGCTGGTACCGCGCGTGATGATGCGGCCAAGCTTGGTCTTGTCATAGAACGACATCGAGAGTTTCTGTAAGTGGTCGAAGACGGCCATGCGCATGTCGCGAATGACCTGCTCGCCGCATTTGCTGGAGGACCAGATCTGCACGGCGTCGAGAATGATGTCGCAGGCGGACGAGCAGGCCCACAGAGCAGCCCAGAAAAGGATCGTGTTTACATCGGCTTTAGCTGTAGAGACATCCACCAGTTTGCGCGCCATGTACGGCGAGACGAGTCCGCAGGCGATTCCCAGGATTCCGGCGGCCATGCCGAAGAGATACAGCCTGCGGTAGGGCTTGAGCCACTTCAGCAGGCGGATCGTCATCGCGGCGGAGATCGGCCGGACTTTGCTCTCTTCTTCTTCGTGCGACAGATCGGGCGGCGCGAGAATCTCTTTCGCTTTCTCAGCGTCAGTGAGAACTTTGCCTTCGAGCTTTTCCTTCTCGGCCGGATCGGCGGATTTCGACGCCGAAGCGGGGCGCGGATCGTTACTCATCCTCGTCCACCTCCGCCCGCCCACTGCCGCGCGTGCTGCGGCGCGTCATGCGGTCCATGTGCGAGAGGCCCTGTCCGGCGGAAACGGTGCCGAACTGGCAGGAGGCAACATCGCGGTAGTAGCCTGGCTTTTCAATCAGCTCGTCGTGCGTGCCGATCTGTGAGACGCGGCCGTTCTCGATGACGACGATCAGGTTGGCTTTGCGCGCCGTCGAGATTCGGCTGGCGATAAGAAACACGGTGCGGCCGGCCATGATGCGCGTGAGGCCCGCGCGGATCTGCGATTCGGTTTCGGGATCGACCGCCGCGAGCGCATCGTCCATCACCAGGATGCGCGGGTTGTGAAGCACCGCACGCGCGATGGCCAGGCGCTGTTTCTGTCCGCCGGACAAACTCGCGCCGTACTCCCCGATCAGGTTGCGGTATTTTTGCGGAAGTTTCTCGATGAATTCATCCGCGCGTGCGATGCGCGCGGCTTCCTTGATCATATCGAGCGACGCGTCCTGATCGCCGTAGGCGATGTTGCGCGCGATCGTGTCGCTGAAAAGATATGTTTCCTGAAACACATAGCCGACAGAATTGTGCATGCTTTTGACGGTAACATCGCGCAAGTCCTGGCCGTCAATTTCAATCGCACCCATGTCGGGGTCGTAAAAGCGGCCCAGCAAATTCGCGAGCGTGGTCTTGCCCGAGCCCGTCGGCCCGACCAGCGCGACGATGCTGCCGGCGGGGACGCTGAACGAGATATCTTCAAGCACCGGCTGGCCGGGGTTGTAGCTGAAACTGACATGGTTGAATTTCACGCTGCCGCCGCCGGGACGGAGCGGTTCGGCGTCCTTGCGCTGGGGCGTGGTGTCGGGGCTGTCGAGGACCTCGAAGAGCCGGCCGCTGGAGACGACGGCCTGCTGGTACGCGTCGGCAATCGCGTTGATGCCTTGCAGGCGGCCGAGGATCATTCCCATGGCCATGCCGAGCGTGACAAGGTGGCCGGACTGCAACGTTTCGCGCGTGATCAGCCACGCCGTAAGTGCATAGAGCCCCACGTGCGAAAAGGCAGCGATGCCGCGAATGATGGGATTTAGAAATACACGCACGCGCACGCCATCGAGCTGGTACTTCAGCAGCTTTTCGCAGGCATTCTTGAATTTGTTGTGCTCGATGTCTTCGGTTGCAAACGCGCGAACGACGTGCACGCCGGCGGCATTCTCAGTCAGGACTTCCACCATGTGATCGCTGGCCTTGACCTGCTTTTCGTAGATGGGCTGCGATTTCACCGCAAGCATTCGCACCGCCAAAATCCAGAAGGGCAATGGAATGAGCGCTGAATACCCGATGGTCGGCGAGAGGCTGAAAAACATCACGAACGCGCCGACGACGAAGAACAAAATGTCGACCACGGAGGTCATGGTCACGTTCACGAAATTGCGGACGGCCTGAAGATCGTTCAGCGCGCGGTTGATCAACTGCCCGGTGGAATGCTGGTCGTGAAACGAAAAGCCGACGCGCTGCAGGCGGTCGTAGACGGCCGCGCGCATGTAAAAGACCATGGACATGCTTTGCCAAGTGCCGGCGACGGTGCGCGCCCACCAGAAAATAAAGGTGAGCACTTTCCAAAAAGCCATCCAGAGCAATGCTTTGCGAAGCTCAGCGCCGGGGCCGTCGGGCGACATGAGCCAGACCCAGCCGCTGCCATGGATCGTCACCCCGGATTCGATCATCTTCTGCACGGTGTTGACGGGCGAAGACAACATGTAGACGAGGCAGATTTCAGTGACTGAATAAATAGCGAAGATGGCCAGCGTCAGCGCGACGTGGAATTTCACCGGCGCAACGAACTTGAACATGCGCCGGATCAATGCGAACTGCGCTTTGATGCCTTGGGGTCTGCGGGCTTGCGATTTCACAATGAGTTAGAACACTCCCGCGGCCATGATCCTACATCCGATGAGGCCGCAAGAGGACCATTTATAGCCCAATCACAGCCACGTGACAACAGACGAAGTCGTCTCGACAATTGTACTAAGTACTATATCTCACCAAGCTCGAAATTACAACCCTTTCGCTTCTCTCACTCGTCGCAAGTTTTCTCGACAACCGTTAACGCCTGTGGCACGTACTCTTTAAAAAGACCGCCTTCCTGTACATTTCTCCGGCGTTCGCAATTTTTTGGAAGGCACGCTACAATCCGCGCAATCCATATAGCGAGTGCCCTTGATGCTGGAACTGCGTATACAATTTGACGGCCGCAACTGGACCGTGCCGCTGAGCAGCGGCGCGAAGTGGCGTATTGGCCGCGGTGAAAACTGCGAAGTCTGCGTGCCCGACAAGCGCATCTCCTCCGACCACGCCGAATTGACTCTCGCCGGCAGCCAGTTGACGCTGACGCGGACCAAGGGCCAGAAACCGATCGAAATCGGCGGCAAAGCGATCGAAACGACGGAGCTGAACAGCGGTTCGAGTTTCACCATCGGCCACACGAGTTTCATGGTCGTCAACGCGCAAGACGGCATGAATCTGATCGATGCCAAGACTGTGCTTGCGGCCTCGACCACGACGGGCTCCGATCCATCGATGCCAGCCACTGGTGCGCCGGAATCCTCGTCGTCCTCGGGCAGAACATCGGCGACGGCGGTGCTGCAGTCTTCGCCGATGCGGCTGCTGGCGCAGCTTGTTTCGCTGCTGACGCGGGCGAACGACCGACAGTCGCTCGCCAATTCGGTGCTGGAGTTGGTCTGCCGACGCTTGAATGCCACGCGCGCGGTACTGGCGCGCATCGAGAGCTCGGAACATTTGAAAATCATCGCCGCGCGCGGACTGCCGCAGGATGCAGAGATCAAATCGCTGATTTCGACGACGGTGCTTAAGCAGATCATCGACGAACGCCAGGCCGTGATCATCGGCAACACCGCGCAAAGCACCGGCGTGGGCGGCATCGCGCGGCAAGACAGCATCGTGCGCAACCACATCCAGGCCGTGGCCTGCACGCCGGTCCTCGACGCGCGCGGCAAGCTGATCGCGCTGCTTTACGCGGACAACCAGGATCGTCCGAGCGAATTTTCAGCGCAGGACGCGGAACTACTCATCTGGATGGGCCAGATTTACAGTCTCGTCGACGACAATCTCGAAATGCGCCGCCGGCTTGAAGCGGAAGTGACCGAGTTGAAGCGCACGGCGCTCTCCGCCGGCCAGATGATCGCCGAAGCGCCGGCGATGGTTCATTTGCTCGAGCGCGTGAAAAAAGCCGCGGCGAGCGAAGCGGCCGTGCTGATCCAAGGCGAGAGCGGGACCGGAAAAGAGTGCATCGCGCGCATGCTGCACCAGCAATCGCTGCGCAGCGCGAAGACCTTTGTCGCGCGCAATTGCGCCGCGATTCCCGAAACGCTTTTTGAATCCGAAATGTTCGGCCACAAGAAGGGCGCGTTCACCGGGGCGGACAGCGAGCGCAAGGGCGCGTTCCTCGAAGCGGACGGCGGCACGCTGTTCCTGGACGAAATCGGCGACCTGGAACTGGGCCTGCAGACCAAGTTGCTGCGCGCGCTGCAGGAACGCGTGATCCGTCCCGTCGGCAGCGACAAAGACGTGCCGGTCAACGTGCGACTGGTGTGCGCGACGAACAAAGATCTGCGTGAATGCTGTAAAGCCCACACGTTCCGCGAAGATTTGTACTACCGGCTCGCGACGGTGACGCTGACGGTGCCGCCGTTGCGCGAGCGGCGTGAAGATATTATTCCGCTGGCTCGTTATTTTGTGCGCGTATCGAGCAACGACGCGCGCAGCCTGACGCCGCCCGCCGAAGAACGTCTGCGGGCCTACGACTGGGCCGGCAACGTCCGCGAACTGCGCTCCTTAATGGAGCAGGCCGTGATCTTCGCCGGCGGCAATGAAATCCATCCCGACGAACTCAATCTGCCGACGACGAGCGGCCAGATCGACCTCGCGTCGCAGGCGCTGGCCGAAGTCGAGCGCCGCCACATCCTGCAGGTTCTGCAAAATGTCGGTGGCAACAAAACCGAAGCCGCGCGCCAACTCGGTCTCGCGCGCAGCACGCTGGTGCTGAAATTACAGTCCTATCAGTAGGCGGGCCTCTTAGCCCCCCACTCCGCGATGCGAAGCGAGCAGTCTTTCCGGCCCTTTATTTTTCTTTACGCTAACGCCTTCAGATTCCGAATCGCCATTTCCAATTCCTGCGGCGCATCAGTGCCGATGCGGTAGCGCCGGCCGTTGGCGAGCGTCACTTCGACCGCGTCAAAACCAGAAACGTTGAACAGCCATCCCGCCGGAGTGAGGTGAATGCCCCAGCCGTAGTACCAGGGATTACGCACGCTTCGGCATGACGTAACGTCGGCCGCTGCGATGGTTTTGCGAATAATCCCCGGACCGAAACTCAGCGCGATCGCGTCGTTGCGCAAGCTCACGGTCATCGAATGGAACAGGAGGAGGCTCAGCGTGAGCATGGCCAACGACGAACCGAGAATGATCGCGGGCGCCGTTTCTCCCGCATTTAACGTGAAAGCGAATGCGATCACAACGAAGAGCATTCCCGCGCCGATCGAATAGCGGATCACGTGGCCAATCTGTGTGTGACGATAAAGTTCCATAACCACCTCCTGACTCAGCATTCATTTGACCACGCGAGGGGTGCCGGCGTCAAGCGGTCGCTGTAATTGAGCGGACAGCGGTAGTCCGGGCAAAAAATGGATTCTCAGCCGGAAAGCTGTACGCTCTTTCGGCGAAAACTGAACGTATCCAATACGGTCGGGGGTTATGCCATGCGCCTGTTTTTTGCCACAATAGTGATCGTCCTTTCGAGCGCCGTCTTCGGCGGCGCTGCACCGTCGCACGACGACATCGCCGGCAAGGCCGATCTGGTCGTCGACGACGCCTCGACGCTGCGGCAGACGATTGTAACGGCATACCTGCAGCAGAAACACGAAGCGGGGAAAAACATTCTCTGGTGCAATACGTTTCAATTGTGCTGGAATGAGTTGATGGAGTTTGCGAAAGGTCCGCTGGAGTTGCAGGGCAATCCGCCGACAGCCACATTCCTAAATAAGAGGCAGGGGTCGCGCGAGGATTTGGACGACCCATCGTATCTATCACTGATTGGACAGGGCCCGAAGACAATTGAGCGCATCAAAAATGAGCTGCGGAAAAAGTTCAACGGTGCGGCGCGTCCGGCCATGATCCCCAAGGGGCTCGGAGAAAATCAATTTCTTGCCTACGCGTATCTGTTCAAATGCCTGCCTTTTCGATTCCCGTTTGCGGTCCAAGGCCAGGCGCTCACTTTCAGCGGCGTTAAAGTAAAAAGTTTTGGCGTCTGGGAAGGATTGAGCACGCGGGCGAAGCTGGCCGACCAGGTCGCTGTGCTGGATTATGTTTCGAATGAAGACTTTGTAATCGAACTGCTCAGCGTGGAAAAGTCGGACCGGATTATCATCGCGCGGATGAAACCCGGGGAGACGCTCGAGAAATCGGTCGAGCACGCCATGAAACGCGCAAAGGCCTCACACGTTGGGAGGCTGTCAGAAGTCGATCGCGTGGAAGTCCCCAAACTCAATTTCGACATCATGAAGAGTTATCCAGAACTCACCGATAAGCTTTTTCTAAACAAGACGGTCTCGTTTGGAACCGCGCTTGTCGTTGCGGAACAATCGATCCGTTTCCGCCTCGATGAAAAAGGCGCGGTCTTAAAATCGGAAGCTCGCTCCGTCGGAGAGGAATCGCTCGGCGATGACAAACCGAGACGATTTGTGTGCGATGGTCCGTTCTTGATTCTGATGCTTCGCAAAGACGCCAAACTCCCGTATTTCGCGCTGTGGGTTGAAAACGCGGAGTTGCTCGTACGGAGTGACCATTCTGCACCGTCATCCTCGCAAGAAAAGTCCGCAGGTCCGGTGGATCCGTTCGAGTAGATCTCTCTCCAGCCGCAATTGACCGGAGCCCCAACGGCGGATCCGAAACCTCGATCGGCCTGGCTTCAATAGCGTGCTGAACTCCCCGGCAGACGTGTGATGATTCAGAGTCAACTCGCACGCAGCATATTTCCCGCGTGCTTCGTCTCACACCCCACGATAATATTTTATCAAAATTCCTGTCCCGCTTTCAGACCGTGCGGAGATTGGAATTGAGAAAGAGGGGGAAACGTGTTGACGTCTGTGGCTGAACCCAAACCGATTTCCGCTCCGGCGATGACGCTGCCCGTCGCGCTGCAGCGCCTCACCCAGCAGCGCGACCCGCAGGCGTGGGAAGCTCTCCTTCTTCACAGTGGCGACGACATTCTGCGTATTTCGCGCCGCATTCTGGGCGATGCCGCTCTGGCTGAAGACGCCTGCCAGGAAACGCTGCTGCAAATTCGGGCGCATGCCAGCGTGTTCAAACCGCCGGCGTCGCCGAAACAAGCACAGCAGGCCGCGAGGATCTGGATTATGCGCCTTGCCACTCACATTGCGCTGCGCATGGGACGCAGCCGCATCCGCAGCCAGAAACGCGACGTGCGCAACGCGGAGAATTCCAAACGCGTGGATGCGAATTGCCCTGAATCCAACACGTTGCGAGGCGAACAGTCGGCGATTCTGCAGCGCGAAGTGGCCGATCTGCCGGAGACTTTGCGCGAACCGATCCTGCTGCGTTTTTATGCCGAAATGGATTATCCCCAGCTCGGTCAGGCCCTCGCGTGTTCGCCCGACGCCGCGAAAAAACGCGTGCAGCGCGGACTCGACAGGCTGCGCGTGCGCCTTGCGCTGCTGGGACTCATCTTCACGATCGGCGATCTCTCGAAGCATATATCAGGAACAGCATCTGCCCACGCCGCCGAAGCCGCGCAAACTTTCGGCGCCACTGCAACAACTGCAACTGTTGCGACGGGAGCCATTGAAACCATTGGGGCAATCAAGACGAGCGGTGCGGTCAGCGCAACGAGCGCTGCCAATGCGGCCGCCGTCCACTCATCACAGCATCTCGCCTGGAGCGCGCTGCTGAACAGTTCCAGCACGCCGGCGCTTTCCAGCGCGGTGCCACTCGGAGGACTTTCGATCATGGCTAAAATATCGCTCGGCGTTGCCGCGCTCGTGTTGGCGGGAACCAGCGTCGTTGTCGTGCAGCATTCCTTCGCGGCGGAGAAATCTTCCGGGTCGACAACCGCGGCTGTCACGCCCGCGCGCGCTGCTGTTCCGGCCGCGGCTCCATTGGCCGCGCCCGCTGCCGCCGCCGCGCAGGCCGATCCGGAAGAAGCGTGGAAGGCGGCACTCCGCCAGAAACTAAAATTGAAAGTCACGTTCGAATTCACGGACACGCCGTTTGACGAAGCGCTCAAGTTCGTGGCTGACGCGAGCAACATTAAGATCATTATTTCGCCCAAGTTAAAGCTGAGCGGCGGCGAAAAAGTGCCCATGACGCTGAAAGTCAAAGACTTGGAATTGGATGCAGCCCTGAAATGGATGACGAAACTGGCCGGTCTGGATTTTACGTTAAAAGACCAGGCTGTTTACATCGGAAGACCCGAAGCAATCGCGGGTATCGAAGCCGAAAAAAACTACATGGCCGAGCAAAAGGCCAAGGCAGAAAAAGCGGCGGCGGCTCTGCGCGACCTGCCGTGGAAGAAAGACATCATGGACCAGTTGCAGCGCAAAGTATCATTCAATTTTAAGAACACGCCCTTGAGCGACTGCATTCGGTATCTGCGCGGCTACACCAC
>Ga0265314_10003982_pt1 | contig 13972 bp, 10 predicted proteins | sample 4126metaG_FD_203106 | JGI IMG/M metagenome (GOLD analysis project Ga0265314, IMG submission 203106) | Rhizosphere microbial communities from Carex aquatilis grown in University of Washington, Seatle, WA, United States - 4-1-26 metaG | ecosystem: Host-associated > Plants > Roots > Rhizosphere >... | reverse complement strand
CGCGGCGACAGGGTGGTTCACCGTGGGGTTCGCGCCGATCACGACGATGACCTCGGCCTTCGAGACATCCATCACCGGGTTCGACACCGCGCCGGAGCCGATGCCTTCGAGCAGCGCAACCACCGACGACGCATGGCACAAGCGCGTGCAATGGTCGACGTTGTTGCTGCCGAAGCCCGTGCGCACAAGTTTCTGGAAGAGATACGCCTCTTCGTTGCTGCCCTTTGCGGAGCCGAAGCCCGCGAGCGATTTCGGGCCGTGCTTGTCGCGCAACTGGCGCAGCTTGCCGCCCGCGAAGTCGAGCGCTTCTTCCCACGTCGCTTCGCGGAAGTAGTCCATGACGCGATCCGGGTCCATCTCGGCGTGCGCATCCTTGGCAGCGCCGGCCTTGCGAATCAGCGGCTTCGTCAGGCGCTGCGGATGGTGCGCATAGTCGAAGCCGTAGCGGCCTTTGACGCACAAGCGCGAATGGTTCGCCGGGCCGTCGCGGCCTTCGACCCATAGGATCTTGCCGTCCTTCACGTTGTACGTGAGCTGGCAGCCCACGCCGCAGAACGGGCACACCGATTCGACCTGCTTGTCCGGCACGGCCAGCGCAACGTCGCGCGCGGGCATGAGCGCGCCGGTGGGGCAGGCCTGCACGCATTCTCCGCATGCAACGCAGGTGGACACGCCCATCGGGTCGTCCATGTCGAAGACGATCTTCGCGTCCTCGCCACGGAAGGCCAGGCCGATCACGTCGTTCACTTGTTCATCGCGGCATGCGCGCAGGCAGCGTGTGCACTGGATGCACGCGTCGAGATTCACTGCGATCGCGGGGTGCGATAGATCGTGCGCAACATGCGCGCGCGCCTCGAAGCGCGGCTTGCCGATGTCGAGCTTCGCAGCCCATTCGTCGAGTTCGTTGTGGCGCGTGTAGTCGCGCTCGGGCATGTCGGCGAGCAGAAGCTCGAGCACCATCTTTTGCGACTTGACGGCGCGTTCGCTGTTCGTCGTGACTTCCATTCCGTTGGACGGATGGCGGCAGCAGCTCGGGGCCAGCACGCGTTCGCCTTTGACCTCGACCATGCACGAGCGGCAGTTGCCGACCTTGTCGAGGCCCGCCTGGTAGCAAAGGCGCGGAATCTCGACGCCCATGTCGTCGGCGATTTCGATGATCGTGCGGTTGGCGGGCGCGGTGACCTCGCGGCCGTCGAGCTTGAATGTGACGGTGGGCGTGTCGAGCTTCGCGATTTCCGCGCGGGTGACTGCGTTCATGACCCTAGCTCCTGCGGGAAGTACTTCACCACGCAATCTACCGGGTTCGGCGCGGCTTGTCCGAGCCCGCAGATCGACGCGTCCCGCATCACCTGTGACAGCTCAGCGAGCAAGGGCGCGTCCCACACGGGCTTTTCGATCAGCGCGAGCGACTTCGCGGTGCCAGAACGGCACGGCGTGCATTGGCCGCATGACTCATCGCGGAAGAAGCGCATGAGGTTGCGCGCCGCGGCCTTGGCCGTATCTTTGTCGGAAAGCACGATCACCGCTGCCGAGCCGATGAAGCAACCGTAGGGCTGCAGCGTGTCGAAGTCGAGCGGGATGTCGTTCATCTTCGCGGGCAGGATGCCGCCCGATGCGCCGCCGGGCAGGTAGCCGTAGAACGTGTGGCCGTCCTGCATGCCGCCGCAGTATTCGTCGATGAGCTCCTGGATCGTGATGCCTGCGGGTGCAAGCTTCACGCCGGGGCTTTTCACGCGGCCCGACACCGAGAACGATCGCAACCCTTTGCGGCCGTGGCGCCCTTCGGCGCTGAACCACTCGGGGCCTTTTTGCACAAGGTCGCGCACCCAGTAGAGCGTCTCGAAGTTGTGTTCGAGCGTGGGCCGCCCGAACAAACCCACTTGCGCGACATACGGCGGGCGAAGCCTCGGCATGCCGCGCTTGCCTTCGATCGATTCGATCATCGCGGACTCTTCGCCGCAGATGTATGCACCGGCGCCGCGCCGCAATTCGATCATGGGCATCTTTGCGATCGGCGGGTTCGCGTGCAGCTTCGCCAGCTCGCGCTCAAGCAATGCGCGGCAACCGTGATATTCATCGCGCAGGTAAATATAGATTGCGTCGATGCCCACGGCCCACGCGGCGATGAGCATTCCTTCGAGGAAGCGGTGCGGGTCGCGCTCCAGATACACGCGGTCCTTGAACGTGCCGGGCTCGCCTTCGTCAATGTTGACGGCCATGAGGCGAGGCGAGGGCTCCGCGCGAACGATGCGCCATTTGCGCCCGGCCGGAAAGCCCGCGCCGCCCAGGCCGCGCAAGCCCGAATCTTCCATCGCCTTGATGACCGATTCGACATCGCGCGCACCGCTCATGCATTCCTGCAGCAGCTTGTATCCACCGGCCGCGCGGTATTGCGCGTCGTCGATGTACGCCTCGGGTTCGTGCTTCGTCTCGCCGGCTTTCACCTTCGATGCGATCTTTTCCACCGTTGCGTTCGGCACCGGGTTCTGCCCGACGACAGCAGCGGGCGCCTGTTCGCAGCGGCCAATGCACGGCGCATGCAACACGCGCACGTTCGGCCCCAGGATTGCGGGCAACTTCGCCAGCAACTCCTGCGCGCCGCCGAGTTCGCATGCAAGGCCATCGCAGACGCGCACGGTGAGCGCGGCCGGGTCGCTTTCGCCTTCCTTGACGATGTCGAAGTGGTGATAGAACGAAGCGACCTCGAACACTTCGCTTTGCGCCATGCGCATTTCATCCGCGAGCGCGGCCAGGTGCGCGGCCGACAGGCAGCCGTAGTGATCCTGGATGCGATGCAGGTTTTCGATGAGGAGGTCGCGGCGCAGCGGCGCGTCGCCGAGCACGGCGCGCACCTCCGCTTGCGCGGCAGCGTTGGCGCGGCGGCCTTTGGGGCCGCGCCGCTTGCGGTCGCGCACCTGCTCGCGCGACAAGGCGATGGGGATGGTCTTGTTCTGCACTCGTTAAAGCAATCCTGCGGTGAACTACAACAAGCCTGCGGCTCTGGCCCACTGGTACTTCGCGCCGAGGATCTCCACCGGAATCTCCGTCGAGTAAGCGTACGCCGGGATGCCGTTTTCGTACAGGTACTGCGCAGCTTCCTCGACTTCGACGTCGCCTGCCAGCGACGCGACGACCGGCTTGATCTTGCCCTTTTTCTTCATTTCGTTCACGACTTCCACCATGTTCCGCGCGAACACCATCGGCGGCGTGACGATCGTGTGCCAGTAGCCGAGGATCAGCGCGTGGATGCGGTCGTCTTCGAGGCCGAGCCGCACCGTGTTCATGTACGTGATGGGCGGCTCGCCGCCGGTGATGTCCACCGGGTTGCCCGCAGCGCCGAACGGCGGGATGAATTTGCGGAACGCCGCGTCAAGGTCCGCCGGCATCGGCTTGAGCAGCTTCAGGCCGTTGTCCACGCACGCGTCGGACAGCAGCACGCCCGAGCCGCCCGCGCCCGTGATGATCACGATGTTCTCGCCCTTGGGCGTAGGCAGGATCGGCACGCCGCGCGCGAAGTCGAGCAACTGGCGCAGGCTCTTCGCGCGGATCACGCCCGATTGGCGAAGCACGTCGTCGTAGATTTTGTCGGTGCCCGCTACTGCGCCGGTGTGCGATGCGGCAGCGGCCGCTCCCATCGCCGTGCGGCCGGCCTTGAGCATGATCACCGGCTTTTTCTTCGACACGCGCTTGGCGACTTCGGCGAAAGCGCGGCCGTCCTTCAGGTCTTCGGCGTGCTGCGCGATCACCGTCGTGTTGTCGTCCTGCTCGAAGAAAAGCAGCAGGTCGTCTTCATCGATGTCCGATTTATTGCCCAGCCCGACGATCGCCGACACGCCCATCTTCGCGCTGCGCGAATAGCCGATGATCGCCATGCCGATGCCGCCCGATTGCGACGACAGCGCGGTGGAGCCCTTGTAGTCGTACGCGGTGCAGAACGTGGCGCACAGGTTGGCGGGCGTGTAGTAGAAGCCGTAGATGTTCGGCCCCATCAGGCGGATGTTGTATTCGCGGCCGATGCGCTGCAGCTCTTCCTGGCCTTTGATGTTGCCCGTTTCGCCGAAGCCCGAGGGGATCAGGATCGCGCCGGCGATTTTCTTTTCGCCGCATTCCTTGAGCGCGCCCGCGACAAGCGCTGCGGGAATCGCAAACACGGCCGTGTCGATTTCGCCGGGAACGTCCTTCACGCTTTTGAATGCCGGGATGCCCATGATCTCGCCGCCCTTGGGCGTGATCGGATAGATCGCGCCCTTGTAGCCGCCGTTGATCAGGTTCTTCATCACCGAGTTGCCGATCTTGCCGGCCTCGTTCGACGCGCCGATCACCGCTACCGCCTTCGGCTTCATGATGCGGTTCATCGACGCGACAACGTCTTTTTCTTCCGGGCGGAAGCGCGCAGGCTTCGGATTGAAGTTGACGACGATACGCACGTCGGCCGCGATCGCGCCTTCTTCGCTGGCGAAAATCGGGTTCAGGTCCATCTCGGCGATTTCAGGAAAATCGCTGACGAGTTGCGACACGCGCACGATCACGTCCTGCAGCGCTTCGCGGTTCACCGGCTTGCTGCCGCGCACGCCCTTGAGGATTTCGGCGGCCTGGATGCCGTCGAGCATCGATGCGGCGTCTTCCTTCGTTGCGGGCGCGAGGCGGAAGGTGATGTCCTTCAGCACCTCGACCAGAACACCGCCCAGGCCAAAGGCCACGAGCTTGCCGAAGCTGTCGTCGCTGATCGCGCCGACGATCACTTCCTGGCCGCCCTTGATCATCTGCTGCACCTGCACGCCGAGGATGTTCGCGTCGGCTTTGTACTTCTTCGCGTTCGCGACGATCTGCTCGTATGCGGTGACCGCGTCGTCCGCGGACTTCACGCCGACGATCACGCCGCCGGCTTCGGTCTTGTGCAGGATGTCGGGCGACACGATCTTCATCACGACGGGAAAGCCCATCGACTGCGCCATCTTCGACGCATCGGCGGCGCTCGACGCCACGCCTTCACCCGGCACCTTGATGCCGTAGGCGTCGCACACCAGCTTGCCTTCCGGCGCCGTGAGCGCATCGCGCTTTTCGGCCTTGACCTTGTCGAGGATCGCGCGAACCTTGGCCTTGTCGGCGTTGCTCATGGTGTTGTCCTTTCCGCTTTCGTGTTTCTCAGATGACCTTGGATTCGCGCAGGTCCGCAACCTGCTGCTCGGTGTAGCCGAGCTGCTTCAGCACTTCCTCGGTGTGTTCGCCCAGCAGCGGCGAACGCGTGACGTCGGTGGGGCTGTCCGACAACTTGATCGGGTTGCCCACGGTGAGGTACTTGCCGCGCTTGGGGTGGTCGACTTCGACGACGGTGCCGGTTGCGCGCAATGAAGGTTCCTCGGCGAGTTCCTTCATCGACAGGATCGGGCCGCAGGGGATGTCGAACTCGTTCAGGATGTCCATGGCCTCGAATTTGGTCTTGGTCTGGGTCCATTCCTCGATGCGCGCGAAGATCGACTTCAGGTGCTTCAGGCGCGCAGGCGGCGTGGCGTATTCGGGGTGGGTGATCCAGTCTTCCTGGCCGATCACCTTGCAGATCGACGCCCACACGGGCGCCTGCGTGATGAAGTAGATGTACGCGTTCGGGTCTGTTTCCCAGCCCTTGCACTTCAGGATCCATCCGGGCTGCCCGCCACCCGATGCGTTGCCGGCGCGCGGGACCGCGTCGCCGAATTCGGTGTCGGGATATTGCGGGTACTCCTTCATGACGCCGGTGCGATCGAGCCGCTGCTGGTCGCGCAGCTTGACGCGGCACAGGTTCAGCACGGCGTCCTGCATTGCAGCGAGCACGCGCTGGCCGCGGCCGGACTTCTCGCGCTGAAACAGCGCCGTGACGATGCCCAGCGCCAAGTGCAGGCCCGTGCCGCTGTCGCCGATCTGCGCGCCGGTCACGAGCGGCGGGCCGTCGTCGAAACCGGTGGTCGATGCGGAGCCGCCCGCGCATTGCGCTACGTTTTCGTACACCTTGCAGTCTTCATAGGGGCCGGGGCCGAAGCCCTTGACCGACGCCATGATCATTCGCGGGTTCAGCTCCTGGATGCGCTCCCACGAAAAGCCCATGCGGTCGAGCGCGCCGGGCGCGAAGTTTTCGACCAGCACATCGCATTCCTTCACGAGGCGCTCGAGCACTTCCTTGCCCTTCGGGTCTTTCGTGTTGATCGTGATCGACCGCTTGTTGTGGTTGAGCATCGTGAAGTAGAGGCTGTCCACACCCTCGATGTCGCGCAGCTGGCCGCGCGTGGCGTCGCCTTCGCCGGCCCTTTCCACCTTGATCACGTCCGCGCCGAACCACCCCAGCAGTTGCGTGCACGTGGGGCCCGATTGCACATGCGTGAAATCGAGAATCTTGACGCCGTCGAGTGCTTTGCCCATTTCGCTTTCCTTTCGCTTCTCTTTATTTCTTCACTTCTTCTTTGCAGCCGCAGGATTGAGGCTGGTGATGCGGCCGCTTTCCGTTCCCGCAGTTTCGTCGATGATCGCGTTGATGAGCGTCGGCCTGCCCGACGACAGCGCTTCGTCGATCGCACTCGCGAGCTCGGCCGGTGTCGCGGCGCGCACGCCCACGCCGCCGAACGCCTGCATCAGCATTTCGTAGCGCGCATCCTTCACGAACACCGTCGGTGCAACGTCGCCGCCGCGCGGGTTCGCATCGGTGCCTTTGTACACCCCGTTGTTGTTCATCACGATGACGCAGATCGGCAGGTTGTAGCGGCAGATCGTTTCGACTTCCATCCCGGAAAAGCCGAATGCGCTGTCGCCTTCCACCGCGATCACCGGCTTGCCCGTTTCGACAGCGGCGGCCACCGCAAAGCCCATGCCGATGCCCATGATGCCCCAGGTGCCCACGTCGAGGCGTTTGCGCGGCTCGTACATGTCCACGATGCTGCGCGTGAAATCAAGCGCGTTCGCGCCTTCGTTCACCAGCATCACGTCGGGCCGCGCCTTGATCTTCTCGCGCACGACGTTGAGTGCGCTGTGGAAGTTCATCGGCGAGGGGTCCTTGGCCAGTGTCTCGGCCATCTTCGTGAGGTTCTTGTCCTTGCGATCGGCGATCGCGCCGGTCCAGTCGGCGGGCGGCTTCGCCCAGGTGCTGCCGATTGCAGAATTTAGCGCGCCCATCACCGAGCCGATGTCGCCCACCAAAGGCGCATCGATCGCGACGTTGCTGTCGGCCTCGATCGGCGAGATGTCGACCTGCACGAACTTCTTGCTCGCGTGTTCCTTGGACGACGCGGCGCCCCAGGTCTTGCCTTTGCCGTGCGACAGCAGCCAGTTCAGCCGCGCGCCGACCATCATCACCACGTCGGCTTCGGCCAGCACATACGAGCGCGCAGCGGATGCGGACTGCGGATGGCTGTCGGGCAAGAGGCCCTTGGCCATCGACATCGGCAGATAAGGGATGCCCGTCGTCTCGACGAACTGGCGGATGGCCGCATCGGCCTGCGCATACGCCGCGCCCTTGCCGAGAATGATGAGCGGCTTCTTCGCACTCTTGAGCAAATCGATCGCGCGCTTGACGGCATCGGGCGCGGGAATCTGCTTCGGCGCCGGGTCGACAACCTTGATCAACGACTTCTTGCCGAGATCGGCGGGCACGCTTTGCGCGAACACCTTCGCGGGCAAGTCGAGATACACACCGCCAGGACGGCCCGACACGGCAGCGCGGATCGCACGTGCGACGCCCACGCCGATGTCTTCCGCATGCAGCACGCGAAACGCCGCCTTGCACAGCGGCTTGGCGATCGCGAGCTGGTCCATCTCTTCGTAGTCGCCTTGCTGCAAGTCGACGATCTCGCGCTCGCTCGAACCCGAGACGAGGATCATCGGAAAGCAATTGGTCGTGGCGTTCGCAAGGGCCGTGAGGCCGTTGAGAAAGCCCGGCGCGGAAACCGTGAAGCAGACGCCCGGCTTCTGCGTGAGGTAGCCGGCGGCCGCCGCCGCGTTGCCCGCGTGCTGCTCATGCCGGAACGCGATGACGCGCAACCCCTCGGCTTGGGCCTTGCGCAGAAAATCGGTGATCGGGATGCCCGGAAGCGCGTAGAGCGTCTCCAGGCCGTTGAGCTTGAGGGCGTCGATCAGGAGGTGGAAACCATCGGTGGTCGCCGTCTCCGCAGTTTGAGTTTCGGTCGTCATGGCAGTGGCGATTGAGTTCGATAAAAGGGCCGGGTCTATGATAGGAAGCGCCGATTCCTTTCACTCTTGACTGCGGTCAATTTCGAATCAATTCCGCTTGGCAATGTCGACATCCCCGATCTCCCATCCCATCGACGAGCATCCCGAGCGCAATGTCATCCGCGTCCAGCTGGCGCAAAACATCCTCCTCAAAGGCATGACTGCGGCGCAAATGCTGGAACTGGAGCCCCAGCTGATGCTTGTGGACTGCCCCAAGGGGTTCTTGCTGCTGAACCAGGGCGTGCACGACATGGAACAGTACTTCATCCTCGACGGGATCTTGCGGCGCGTGGTCGGCAACCCCGAAGGCAAGCAGATGATTCTGCGTTTCGCCGCGGAAGGCGAGATGGAGACCAGCTATGCCGCGTGGCGCCTGGGCACGCCGGCCCCGTACAGCGTCGAAAGCGTTACGCGCGCGCGGGTGGCGAAGATGCCGCTGCGCGATTGGGTCGCCTTCATCGAGCGGCATCCGGGCCTCAAGCAAGCATTCGAATATTCGGTGATGCATCACATGAGCGAAATCATGGCCCACACCATCACGTTGCACCTGCTCGATGCGCCCGGGCGAGTGAAGCGTTTCATGCGCAAGCACGCGGACATCGCGGAGCGATTGCCGAAGAAAGAGCTCGCGCACTATCTCAACATCGCGCCCGAAACGCTCAGCCGCCTCAAGCAGCGCGGCAAGATCTGAAACGGCAGCGGCGCTGCTACGGCGCGCCGCGCGCGTTCACGTCGTCGATGCACTTCTGGCGCATCGGCTGCAACACGAACTTTGCAAGCAAGCCTGCAGCGATCGAAATCGCAGCGGAAAAGAGGAACACCGTGTCCCAGTCGCCCTTGCTTGCGATGTAGGCCGACAGCGGAACCAGCAGCGACGCGGTGCCCTTGGCCGTATACATCATGCCGGCGTTGGCCGCTGCATTCTTCGCGCCGAACGTGTCCGCCACGAGAGCAGGGAAGATCGAGAAGATTTCGCCCCAGCAAAGGAAGGTGAGGGCGGCGAAGGTCATGAACATCACGGGCTCGTGGCCGAACTGCTTGAGGCCCAGCAGCGCGAGGCCTTCGCCAACGAAGACGAGCAGCATCGTGTTCTCGCGCCCGATGCGGTCCGAGATAAAGCCGCACAGCGGCCGCGTGAATCCGTTGGCAAGGTTGTCGATGGCCAGCGTGAGCGTCAGCAGCGGCAGGGTGAAGCCGAGGAAGTCCATCGGCAGCTTGTCGAACTTGTAGTCCTTCGCGATCGGGCCGATCTGCGCCGTCGCCATCAGGCCGCCCGCGGCCACGGCGACGAACAGCACGTACGTCAACCAGAACGTCGGCGTGCGCATCATCTGGCCCGCGTTGTAATCCACGCGGGTCGACACCACGCGCGTCGCCGCCACCACGCCCTTCGGCACGCGCGGCTTCGTCAGGAACATCGCGATGATGAAGATGACGATGCCTTGCCCGATACCGAAAACGAAGAACGTTTGCTGATAGCCGGACGACTGGATCATGTTCGCGATCGGGATCACGGTGAGTGCAGCGCCTGCGCCGAAGCCCGCGGCTGTGAGGCCGGCGGCGAGGCCGCGGCGATCCGGAAACCACTTCAGCGCGTTGCCCACGCACGTGCCGTACACGGCGCCGGCGCCAACGCCCGCAACCACGGCCGCGACGTACAGCTCGGTGATCGTCGTGGCATACGAGTTCATCACCCATGCGACCGCGGCGAGCACGGCGCCGCCCGCGATCACGGGCCTGGGGCCGAAGCGGTCAACGAGCCAGCCTTCGACCGGCACGAGCCAAGTCTCGATCACGACGAAGATCGAGAAGGCCAACTGGATCGCCGTCAGCCCCCAATGATTTTTCGCTTCCATCGGCGCGACAAACAATGTCCAGCCGTACTGGAGGTTCGCGATCATCGCCATGCAGACGATGCCCATCACGAGTTGCCCCCAGCGATAGGCATTCGTCGGTGTATCGGTGGCTGGGTCTTGCGCGCGGGCGTCGAGCGCCGCGGATTCGGCGGACTGCGTCATGTCTATGTCTCCTGCTTGTATGTATCCGGTGCTCATTCTGGAACCGCAGCCGGGCCGGTTGTCTTGACCGAGGTCATTAATTCGGGTTTGCACTGAGCGCAGCCATGCTTCCATTTGCCGGGCTGCACAACAGAAGGGTTTTCCCTTTAGTGCAGTGCAACAAACCGGAAGCGGAAAAACAAAAGCCGGCACAAGCCGGCTTTTTCATGGGCGCGAGGAAAGCTCAGCGGGCGTGCTGCGCGCGGCGGCTTTCGATCACCGCATGGCAGCGCGCCTTTGCCTGCTCGACCGCATCGACGAGGAAATCCGCGTCGTATGCGCGCAGCAAGTGCGGATGTTCGCGCTCGACATACGCGCGAACGCGGCTGGCGCCGTCGGGCAGCCACGCGAAGGTGGCGCGGTCCCAGTGCCAGCCCAGGCCCAGCTCATCGAATGCGCTGTTGTAGGCCTGGCGTTGAGATTCTTGGTCGGTTGCAGACATGGCGAGGCTCCTTCAATGCCTTGGATGCCTTCAATGTAGGCAGTGCCTGCCATAAGCACAAATGAAAGGTTTTGATCGTTTGCATCATGAATCGGTTATCGTTCGAGCATGCGCAACGCCACGCTCCGGCAGCTCAAGGTCTTCGAGGCCGTCGCGCGGCACCTGAGCTTTTCGCGTGCGGCCGAAGAGCTGCACCTGACGCAGCCTGCGGTGTCGGCACAGATGAAAGCGCTTGAGGGCCATGCGGGCCTGCCGCTCTTCGAGCAGCTCGGCAAGAAAGTGCATCTCACCGCCGGCGGCCGGCACTTGCTCGACTCCGCGCGCGCGATCCTCGAGCGTGTGCAGGAAGCCGAGGACGCGCTGGGCGGTTTCAAAGGCGTGGAGGGCGGGCGGCTCAACATCAGCGTGATCAGCGCGGGCGACTATTTCTTTCCGTCCCTGCTGGTGGAGTTCGCGCGGCGGCACCCTGGCATCTCGCTGAACTTCGGCGTGTGCAATCGCGAAGAGCTGCTCGCGCAGCTTGCCGACAACGCGACCGACCTCGCGATCATGGTGCGGCCGCCGCCCGGCGACGATACGGTCGCCGAAGCCTTCGCACCGCACCCTTACGTTGTCGTGGCGCGGCCGGACCATCCGCTGGCGCACGACAAGTCGATTCCGCTGCAACGCATCCTGCGCGACCCGTTCATCGTTCGCGAGCGCGGCTCGGACACATGGAACTCGATGGAAGATGCATTCGGCGCGCGCCTGGCCGACATGAACATCGCCATGCAGATCAAGAGCACCGAGACGATCAAGCAAGCGGTGATGGCCGGCATGGGCCTCGGCTTTCTATCCGCGCACACGATCAGCCGCGAACTTCAAGCGGGCGCGCTGGCGATCCTCGATGTGAAGGGTTTGCCGCTGATGCTCAACTGGTATGTGGTGCACCGGCGCGGCAAACGGCTTGCGCCGGTGGCGCAGGCTTTCCGGCAGTTGCTGTTGGAAGAGGGTGCGGCGTTGATCGAGCAGGCGCTCGCGCCGGCTAAACGGAAGCGCCCAGCTTCAACCCCACCGCCACGCCGCGCTCCTTCGCGAACTGCGCCGCCGGCATCTTCGCGCCGCCGTCGGGGCGCAGCATGAGCATCTCGATGCGGCCGCCGTGCGTGTTCACGACAATCGCGTCACCGGTGACGGCCGCGACGGTGCCCGGTGCACCGAGCACTTCGCCGTGCGTGCGCGCGATCACCTTGCGCACGTCGTAGATGCGCACCTTCGTGCCACCGATCGTCGTCCACGCACCGGGCGCGGGGTTGCACGCGCGAATCTGGTTGTGGATCACGTCGACGTGGTCGTGCCAATGCACATGCGCTTCTTCGTCGTGCATCCAGCCTTCGTAGCTGGCATGCGTTTCGTCCTGCATATGCTCGATCGCGCGGCCGGTCGCGACAAGGTCCGCGGCTTCGAGCAGCGCGGCCACGCCCATCGGAAAGAGTTTGTTGAAGTACAGCTCGCCCAGCGTTTCATCGGGGCCGATGTCGCACGATTTCTGCAGGATCACCGGGCCTTCGTCGAGGCCGTCGGTGGGACGGAAGATCGTCAGGCCCGTGTGCGTGTCGCCCTGCGCGATGGCCCAGCCGATCGCCGACGGCCCGCGATGCCGCGGCAAGAGCGACGGGTGATACTGGATCGCGCCCATCTTCGGGATGGTCACGAGGCTTTGCGGCGCGAACTGCGTGACGTATGCCATCACGATGAGGTCGGGCGCGATTGTGCGCATTGCGGTGTGCGCTTCATCGGAGCGCAAGCTCGCGAGCTGATGCACCTCGGTGCCGGCTGCTTGCGCCGCGACGCGCAACGCATCGGGCCGCGTGCCGGGTTTTTCCACCGCGCAGAACACGCCGGCCACCGTGTCGCCGCGCGCGACGAACGCTTCGAAGGCGGCCTTACCGAAATCGCTCTGGCCGATGATGACGATCTTCATTGTTGTTGTCTCCTCAGCGCACGACGAAGTAGATCGCGAGCGCATAAAGCACGAAAGCAAAGATCCGCCGCAGCGGCCGGATGTCCATGCGATGCGCGGTACGCGCACCGAGCGGCGCGACGAACACGCTCGCAGCCGAGATCGCGATGAGCCCCGGCAAGTAGATGAAGCCGAGCGAGCCCGGCGGCATCGCGGGCAGGTTGCGACCGGCCCACGCATAGCCGATGGTGCCCGCGAGTGCGATCGGAAAACCCAGCGCCGACGACGTGCCCACCGCATCGTGAATCTTCACGTTGCACCATGTCATGAACGGAACGGAAATGAAAGCGCCGCCCGCACCGACGATCGACGATATGACGCCGATCGCGCCACCCGCCGCGAACATGCCTGCGGGGCCGGGCAAGGTACGTGACGCATGAGGCTTGCGATCGAGCAACATCTGCGTCGCGGAGAAAGCGACGAACACGCCGAACAAAATGCCGAGCGACTTGCCGGGCAGCGCAGCGCCGAGCTGCGCACCGATGAGCGAGCCGACGATGATCCCCGGCGCCAGCAGCGCGACGACGTGCCACTTCACCGCGCCGCGCTTGTGATGCGCGCGCATCGACGAAAGCGACGTGAAGCAGATCGTGGCGAGCGACGTGGCCACCGCCATCTTCACCTGGTAGTCGGGTGGATAGCCGCGATGCGCGAGCACGATGGTGATGAACGGCACCATGATCATCGCGCCGCCGATGCCCAGCAGGCCCGCCACAAAACCCGTGAGCACGCCCAGGAGGACGAGTTCGGCGATGAGCTGCGGTTCAATGGGCATGTGCGCGGGGATTGTCGCAAATGAAGAAGGCCGCCCAGAGGCGGCCTTCGCGAATAGGTGTCTGCCGTGGAGCCGGACCGCATCCTGAACCGGGGTTCAGGTGGGCGAGGTCAACCCGGCGTTGGGATCATCTGACGCGAGACGTTCAACGCCCGCCGGGGGATGTTCCAAGCCCGCGCTCGAAGAGCATTGGTTCAAGGAATTTAAAGTCCGGCCACTCACCGCAGACGAAGCCATTCTAGGACTCGCGCATTGACTGTGTGCACTCAGCGGGCACTCCGGAAAAAAATTTTCCGCTTGACATCCGCGTACGAAGTCGAACGGTGTCAAACGAAAACCGTGAAGTCCGCAGAGTTGTCGTGAAGGCCGCAGCGTTGTCACCCCGGGCTTGACCCGGGGTCGTCGGCCGTTGTTCGTTGCCTTGCGTTGGCGAGTCCACGGACGCCGACAAGCCGGATCACTCCATGTCCCCCGGCGCCGGGAGGGCGCCTCCTCCTTTACTT
>Ga0265314_10003979_pt1 | contig 13976 bp, 13 predicted proteins | sample 4126metaG_FD_203106 | JGI IMG/M metagenome (GOLD analysis project Ga0265314, IMG submission 203106) | Rhizosphere microbial communities from Carex aquatilis grown in University of Washington, Seatle, WA, United States - 4-1-26 metaG | ecosystem: Host-associated > Plants > Roots > Rhizosphere >... | reverse complement strand
GTGCGCTTGGCCGTGTTCACGATCTCACGCGTCGACGCATCGAGGATGCGGTGATCGAACGCCTTGAGCCGGATCCGAATATTCTGGCCGTTCATTGCTTTTCTCTCTGCTTCTTCTCCCTCTCCCCGTCCTTACGGGGAGAGGATCGGGGTGAGGGGCCGATCCCTATTTTGAGGGGCATGCCCCTCACCCGACCGCTTCGCGGTCGACCTCTCCCCGCGAGCGGGGAGAGGTGAAGGAAGGTCGGTGGCGCGCGCGGCGCGGATGAAAGCGCGGATCATCTCGGGATCCTTGATGCCGGGCGCTTGCTCGACGCCGGAGGACACGTCCACGCCGCCGGCGCGGGTGACACGCACGGCCTCCGCGACGTTGTCCGCCGTCAAGCCGCCCGAGACCATGAACGGCAATTTGAGATCGAGATTTTCCAGCACATGCCAGTCGAACACCGTGCCTAACCCGCCTGGTCGCGTCGCGCCCTTGGGCGCGCGGGCGTCGAACAGCATGCGATCGGCGACCGCGGCAAAGCCCGCGAGCGGCGCCAGATCGGCCGCAGTTTCGACCGCGAGGACCTTCATGAGCGGCACGCCAAAGGCCTGCTTGATGTCGCGCAGCCGCGCCACGGACTCTTTGCCGTGAAGCTGCAGGATGTCCGGCCGCAAGGTTTCGACGATGTTGGCAAGCGTGGCGTCGTCGGCATCGACCGTCAGCGCCACTTTTGTCGCGCGGCCTTTGGCCTGGCGGCCGAGATCACGGGCGGTCTCGAGGCTGATGTGGCGCGGCGAGGCCGGGAAGAAAACGAATCCAACCATGTCCGCGCCAGCCTGCAAGGCGGCATCGAGGGTTTCAGGCGTGGACAGGCCACAAATTTTAACGGTCAGCGACATGTTTCAATGTGTACGGGTTGGGCTGCCTGGCAGGCAAAATAGGCAGTTTCCTGGTGTCGATTGCCGGCGCCGGCGGGTTCTACAACGTCGCGCCCTGCTTGTCTCGTCCGGCGGCCCCATAGGAACCCGTCGGCGGCAGCGCCGGATAGGGCAGCGGGCCGCCCCTTGAAGCGGCCGCGCCGCGCAGATCGGCCAGTTGCGCCCTGGCCTGCCGCGCATCGGCCTCGTGCTGGCGCGCCGCGCGGCGCCAGCGGCGTTGCCGGAACCAGGTCGTGCAACCGCCCGCCACCACACCCGTCGCCACCGACAGGATGATCACCAGAAACAGCGGCATCGTGATGCTGAACGACGGATCGGCGGAAACCAACGGATCGAACGACACCGTAACCCAATGACGATTGGCGACCGCGAACACGACGAAGATCACGCCGAGCGCAACGACCAGTACAACCCCGAAGAATTTTCGCATGGCCATCTCTCGCATCGATGGTAGCAGGCGGAGGCATATTCCGCGCGACTGCACCATACCATGAGGAAGCTGTACCTCAGGAAACGGCGCCGCGCCGCAAGAAACTCAGGCGCTGGCCTCGGGCGCATCGCCGTCGCGATTGAGCCGTTCGCGCATTTCCTTGCCGGTCTTGAAGAACGGCACGCTCTTCTGATCCACCGGTACATGCGCGCCGGTGCGCGGATTGCGGCCCGCGCGCGCCGGGCGATGTTTCACCGAAAATGCGCCGAAACCACGCAGTTCAACCCGATCGCCACGCGCCAAAGCAGCGACGATTTCGTCGAGGATGGCGTTCACGATGTTCTCCACATCCCGCTGGTAGAGATGCGGGTTGTGCTCGGCGATGCGCTGGACGAGTTCGGATTTGATCATCGAAACCAGGTTCCGGGAACGTGCGGAGGTCCATTTCCGTGAAAATACCTTGAACTGTCAAGACGCTAAATGAAAATTGGGCATCGCGAAATGGCGTGACAAATGCCCCGATCGGGAATTGTGACAACACCCGCAATGCGGGAGGACGGGTATAAGCGGCCTTATGCCGCTCAATTCGCCCCGCCGGGCTGCCACAATGCCAGCATGCCATCGAGGCCCAGGCGATCGACTGCCTGCATGCTGCCGGCGTGCTCGATTTGGCGCGCAATCGACGGCAGGCCGAGCGCATCGAGGGTGATGGACGCCGCCGTGCGCAGGAACGTCAGGTCGCCGAAGCGCGGCGCCAGCTTGTAATCGCGCACCGGCAGATCCTTCTTCACGCCTTTCTGTGCCACCAGCCAGGCGATCGCGGTTCGCTCGTCGCCGAGCTGGTCGATCAGCTTGAGATCGACCGCCTGATGGCCGGTGAAAACCCGTCCATCCGCGACCTTGTCGAGCAACGCGTCGTCCATGCCGCGCCGCTCTTTCACCAGGCCGCGAAACCAGGCGTAGGAATCCTTGACCAGCGAATCCAGCGCCGCGCGCGCTTCCGGGCTGGTCGGCTCGAAGCCATTCGGCGCAGCCTTCAGCGGCGAGGATTTCACTTCCTCGACCTTGACGCCGACGGTTTTCAAAAGGTCGGTGAAATTCGGAAACTGGAACAACACGCCGATCGAACCGACCAGCGAGGTCTGCTGGGCGATGATGTGGTCGGCTGCGATCGCGGTGATGTAGCCGCCGGACGCCGCCAGCCCCTCGACCACGACAACCAGGGGTTTCTTCGCCTTCACCCGCGTCAGCGCGTTGTAGAGCTGTTCGGAGCCGGCGGTGGTGCCGCCGGGAGAGTTGATATGGACGATGACCGCGGCAGCCCTTGAATCCGCCAGCCGGTCCAGCGCCTCGACGCGATCCTGGTCGCTGCGGATCAGGCCTTCGATATTGATGCGGGCGATCGAGCCCGATGTCACCAGTCCGCCGCGCCCCCGCACCACCACGAGGCCGACCGCGACGATCGCCGCGATCGCGACAATGGCGGCAGCGACGCGCCAGAACGTCAGCTTGCGGCGTATCCTGCGGCGATCGACGATCAGATCCGAATCAAGCGACATCGAAATTCTCCGAAAAATCTTCCCTCAAATCTTTCCCTGGGGAAGCAGCGCGTTTTGTATCCGCAAGCTGACCATCACGTTACCTGAATACATCAATTGCGGCGCAATTTGAAGAAAACAAGGCTCGTCAGGTCGTCGTCCCCGCGCACGTGCGCGGGGACCCATACGGCGCGGATTCTCGTTATTGCACGATGGTGGATGACACCCACCCCAACTAGCGCCAGGGGTTATGGGTCCCAGCGTTCGCTTAGCGTTCGCTGGGACGACCAAACAAAAAGGCCCCGGTCGAAACCGGGGCCTGATCAACGAAGACCGAAATGACAAAACTTACTTGTCGGTCCGGTTCTTGAGCGCGGTGCCGAGAATGTCGCCCAGCGTCGCCCCGGAATCGGAGGAGCCGTATTGCGCGATGGCTTCCTTTTCCTCGGCGACTTCGAGCGCCTTGATCGAGACCTGCACCTTGCGGGCCTTCTTGTCGAACTGGATCACCCGCGCATCGACCTTTTCGCCGACGGCGAAACGTTCGGCGCGCTGATCGGAGCGCTCGCGCGCCAGTTCGGACCGCTTGATGAAGGTGGTGAAGTCGGTACCGGCGATCTTGACCTCGATGCCGCTCTCCTTGACCTCGAGTATTTCGCAGGTCACGACCGCGCCCTTCTTGACGTCGCCCGGCTCGGCGAACGGATCGCCCTCGAGCTGCTTGACGCCGAGCGAGATGCGCTCCTTTTCGACATCGACGTCGAGCACCACGGCCTTGACCATGTCGCCCTTCTTGAAGTTGTCGATCACCTGCTCACCCGGAAGCTTCCAGTCGAGATCGGACAGATGGACCATGCCGTCGACATCGCCCTCGAGACCGAGGAACAGGCCGAACTCGGTCTTGTTCTTGACCTCGCCCTCGACCGTCGATCCGACCGGGAATTTCTCGATGAACACTTCCCAGGGATTGCGCATGGTCTGCTTGAGACCGAGCGAAATCCGGCGCTTGACGGAATCGACTTCCAGCACCTGCACTTCGACTTCCTGCGAGGTCGAAACGATCTTGCCGGGATGCATGTTCTTCTTGGTCCACGACATTTCCGAGACGTGGATCAGGCCTTCGATGCCCGGCTCCAGTTCGACGAACGCGCCGTAGTCGGTGATGTTGGTGACGCGGCCGGTGAAGCGCGCATTGAGCGGGTACTTGGCCTCGATACCCTGCCACGGATCGTCGAGCAATTGCTTCATGCCGAGCGAGATGCGGTGGGTCTCGTGGTTGATCTTGATGATCTTGACCTTGACGGTCTGGCCGATGGTCAAGACTTCGGTCGGGTGATTGACCCGGCGCCAGGCGATATCGGTGACATGGAGCAGGCCGTCGATGCCGCCGAGGTCGACGAACGCACCGTAATCGGTGATGTTCTTGACCACGCCGTCGATCACCTGACCCTCTTCGAGGTTCTGCACCAGCTCCTGGCGCTGTTCGGCGCGGGTCTCTTCCAGCACGGTGCGGCGCGACACCACGATGTTGCCGCGGCGGCGATCCATCTTGAGGATCTGGAACGGCTGCGAGTTGTTCATCAGCGGAGCGACATCGCGGATCGGGCGGATATCGACCTGCGAGCGCGGCAGGAACGCCACCGCGCCGTCGAGGTCGACCGTGAAGCCGCCCTTGACCTGGTTGAAGATGACGCCGTGGACCTTCTCGTTGTTGTTGAAGGCCTTCTCGAGCTTGCCCCAGCTTTCTTCGCGGCGCGCCTTGTCGCGCGACAACACGGCTTCGCCGAGTGCGTTCTCGATGCGGTCGAGGAACACCTCGACCTCGTCGCCTACCTTGAGATCGCTTTCGCGGCCGGGCCCATTGAATTCGCGCAGCGCCACGCGGCCTTCGGTCTTCAGGCCGACGTCGATGACGGCCATGTCCTTTTCAATCGCAACCACTATTCCCTTGATGACGGAGCTTTCCTGCAAATTGCCGCCTGCGAAGGACTCATCGAGCATCGCGGCAAAATCGTCACGGGAAGGATTATAAGAAGCAGCAGTCGAAGCCATTTGTTCTCCAGATGCGGGTATCGCCGGCCGTTCGGGTTAAAGGGCGTATCGCGCGTGAAGTGTCAGAGGTCCGCAAACCCTAACGACCGCTATTGCGGGAGGCGCAAAAGCGGGCCGGCAGCATGCCTGCACGTTCGATACGTTTGATGATCCGGAGCCTGAAACGAGCTTGTCGACTTCAAGAACCTAGAGCGGGCGTTCCTCCAATGACGGCAGAGGCTCAAATCCCCCGCCGGCCCGCTCGGACGGCCTCGATAATATCGATGGCGGCCCGGACGCCGCCTTCTATATCCAAATGCGAATTATCAAGCAAGTAAGCATCCGGAGCCGCCTTTAAAGGCGCCACGGCCCTGTTCTGGTCCCGTTCGTCGCGCTTGAGGATATCCGCCAGCACCAGCGCCTCGTCGGCCTCCTCGCCGCGCGCCTTGGCCTCCAGGGTGCGGCGGCGGGCGCGGACTTTGGGGTCGGCGACGACGAATATCTTCACGTCCGCCCCCGGGCAGATCACGGTGCCGATATCGCGGCCATCAAGCACGGCCCCCGGGGGGCCCTCGGCGAAGTGCCGCTGGAAGCTGACCAACGCCTCCCGCACGCTGGGGATGGCCGAGACCACCGAGGCCGCATCGCCCACTTTTTGCGTCTTCAGGACGGGATCGCCGAACTTTTCCGGGTCGAGTTCCATGGCCACGGCGACCGCGCGGGCCTCATCGGTCAATTCGGCGCCGATATCCATCAGCGCCTTGGCGACGGCGCGGTAGATCACGCCGGTATCGAGATGACGATAGCCGTAATGATGGGCGAGGCGCTTGCCCAGCGTGCCCTTTCCAGAAGCGGCGGGTCCGTCGATGGCGATGATCATGAAAACTCCGCTCCGAGCGAACGCATCATCGGAATGAAATCCGGAAAACTGGTGGCGATGAAGGCGGTGTCGTCGACCTTGACGGGCTTGTCGGATGCAAGTCCCATCACCAGCGCCGACATCGCGATGCGGTGATCCATGCGGGTGGCGACGAGGCCGCCGCCGTCGACATGGCCTTTGCCTTCGACGATCAGATCGTTGCCTGATATCTCGGCCTTGACGCCGTTGACGCGCAGCATCGCCGCGGTGGCTTCCAGCCGGTCGGATTCCTTGACGCGCAATTCCTGCAGGCCGCGCATGATGGTGGTGCCTTCGGCAAACGAAGCGGCGACCGCCAGCACGAGATATTCGTCGATCATCGAGGGTGCGCGCTCCGGCGGCACTTCGACACCGCGCAATTTCGAGGCGCGGACCCGCAGCTGCGCCATCGGCTCGCCGGCGTCGCCGCGCAGATGGCTTTCCTCGATCGAGGCCCCCATCTCACGCAAGGTCGTGAACAGCCCGGTGCGCAGCGGATTGGTCATGACGTCGGACAGGATCACATCGGAGCCTTCGACGATCAAGGCGGCGACGATCGGAAACGCCGCCGAAGAGGGATCGGCCGGCACCACGACCTCGGCGCCGTGTAGTTCGGGCTGGCCGGTCAGCGCGATCTTGCGGCCATGGACGCCTTCCGGAACCGAGGCGATCTGCGCGCCAAAATGCTTCAGCATCAATTCGGTATGGTCGCGGCTGGCTTCGGTTTCGATCACGGTGGTGACCCCGGGGGCGGCGAGCCCCGCCAGCAGCACCGCGGATTTGATCTGCGCCGACGCCACCGGCGTGCGGTAGAGGATCGGCAGCGGATCGCGCGCCCCGTGCAGGGTCAGCGGCAGGCGGCCGCCCTCGCCGCTTTGGCCGGCCTTGGCGCCCATCAATTCCAGGGGATCGAGGATCCGCCGCATCGGCCGGCCGCGCAGCGAGGCGTCGCCGTCGAATACCGCCGTGATCGGGCAGCCGGCGACCGCCCCCATCACCAGCCGGCAGCCGGTTCCGGAATTGCCGAAATCGAGTGGAACCTGCGGCTCGGCGAATCCGGCGACGCCGACCCCGTGCACCGACCAGGTGAAATCGCCCGTGCGCTCCACTTTGGCTCCCAAAGCCCGCATCGCCTTGGCGGTGTTGAGGACGTCCTCGCCCTCCAGCAGGCCCGAAATCCTGGTGTGGCCAACCGCCAGCGCGCCCAGAATCAGCGCCCGGTGCGAAATCGACTTGTCGCCGGGCACCCGGACCTTTCCGGTCAGGGGGCCGCTGGAACGGGCCTCCAGCGGGGTCTGCGATGCGGCGGGGCGGTCGGAATGGGTCAAGATTGTGTCCTCTCAGCGGGCGGCAGGTATCACATGGGCCGCACCGCGTCACGCGACAGTCCATATCCCGTAAAGCGGCTATTGACAGCAGCGTCTCAACTAGCCAAGTGAAGCACCGTTTTTCGAAAAATTCCCAGGATTCACACGTGGCCAAATCCGATCTCGGAACCAAACGCATTTGCCCGACCACGGGTAAAAAGTTTTACGACCTCAACAAGAGTCCGGTGATTTCGCCCTATACCGGGGAGGTCGTACCGATCGCGCCGATTCCGCCGCCGCGAACCCGTGCCGACGCCGCCGCACGCGCGGCAGCCGCGTCCGCCGCCGCTTCCGCCGAAGCCACGCCGGAGCCCGCCGAGGCGGAAGAATTGGTGCCGCTCGAGGAAGCCGATGCCGAGGAAAACACCGGCAAGGTCAAGGCCGCCGTTCCCGAGTCGGAAGACGACATCGAGATCGACGAGACCATCGAAGACGACGACGATGACGATTCCACCTTTATCGCCGACGAGGAAGAAGGCGACGAGGACGTGACCGACATCATCGGCGACGTCGGCGGCGATGAGGAGACTTGAGATCAGCCCTGAACTGTGTTCAGGGTTTTGGCGGCGCGTCGCCCAAGGCGTGCTGAGAGTTACGGGGCCATAGCTCAGCTGGGAGAGCGCTTGCATGGCATGCAAGAGGTCGGCGGTTCGATCCCGCCTGGCTCCACCAGCCTTCGCTCGCTTCGCGAGCTTCGGCTCGGCAAGCCCGGAAACCCATCGTAGCGAAGCGAGCGAAGGCTGCCGCGCCGTAGCCCGAAGGGCGTAGGCGGGCCTCGGCAAGCATTTGCGAACCAGCGCCTCTGATGCTTAATGGCGGGACAGCCCACCCGCAACCTTGCAAGAATCTCTCGATGACTTCTGAACCTTTTGCCGGCGCGATGACCGGACTGCGCGTGATCGACCTGACGCGCGTGCTCGGCGGCCCCTATTGCACGCAAATCCTGGCCGACCACGGCGCCGACGTGATCAAGGTCGAGCCGCCCGCCGGCGACGAGGTGCGCGACTGGGGCCCTCCGTTCCACGGCGAGGACGCGGCCTATTTCGTCGGCATCAACCGCAACAAGCGCTCGATCGGGCTCGACCTCGCCTCCGAGGGCGGCCGCGCGGTGCTGATGAAGATGCTGGAGAATGCCGACGTCCTGATCGAGAACTTCAAGCCCGGCACGCTCGACAAATGGGGCATCGGCAACGAGGTGCTGCGGGCGAAATTCCCCCGGCTGGTGCATTGCCGGATCTCCGGCTTCGGCGCCGACGGTCCGCGCGGCGGCAATCCCGGCTATGACGCGATCATCCAGGCGATGACCGGCATGATCAAGGCGACCGGTTCGCCGCAAAGCGGCCCGATGCGGATCGGCGTTCCCGTGGTCGATATCACCACCGGACTTTACGCCGCGATCGGCATCCTGATGGCGCTGTCGGAGCGGCAGCGATCGGGCCTGGGCCAATTCCTCGAGACCACGCTGTACGAGACCGGCCTTGCGGTGATGCATCCGCACGCCGCGAATTATTTCATGCACGGCAAACCGCCGCAGCTCACCGGCAACGAGCATCCCAATCTCGTGCCCTACGCGATCTTCCCGACCCGGACCGACGACATCTTCATCGGCGTCGGCAACGACGGCACCTTCCGCAAGCTGTGCAAGGAAATCGGCAAGCCCGAACTCGGCTCCGATCCGCGCTTTGCACGCAACAAGGACCGCATCGCCAATCGCGAGGCGCTGCGCGCCGAGCTCGCCGCGGTGTTTTCAGGACAGGACGCGGGCCCGCTGTGCGATCGCCTGCTCGCCGCCGGTCTTCCCGCCGGACCGGTGCAGTCGATCGACCAGGCGCTGACCAGCGCGCACACCCTGCATCGCGGCGATGTTATCGAAAAGGACTGGTACAAGGGGGTCGCCTCCCCCATCCGGATGGCGCGCAGCAAGGCCAGCCTGCGCCGTACGCCACCAAAGTTCAGCCAGCACAGCGCGGAAGTGCTGTCGGAATTCGGCTATTCCAAAGCCGAGATCGAGGCGCTGGTGGCCAAGGGTTTTGTCTGCGGCCCCGAGCGCAAGCGCTAAAGGCCACGCAGCGGACGGTGCGGCGCCAGCAGCGGCAAATGGTCCCGGGCCGCTGGCCCGGCGCAGCCGAATGCGGGCCGCCGCCTTAGCCTTTTTTCCTCTTCCCTTGCCGTGTCCTTCCCCCCTACCATTGTTTCGCTTATACGGTCATTTGCACGTCATCCGGCGCTGTTATCGCGCGAAACGAAGATGGCGACCCCAACCCGGAGGAATTTGATGGCTCTTCGACAATTCAGCGCTGCCGCGGCAATTGCCGTCGCGGTTGCACTCGCGACCCCCGCATACGCTGCGACCGAGATTCAGTGGTGGCACGCGATGACCGGGCCGAACAACGACGTTGTGGTCAAGCTCGCCAACGACTTCAACGCCTCGCAAAGTGACTACAAGATCGTCCCGACCTTCAAGGGCAGCTACGCCGACACGCTCAATGCCGGCATCGCGGCGTTCCGCGCCGGCAATGCGCCGGGCATCATGCAGGTGTTCGAAGTCGGCACCGCGACCATGATGGCGGCCAAGGGCGCGATCAAGCCGGTCTCCGAACTGATGAAGGAGCAGGGCGAGAAGTTCGATCCCAAATCCTATCTGCCGGCAATCACCGGTTATTACTCGACCTCGAAGGGCGAAATGCTGTCGTTCCCCTTCAACTCGTCGAGCATGGTGATGTGGGTCAATCTCGATGCGTTGAAGAAAGCGGGCATCGACGCGCCGCCGAAGACCTGGCCGGAAGTGTTCGCCGACGCCAGAAAGCTGCATGCCACCAGCCCGACCTGCGGCTTCTCCTCGTCCTGGATTACCTGGGGCCTGATCGAACAGTTTTCGGCGTGGCATAACGTGCCGATCGGCACCAAGGCCAACGGCCTCGACGGCTTCGACACCGTGCTCGAGTTCAACACGCCGCTGGAAACCAAGCTGCTGGAAAACCTGGTCGAACTGCAGAAGGACAAGAGCTACGATTATTCCGGCCGCACCAATACCGGCGAAGGGCGTTTCACCTCGGGCGAATGCCCGCTCTACATGACCTCCTCGGCGTTCTATCCGAGCGTCAAGGCCAACGCCAAGTTCAACTACACCGCGGTCGCGATGCCGTATTTCCCGGACGTCAAGGGCGCGCCGCAAAATTCCATCATCGGCGGCGCCTCGCTGTGGGTGATGGGCGGCAAGAGCAAGGAAGAATACAAGGGCATTGCCAAGTTCTTCACCTTCCTGTCCGACACCGACCGCCAGGTCTATCTGCACGAAGTGTCCGGCTATCTGCCGATCACCAAGGCGGCCTACGACAAGACCAAGGCGTCGGGCTTCTACAAGGATAATCCGATCCTCGAAGTGCCGCTCAAGGAACTGACCAACAAGGAGCCGACCGAGAATTCGCGCGGCTTGCGCTTCGGCGGCATGGTCCAGATGCGCGACGTCTGGTCCGAGGAGATCGAGGCGGCGCTGGCCGGCAAGAAGTCGGCGAAGGAAGCGCTCGATGCCGCCGTGAGCCGCGGCAACGCGATGCTGCGGCAGTTCGAAAAGACCGCGACGAAGTAAAGAAGAGGCGAATAGCGAATGGTGAGCAGCGAATAGAGCAACGAATAGGTCCTTCCCTATTCGCTATTCGCCACTTACCATTCGCCCGTTCGCGTAGCGGGGGACCATGGAAAACCGGGCGCTTTTCGCCGGCAAATTGCTGCCCTGTCTGTTGATCCTGCCGCAGTTGGCGGTGTCGCTGATTTTTTTCTACTGGCCGGCCGTGCAGGCGCTGTGGCAGTCGTTCCTGGTGCAGGACGCGTTCGGGCTGTCGACCCAATTCGTCTGGTTCGAGAATTACGTCAGCCTGCTGCAAACCCCTGAATATTATCAGGCGATCGGCGTCACCCTGATCTTCTCGGCGCTGGTGGCGTTCTTCTCGCTGGCGCTCGGGCTGTTGCTGGCCGCGATGGCCAACCACAACATCCGCGGCGTCCAGATCTACCGCACCTTCCTGATCATTCCCTATGCGGTGGCGCCGGCGGTTGCCAGCGTGCTGTTCATCTTCATGTTCCAGCCGGGGCTCGGCATGATCGCGCGCGCGCTGCAGCGCAACGGCATCGATTGGAATCCGGTGCTGAACGGCACCCACGCGATGATCCTGGTCGTCATCGTCGCGGTGTGGAACCAGATCAGCTACAATTTCCTGTTCTTTCTCGCCGGCCTGCAGTCGATCCCGAAAAGCGTGATCGAGGCCGCCGCGATCGACGGCGCGCGGCCGATGCGGCGATTCTGGACCATCATCTTCCCGCTGCTGTCGCCCACCACGTTCTTCCTGATCATCGTCAACATCACCTATGTGTTCTTCAACACGCTCGGCATCATCGACACCGCGACCGGCGGCGGCCCCAACGGCGCCACGCAAACCCTTGTCTACAAGGTTTTCCAGGATGGCAAGGGTGGCAGCGATCTCGGCGGCTCGGCCGCGCAGTCGGTCATCCTGATGATCATCGTGGTCGCGCTGACCGCCTTTCAGTTTCGCTACGTCGAAAAGAAAGTTCATTACTAAACACCATGGTCGAGCATCGCCGCTTCGGAAACCTGCTGCCGCATCTGATCCTGCTGATCGGCGTCGTCGTCGTCGCCTTTCCGGTCTATCTCGCCGTGATCGCCTCGACCCACGACAACAGCGTGATCGCCAATGGCCAGATGCCGCTTTATCCCGGCAGCCACGGCCTCGAGACCTACTGGAACACGATCATGTCCGGCACCGGCAAGACCACGCGGCAGCCGGTCGGCTCCATGATGCTGAACAGCCTGATCATGGCACTCGGCATCGCCATCGGCAAAATCGCGATCTCGATCATCTCGGCCTATGCGATCGTGTTCTTTGCGTTTCCGTTCCGGATGACGGCATTCTGGACCATCTTCATCACGCTGATGCTGCCGGTCGAGGTGCGCATCTTCCCGACCTACAAGATCACCAGCGACCTGCACATGCTGGATTCCTATTCCGGCCTGATCCTGCCGCTGATCGCGTCCGCCACCGCGACGCTGCTGTTCCGCCAATTCTTCATGACGGTGCCGAAGGAACTGGTCGAAGCTTCCAAGATCGACGGCGCCGGCCCGATCCGGTTTTTCTTCGATACGCTGCTGCCGCTGTCGGTGACCAACATCGCGGCGCTGTTCGTGATCCTGTTCATCTATGGCTGGAATCAATATCTCTGGCCGCTGCTGATCACCACGCGCGACGACATGCAGACCATCGTGATCGGCATCAAGAAGATCATCGACGTGAAAGACGCCCTGACCGAATGGCAGGTGGCGATGGCGACCGCCGTGCTGGCGATGCTGCCCCCGGTCGCGGTCGTCGTGCTGATGCAGCGCCTGTTCGTCAAGGGCCTGATCGAGACGGAAAAGTGAGAAGGGTTCGCAGGTAACAACATGGCTAACGTCGCGCTGCGTAACGTCACCAAGACCTATCCGGGCGGCTTTCAGGCCATCAAGGGCATCGACTTCGAGGTCGGCGACGGCCAGTTCTGCGTGCTGGTCGGCCCGTCCGGCTGCGGCAAGTCGACATTGCTGCGGATGGTTGCCGGGCTGGAGACCATCACCGGCGGCGAGATCGACATCGGCGGGCGCATCGTCAACCAGGTCGAGCCGGCCGAGCGCGACATCGCGATGGTGTTCCAGAATTACGCGCTCTACCCGCATATGAGCGTCTACAACAACATGGCCTATGGCCTGCGCAACCGCGGCATGGCCGAGGCCGAAATCAAGACCCGGGTCGAGGAGGCCGCGCGGATCCTCGAGCTCGGCGCCATGCTCGAACGCAAGCCGGGCCAATTGTCCGGCGGCCAGCGCCAGCGCGTCGCGATGGGCCGCGCCATCGTGCGGCAGCCAAAGGTGTTCCTGTTCGACGAGCCGTTGTCGAATCTCGACGCCAAGCTGCGCATCGCGATGCGGGTCGAGATCCGTAAACTGCAACGGCGGCTGAAGACCACCTCGATCTACGTCACCCACGACCAACTCGAGGCGATGACGCTCGCCGATATCCTTGTGGTGATGAACGGCGGCCAGGTCGAGCAGATCGGCAATCCGCTCGATATCTACCAGAAGCCGGCGACGACGTTTGTGGCCTCCTTCATCGGCGCGCCGCCGATGAATCTGCTGCCAATGCGACCAGACGAATTCAAGTCTCAACTCGGCAGCACGCCCGAGGCCGGCATTCTGGGAATCCGCCCCGAAGATTTCGTGGTCACCAATGACGCGGGCAATGGCATCGCGTTCGATCTCACCGTGGAGGCGATTGAGCGGGTCGGCGCCGAGACCTTCATTTACGGCGCGCGGCAGCGCGACGCCCAGGCGGTTGCCGCCAACCCCGGCGAACTGCCTCCGGGCGAGGTGATCGTACGGATCCCCGGCGCGGTGGCGCCCGGCATCGGCGAACGCATCCGCGCCGTGGCACCGCGCGATAAAATCCATCTGTTCAGCGCCGACGGCCGCAAACGGATCGATTCCTAAGCCGCGAAGCGCCCTGCCGCCGCCGATTCACGCAGGTTCCACAGGTGCTTGAACACCCGCCAAATCATGCCCATATTGCCTGTTGACCGGAGGCCAGACCCGCCCGATGGCCAAAAATGGGGTGCCGCAAGGGCCCCTCAAAGTCGCTTCGAGAGGACTTTGTAATGTCTCGTGTTCCTTCGTTATCCAGTCCGTTCCTGCTTGGGTTCGACGAAATCGAGCGTGCGCTCGATCGCGTCGTCAAAGGCGCCGACGGT
>Ga0265314_10003978_pt1 | contig 13983 bp, 9 predicted proteins | sample 4126metaG_FD_203106 | JGI IMG/M metagenome (GOLD analysis project Ga0265314, IMG submission 203106) | Rhizosphere microbial communities from Carex aquatilis grown in University of Washington, Seatle, WA, United States - 4-1-26 metaG | ecosystem: Host-associated > Plants > Roots > Rhizosphere >... | reverse complement strand
TCGATTGCACCACGCTGTCGCCCGAGCTGTCCGGAAGCGAGCTGTTCGGTCACGAGCGCGGCGCCTTCACCGGCGCCGTGAACGCCCGCGACGGCGCGTTCGCTCTTGCAAATGGCGGCACGCTTCTTCTGGACGAGGTCGGCGAGTTGCCGTTGCAGCTTCAGGCTCAGTTGCTGCGCGTGATCCAGGAACGCACCTATAAGCGCGTCGGCGGAAACACGTGGCATCGCACCGAATTTCGGCTGATCTGCGCGACCAATCGCGATTTGGCGCAGTTGGTGAGAGACGGCGGGTTTCGCGGGGACCTTTTCTATCGCATCGCGGACTGGGTTTTCCGGCCGCCGCCTTTGCGGGAGCGCCGTTCCGACATTCTTCCCCTGGCGCAACATTTCCTGAAGGCGGCCGGGTCCGACCGCACTCCTCAGCTCGACCGCCACCTCGCGGACTATCTCGTCTGTCGCGACTATCCGGGAAACGTGCGGGACCTGCGCGGACTCGTGATGCGCCTGCACTCGCGCCATGTCGGAACGGGTCCGATCACGATCGGAGCGCTTCCTGTCGAGGATCGTCCACGCGCCGGCCGGCCGCCGGAGCCATTCGGCGAGCCCGGTTTCCTGCTTGCCATCCAACGCGCCTTCGAGCGCGGGATCGGGCTCAAGGAAATCGGCCGCGCCGCCACCGATGCGGCCATCGGCCTTTCGCTGGAGCAGGAAGGCGGCAGTCTGCAGCGCGCGGCGCGCCGCCTGGGCATCACGGACCGCGCCCTGCAGATGCGCCGCGCCGGCGACGGCAGGCGGCCGCAAGACGTCATGCGCTTCGGGCGGACGAGAATTCCCGAGCGCGATTGATGAGGCGCAGGATATTGCCGCCCAGGATCGCCGCCCGCGCCTCGGGCTTGAGGCCGAGTGCTTCGATCTTGGCAAGTTCGACGGCCGGATGCAGCCACGGTCCATCCGTGCCGAACAGGATCTTGTGCGCGCCGGCGCGCTGGACGGCCTGCTCCAGCACGTCGAAACGCCGGACCCCGGCGGTGTCCGTGAAGATGTTCTTGAGACGCGCGAGGTGGTCGATCAGCGCAATCTGCGCCCGCCAATCGTCCGCGAAGCTGCCGAGGTGCGGAATGATGAAGGGCACGTCGGGGTATTCCTGCGCCAGTATCTCCGCAACCGATACCTCGCCCATGACGTCGTAGAGAACGGGCAGCTTGTAGCGCCGTGCCGCTTCGCAGACCTCGCGGGTGATCGTGGCATCGTGACGGTGAAGCTTGATGCCCACGAAGCCAAGTTCGAGGACGGCTTCGCGGATCATGGCCTCGATGCGGCCCTTGTCGCGCGCCGCGTGGACGAAGGCGAAGCCTCTGAGCCGATCCGGCCGGCGTGCGACCAGGGCCGCGACCTCGCGATTGGCGCGGCGGTAATCGTCGGCGAAGGCGGCGAATATGATCGTGCGGCCGATGCCGGCCGCTTGCGACCGCGCGAGAAAACGGCCGAGCGGCGCCGAGGTGTCGGCGGGCTGGGACAGCCCGTCGCCCTTTCCGGCATGGCAATGGCAGTCGACGATCACCGTCACACGCCTTCGATCACCAAGACATTGCCCTTGCGCCACCATCTGCCGGGCGCCGGCCGCGCGCCGGCCGCGACAGGACCGGGGCGGCGCGGCGCCGGTACGGCGATGCCGGGGATATAGCGCTGCGTTGCCCGGGCCACGACGGCGTCCCCAATCTGCCGGGCCGAGGCGCTTCCCGGCACGGCGGGAGCGGACTGAAGGGCGTCCGCGGCGTCGGCGATGGCGGCGGCCGCGATCTTCACGAAACGCCGCGCCTTCTCGACATCGGCCTGCTCCGGATCCATGCCGGCCGTTTCCATCTCGAGCGCATTCGCGGCCGCCTGGCCGAGCGTCCGTCCGATCATGGTGCCGACTCCGGGTATGGGGATGAAGGAGCCGAGCGCGGCGCCGGCCATCGGCAAGGCGGTCTTCGCGAGCTGCTTGAGCGCGGGGCCGACGATGGGCAGCACGTTCTTGCCGACGAACTTGCCGACGGAACCCAGGCCGCGGCCGACGCTCTTCACCAGGCTGCCGAGGAACTGCTCGAGTTCCTGCTCCTGGTTGACCGAGAGCAACTCCATGGCGAGCTCCATCTCCTCGTTTTCGGAGAGGATCTCGGTTTCGCCCGCGCCGAACGATTCGAATTCGAATTCCCCGGCGCCGGCGCGGCAGGTCGGGCAATTGCATGTCGTCGTGTTCATCGTCGTCTCTCCCATCAGGAATTGTCGAGTTCGAGGAATTTCACTTCGGTAAGCGTACGCAGGCCACTGTCGTTGTTCGTCCGCTTGTATTGGAGGGCTTGAGGGCTGACGTCTTCAGGCCGCCTCCAATCTCGCGCGCCGGAATTGGCTGCTGCCGGCCGCGGCCGTGAGAGCGGCGACCAGGCGGCTGATTTCGGCCGGTCCGTGCCGCGTCGTGATCAGAAGCGTGAGGCTGGGCGTCTGGCCGCGACAGGACCGCGTCACCAGCGCGCGAAAGCCCGCGGCTTCGAGAGCGGCGAGCGCGACGCGCGCCGCTTCCAGAGAGGGCATCGCGACCGTCTGCATCGGCAGCGGCAGCAGACTGTTCAACTGCAGGCCGATTTCTCTGAGGCCGGCGCGCAGCTGCTCGACAAGGCGCACGATGCGGGCCCGAAGATCGTTGCCTTCATTGCGATTGTGAATGAGCGCCTGGCGTGCCGCCGCGATGTCGGCGGCCGAGGGCGGACTCGTGTGCACGCGCGTCTCACCGTCGCGCATGATGCTTTTGACGGTTTGGGAAGCCGCGGCCAATACGGCAAGCGGGGCGCCGAACGCCTTGGCGAGCGATGCGCCGATCAGGATATGGGAGCCCGACAACCCATGCCATGCGAGCGAACCGCCGCCGCCCAGGCCCAGTGGCTGCGCCGGCGACGGTCCAGCTCCGAGAATGCCGAGCGCCTGAGTGTCGTCGATCACGAGACGGCCGCCGGCATCGGCCGCGGCGTGGGCAAGGGCCGGAAGGGGCGCCAGCCGGCCGCAGGATGGACACAGCCCGTCGGTCACGATCACAGGCCTTATGCCAGCGCGCCGCGCCTTGCGCACGCGCCGCTCGAGGTTTGCCGCGTCGTGGTGCGGATAGGTTTCGACCGCGATGCCGTTCAGCTGCGCGCATTCCGCCCCCCAGCGCGCGATCGGATAGGACGATGCGTCGAACAGCAGAACGCTTCCCGCCGGTGCCGCGATCTGAAAGGCATCGCGGAACAGATGCAGCGTCGACGGAAACGTCAGCGCGGCGTCGGTCCTAAGGAGATGTGCCATCTCCTGCGACAGCTTCCGGGCGCCCGGCGGCTCCTCGAGCGCGGCCGGCCGCCCCAGCGTCAACGCCCGCCAGGAGGCGAGCGATGCGCTGGGATGGCCGAACCCCAGATAAAGCGCGGAGGTGAAATCATGCATGGCGAACGATCCTTCGCGTCACGCGGTGCGATATTTCTGTTCCGCGAGCCGTTTCACCAGATGCACGGACGGCATCACCGCATCGATCCTGGCATTGGTGACGTCCACGGAGAGGTCCACGCCGGTCACCGAACGATAGGCGTGCAGGTAGCCCTGGATCTCCGGCCGCCAATAGCGCGCCCAATTGACCGCCTGCCACGGATCGTTGACGGCGGCCCAGGCGCCGTAGCGGACTGCGAGCAAAATCTGCTCGCCGAAGATCGCGAGGTTGCGGAAGTGGAGCACGCTGGTGTCGGACCAGCCCTGCAGCTTCTTCATGGCGTCGACCCGGTCCATCCACGGCTCGGGATAGGCGACCATGATGCGCGTGGGCAGGAATTCGCGGAATTCGGGACGCGCGAGGATCCATTGCTGCATCAGCATCTCGATACGCGCGGTGGAGGGCAGGTCGCCGAACTGGCCGTGCGCGCCCTGCGACAGGATGAGATGGGCTTCCTTGAGCGCGTTCAGAACGGGAAATCCGTCCGCCACGATCGTGGTGTCGTCGTCGCGCTTGTAGAAGGCGGAGACGATGCTGAGCAGCGTGTGGAACGCCTCCAGAAAACGCGAGCGGCTGTCGGCGGTGCGGATGTCGTTGACGGCCTTGCCGGCAAGCCGAAGCCCGTAGTGATGATCGTATTCGTAATTGCGGCGCACCACGCTCAGCCTGTGCTGCTCGTCCTGCACATAGCCCCACAGGATGTTGTTGAGGGGCCGGAGCGGATCGATCTCGGTATTGGCCAAAGGATCGTTGGGCAGCGGGCCGCGCACGTTCTGGAACCGCCGCGAGATCGCGTTCATGGTCTGGTTGAGCATTCCCTCTTCCTGCCAATAGGACCAGATCAGCTCGAGGAAACAGGGATGAGTCAGTCTTTTCCTCAGGACCCCGTAGCAGGTGGTGGCCCGCGCCTGGGCGTGACTCGGAGGGAGAACAACATCGCCGATATCGACGTCCTTGATGCCTTCGTCGGCCAGCTTGCGCCGGACGAGGGCGAGATAGGCGATGGCGTGCGGCGCTTGCGGATTGTCGCGATAGGCGCCGAAGGCGCTCCCAAGCATGGAAGGCGATACGTCCACGCTCAATTGATCTTCGACATATCTCGCTTCGCGGTCGTTGAAGCGGGAAAACACGCTGCAATTGGCCATCACGAAGGCTTCGGTGGCGAATTTGATGTTCTTGTAGGCGTCGGTGTCGGTGAACGGGAGCGCGCGCCGGTCGAGGTTCTTGAAATCGCCCTTGATGTTGTGCGGGTTCTTGCCGCCGCAGAAGAGCCACTCCATGAATTCAAGATAGCGCTCGAAGGAGAGCGCGTTGGTGCCCCGGCGGATCTCGACCCACAGCGGAACGTCTTCCGTCATGCGCGAGCCGGTGCGCCGCAGCGAGACCTGCACCGCAGACCCAGGCCCAACCGCGTCCTGCGCCACCCGGACGTTCAGCGTCGCGTCCGAATCCGCTTCGAACTGGGGGCTGTCGCCCGCATTGGGTGCGGTGGTCGTGATGGCGCCGTAAAGTTTCAGCTGGCCGATATTCGACGGCTGGATGTCGGGAAAGACGATGGACTGCACCGTGGAGTTGGCCATCGGCTGCCAGCTCGCGTTCGAAGGGGACGTGGCGAGGCAGGCGAAGCTCGGCACCGGAAGCGAATCCTTCCACTGCAGCCGGAGAGCGGATTTCTGCGCATAGGGTAGAAGCGTATCGCTGGAAGCGGGTTCCCAAGTGGTGCCGTCGACCGACGCCTCGAGCACGACATCCGGCAGGTCGACGATCATCTCCTGATCGACAAGCGGCACGCCTTGGATCTTCATGCTTCGGTTGCCGAACTTCGCTTCGATGGTGCAAGTGGCATCGTTTTGGTGGCTGGCGTAGATCGCTAGCGAAACTTGGCCGTCGTCGCCCGTGGTCCCCGTATTCGCGATCCTTTGGTTCGAAGCGGCGTGAAGCGAAACGGTCGCTCCGATCAGCAGTACCGGCAGATCGCCTGCGATGTGACCCTTGACGCGAATGGTGATGTGGTCGGTCATCTCGTCCTCCTTAATGGATGCTTGTGTGGTGGGAAGGTTGCGGCGCTTCGATGGGGATTTGGCCGCTGCGGGCGCCCATGGCGGCGCACTCGTAACTCGTGTCCAACGTCGTCTTGAGCGCCCAGAAGGTCAGAAGCTTTCCGACGATCGCGGCTTCGTCTTCCGGCGAAAGCCGCCCGTCGGCTCGGGCCTGCCCCAGAACCGCGAAGGCGAGCGAGGGGCGCGCCCGGTACATGCCGGCCGGCGCCAGCGACCAGGCACCGAACAAGGCGGCGAGCTGCGCCGGCGCGCGCGACGGAATTTCCAGTACCTCCGCCAAGGCGCGTCCGCGCAGCTTCGGCGGCCGATGCTGAACGAGCTGCGCCACGAATTGCGGCATGTGCCGCTCGAGGCGCTCGAACAGCGTGCGGCGTTCGGCGTCGAGGCCGTCGCGCGGGTAGAGCTGCTCCCAGAGGGCCATCAGGCCCGCCCATTGGGGGTGGGGGAAGAGCGCTTGGCCGATCGTCGCGCTCAGCTTGACGCGCAGCCAGGGCGTCGGATGCGGATCGGTCACGTCGACGCGAAACACGAAGGCGCGCGGCAGGCTGACGACGCCGATCAGGCCGAGCGTCGAGGTGACTCCGACGCGCGCCACCGACCAGAAATCGGCGACGATCTCGGAGATCCAGCGTTCCCAGATTGCCCACAGATCGCGATCGGCGGTCGCGTTCTGCGCAAGTGCCTTGAGCGCGGATCGCAGCGAAGCGACGAGATCCAGGAGCGCCGCCGCCTGGTGCCCGGTCTCGTGGATCAGCGAGGAGGCGATCCCGCTGCCCACCATGCGCTCGCGCGGCACCCGAACGATGGCGACGGGATTGGTGCGCCCGCCGGGCAGGCGCGTGCGCGCGCGGCGGATCGCGGCGCCCGGCCCGCGCTGCAGGTAACAGATGACGGGCGGCAGTTCGTAGAAATTGCCGGGCAAAGCCAGGGCGTCCGCCGCGACGACGTCCAGTCCGGAGAGCCACGTCCCGTTGTCGTGCTCGCTGCGCTGGGTGATGACTTCGCTGAACATGTCGAACTCGTTGAGCACGGCGTGGAAACGCAGTCGCAGGATCGCCAGGCGGCGCTGGGCGTCGGAGGCTTGTCCGGTGGTCCGCGCCTTGGTGAGCCAGGCGCGGAAACTCGCGATGTGCCGCCTGAGCTCCCGGCGCCCGTCGATCATCGTCCGCTCGATCGCCGATTGCGCGTTGGGGAACAGGCCCGCTGCGGGGACCATCGGCTCGAGGAGGGCGAACGGTTTGACCCGGTCGAGCCGCGTTTGCAGGGCGCGGGCTTCCTCCTCGATCATGCGGAATGCGAGTGGGCTGATCGCCATGGTGGCTCAGGCCCCGTACACGATGATCCGGTTTCCGTGCCGCACCCAGCGTCCGGAATGCGGCCGCCCGTGGCGCATCGCGGCCACGCCGGCCGGGGCGCCAAAGGTCGATGTGGTGCCGCCATAGACCGGCTGCCCAAAGGTTGGCGTCACGCCGCCAAAGACCGGCTGCTGTTGCTGGTGGTGATGGTGGAGGTGGTGCGGTGCCGCCGTCTGAGCGTTTGGCGTCAACAGACCGGGTGCATATTGGCGCGTGGCGGAAACCACGGCGGCCTGTGCGGCGGTTCGCGGATTGGCGCCGGCGGCGGTGGCGGAGGCCGTCTGCTTGGCGACCTGGTTGGCGATCTTGACGAAATTGCGCGCGCCCTGGACCTCGAGCTCTTCGCTCTCGCCGAATTCCAGTTCCAGGCCGAGAGCATTGCCGGCCGCATTGGCCAGTCCGCCGCCGATCTTCGCGCCGAGCGGGCCGCCGATCATGCCGCCTAAGGCCTGTCCGGCCATCGGCAGGGCCTTCTTCGCGACCGATTTGAGCACGCCGCCCACGGCCTGGCCGAGGGGGGATTTCACGACCTGTCCGACCGCGCCGACCGCCTTCTTGAGAAAGTCGCCGAGAAACTGCTCGAGCTCCTGTTCGTTGGTCACCGACAGAAGCTCATTGGCGAGCTCGAGTTCCTCGTTCTCGCTCAGTTCGGTGTTCATCATCTCGAATTCGAACTCGTCGTTGCGGTAGGGCGAGGTTTCCTGGGAAAACTCAAGCTGTGTGCGATCGATGTCGTGCATGGCGATGTCTCCTCAATAGTTGGTTTCAAACTGACTCCGACGATGGACGGTGCGCCGCGCGCGGAAGCCGCGGTGCGGATACAGACCCGGCGCGAAGCGGCGCGCGGCGGCTCTCTCGGCGGCGGCCGCGATCGCGGCCGGCGAATGGTGCGCCGGCGCCTTGGCCGCGGTGCGCGCGGCCTCCAGTGCGAAGCGCACGAAGGTGCGCGCGGTCTCGAATTCCTGGTCCTCGGTGCTGAGACCTTCCAGCTCGGCGCCGGTGAGGCGTTCCATCGCCGGCGTCGTGTCGAACGCATCGGCGCGGCCGGCGGGCGGCGCCATCAGCTTGCGGATCGCTCGACCGGCTTGGACAAGACGCGGTTCGAGCAATTGCGCGACCCGTGGAGCGAGCGGTCTGCCGGCGATTGCGCTGCCGCGTCCGATCAGATGCCGGGCGATCGCCGTGAGCTGGCCGGTGTTTGCGGCATCGAGAAAGGCGCTCGCCAGCTCGAGTTCTTCGAACTCGTTGGCCGGCCGGGCCGGTCCGCGATGCGCCGACACGCCGAAGAGCAGAACATCGCCTTCGGCGCCTTCCGTCTCCGGATTGTAATCGAGGAGTCTGGTGCTCACGCTGGCGCTCCCGTGGCGCAGCCGGGCTGGCTGCACCTGCCAGACCTATTGGCAACCTTTGTGCCAGTCCGCCGTTAGCGGAAGTCGGGGTTTTTCAAAGGTGCAAGACGAAAACGCCTTCGCCATCGGGCGCGCGGCGGCCATTTGCGGCGAACCTGGCTTCGCTTGAGGCGAGGCGGCTCGGCGTCCTCGGGACGATCTTGATCGGGGTCATAATAATCATGCCGCGCGGGCGGATATGATCTACTTGTCGCGCCGATGACCGGCCGGCTAAGGCTGTGAGCCCTGCTTGAGATGGACGCAAATTCCCCCGCTATTCCGGTCGCCGACATCGGTCCGACGCATCGCGCCGCCATGCGGCTAAACGATTTCATCGCTGCCATTCGCACGCATGTCGCGATCGCTTTGGTGGTCCTTGCCGTACTGATTCTGGGCGCGGTCGGTGCGTGGTGGGCCTTTGGATCGGGCACGGCTGCGAGCTATGTCACGGCGCCGCTGGCGCGAGGAGACGTGACGCGGGCGATCACGGCGACCGGCTCGGTCAATCCGGTGCTGACGATCACGGTCGGCAGCTATGTCTCCGGCGTGATCCAGGAGATCGATTGCGACTTCAATACCAAGGTCAAGAAGGGCCAGCTTTGCGCGAAGATCGATGCGCGGCCCTATCAGACGATCGTCGAGCAGAACCAGGCCAGCGTCGCGACCGCCCGGGCGCAGCTTGTGAAGGACCAGGCCGACCTCGCCTACACGGTGATCAACGAACGGCGCTATGCGAGCCTGACTGCGCTGAAGGCGACCTCGCGCGACAGCTATGACGTCGCGGTCAACGCGCTCAACCAGGCGCGCGCCCAGGTCGCGGTCGACCAGGCGACCATCGGTCAGCGCCAGGCCGGGCTTGACGCCGCGGTGGTCAATCTCGGCTACACCAACATCGTCGCGCCGGTCGACGGCATCGTGGTGTCACGCAACGTGACCATGGGCCAGACGGTCGCCTCGAGCTTTCAGACGCCGACCCTGTTTCTGATCGCCACCGATCTTTCCAAGATGCAGGTCGACACCAATGTCAGCGAGAGCGATGTCGGCGGCGTGCACGCCGGTGACAAGGCGCGCTTCACCGTCGAGGCCTATCCCGACAAGACGTTCGAAGGCGTGGTGAGCCAGGTCCGCCAGGCGCCGCAGACGGTGCAGAACGTCATCACCTATGATGTCGTCATCACGGTCGCCAATCCGCAACTGCTTCTGAAGCCCGGCATGACCGCCACCGTGCGCGTCATCACGGCGGAGCGGCGCAACGTCGTACGCGTTCCCGATGCCGCGCTGCGCTATGTTCCCGGCGGGCTTTCCGCCGCCGGCGCGCAAGCGCAGTCGCCGGGCCTGTGGGTCATGCGGAACGGGCAGCCAACGCGCGTGACGGTTACGACCGGTCTGGACGACGACACCAATACCGAGGTTCTGGCGGGCGATATCAAGGAGGGTGATAGCGTGATCGTCTCCGAGCGCACCGGCACCGGCACGAGCCGCCGGTCGACGAGCGGCGGGCCGGCGATGCGGCTTCCGTGAGCACGCCGACGCCCGAACCGGTGATCCGGACGCATAATCTCGCGCGCACCTTCCACGTCGGCGATGTCGATGTGCAGGCGCTGCGCGGCGTCGATCTCACCGTCGGGCGCGGCGAGTTCGTGGCCATCATGGGCTCGTCGGGATCGGGCAAGTCCACGCTCATGGCGATCCTGGGCTGCCTGGACCGGCCGAGCGGCGGTCAATATTTCCTGGAAGGCGTGAACGTCGCGGGCCTGTCGGAAACGGCGCTCGCCGCCGTCCGCAGCGAGAAGCTCGGCTTCGTCTTTCAAAGCTTCAATCTCCTGGCGCGGACCAGCGCGATCGAGAACGTCGAACTGCCGCTGATCTATGCGACATCGCCGCTGTCCGGCGCCGAGCGCGCGGCGCGGGCACGAGAGTCGCTCAAATTGCTGGGTCTGGCGGATCGCGAGCGCAACACGCCGGGCCAGCTCTCCGGCGGCCAGCAGCAGCGCGTCGCCATCGCGCGGGCGCTGATCAATTCGCCTTCGATCCTGCTGGCGGACGAGCCGACCGGCAACCTCGACACGCGCACCTCGCATGATATCATGAACACGCTGACGGCACTCAACCGCGAGCGCGGCCTCACCATCGTCCTCGTCACGCATGAGCCGGACATCGCCGCCTATGCCGACCGGATCGTCACGATGAGTGACGGAAAAATCCTGACCGACAAGCCCAACGACCGGCCCGCCGCCGTGCCGACGCTCGGCGTCGAGGGCGGGGGCCGTTCCGCCGAACCCGCGCGCGCCGAGGGGGCCGTCAAACTGGCGGGATCGGCCGCCTTCGGTCTGATGATCGTCACCGCGGCGTTGCAGGCGATCTTCCGCAACAAGATGCGCTCCGCGCTCACCATGCTCGGCGTCTTCATCGGCGTCGCCGCGCTGATCGCGATGGTCGATGTGGGGCAGGGCGCCAACGACGCCGTCAAGAAGCAGATACAAAGCCTCGGCACCAATCTGGTCGTGGTTCTGCCCGGCGCCACGACATCGGGCGGCGCCCGAGGCGGATCGGGCAGCGCGTCGACTCTGACCGTGACGGACGCAACCGCCATCCAGCGCGACGACAAATCCGTCGGCCAGGTGAGCTATCTGATCCGCCAATCCGGCCAGATCCTCTATGGCAACCAGAACTGGACGACCAGCATCCAGGGCGTGACCCCGAACTATCCGCCCACGACCAATTGGACGATCGCCTATGGTCGCGGTATCTCCGAAGGAGACGAGAACGACGCGGCCCTCGTCGTCCTGATCGGCCAGACCGTCTGGCACCAGCTGTTCGGCGAATACACCAATCCCGTCGGCGCCATGCTGATCGTCAAGAACACGCCGCTGCGTGTCATCGGCGTGCTGGGCTCAAAGGGCCAGTCGAGCTTCGGCACCGACCAGGACGATCTGGTCATGATCCCCTTCACGACGGCGGAACGCAAAGTGCTCGGCGCCGCGGCGCCGAGCCAGCAGAACGCGGCCAATGCGCTCTACGGCACGATCAGCAATCCTTATGGCATCCCGCCGCGCCTGACCGGCTATGTCAATCAGATCTATGTCCAGGCCGCGAGTCCCGATCTCGTGCAGCAGGCGGTCGACGAGGTCACCCACACCCTGGCCCAGCGCCACCGCATCCGCGCCGGCGACCCCAACGACTTCTCCGTCCGCAATCTCAGCCAGATCGCGAGTGCCGCCGAGGGCAGCAGCCAGACGATGTCCTATCTTCTGGCCGCCGTGGCCTCGATCTCGCTCTTGGTCGGCGGCATCGGCATCATGAACATCCTGCTGGTCTCGGTCACCGAGCGCACCCGCGAGATCGGGCTGCGCATGGCGATCGGCGCGCGCCGCGTCCATGTCCTGCTCCAGTTCCTGACGGAGGCCGTCCTGCTGAGCGTTGTCGGCGGCATTGCCGGCATCATCGGCGGTCTCGTCGCCTCGGCCGTCATCTCGCTGGTTGCCGGCTGGCCGACCCCCATCGTGTGGTCCGCCATCGCCGGCGGCTTCCTTTTTTCGGCGCTGGTCGGGATGTTCTTCGGCTACTATCCCGCGCGCAAGGCGGCGCATTTCGATCCGATCGAGGCGCTGCGCTATGAGTAGGCCGGCCGCCGCCATGACGAACGAGATTGCGGCCGAGGACATCTGGAAGCTGAAGTTGGACGCGCTGCTCGCGCGCCTGGCGACCACGCCGGCCGGTCTGGCCGACGCGGAGGTGCGGTCTCGGATCGCCCTCTACGGCCTCAACACCGCGGCCGCCGCCAAGCGCTCGCCGCTGTGGCTGCAGTTCCTTGGCCGCTTCCGCAACCCGCTGGTGATCATCCTGCTGGTGGCGAGCGGTCTGTCGGCGGCGGCGGGCGACATCGCGAGTTTCGTGATCGTCGTCGGCATCGTCGCGATCAGCATGACGCTCGACTTCGTCCAGGAAGTCCGTGCCCAGAATGCCGTCGAAGCCTTGCGCCGCTCGGTCGCGGTGCAGGCCACGGTCCGGCGCGACGGCGCGAAGCTCTCGCTCCCGATCGACCAGCTGGTGCCGGGCGACATCGTCGAATTGATCGCCGGCGACCTCGTACCGGCGGATTCGCGGCTGCTGGAAAGCCGCGATCTGTTCGTCAACCAGGCTCTGCTGACCGGCGAGTCTTATCCGGCGGAGAAGCTGGCCGGCGATCTGGCCACCGGCGCCGAAAATCCCGCGGGCGCGTCGAACGCCGTCTTCGCCGGCACCTCCATCATCAGCGGCACCGCGACCATCGCGGTCTGTCGCACCGGTGGCCAGACCGCGCTCGGCGATCTCGCCACCAGCCTGGCGGAAAAACCGCCGGCGACGGCGTTTGAGGTCGGCATCCGTCGCTTCGGCATGCTGATCATGCGCTTCACGGTGCTGATGGTCCTCTTCGTGCTGGTCGTGAACATCTCCTTCCACCGGCCGCTGCTCGAATCGCTGATGTTCGCGCTGGCGCTCGCGGTCGGGCTGACGCCCGAATTGCTGCCGATGATCGTGACGGTGACGCTCGCCCGCTCGGCGATGGAGCTGGCGCGCAGGAAGGTCATCGTGAAACGCCTGTCCGCGATCCATGACCTCGGCGCCATGGATGTGCTGTGCACCGACAAGACAGGAACGCTGACGGAAGGATCCATCAAGCTCACCCAGGTGGTGGACGGGCATGGCGCCGAAAGCGCGCGCGCCTACGCCAATGCCGTCGTCAACAGCCGCTTCGAGAGCGGGATGAAGAGCCCGCTGGACGATGCGATCGTCGCCGCTCACCCCTTCGACATGGCAGGTTGGAAGAAGATCGACGAAGTCCCGTTCGATTTCGAGCGGCGGCGCGTCTCCGTTCTTGTCGAGCATGGCGGCGTGCGCCGCCTCATCGTCAAGGGCGCGCCGGAGGATCTGTTGCGGCTGTCGGACCGCTATGAAGACGCGACCGGCGAAGAGCGGCCGCTCGATGCAGAGACACGGCGCGCCTTCGCGGCGACGCTGGATGGACTTTGTGCGCAAGGCTTCCGTGCCTTGGGCGTGGCGAGCCGCCCGGTCGACGCAAGCCACGAGACTGCTGCGATCGGCGACGAGGCGGATCTGGTCTTCTCCGGCTTTGCCGTCTTCCTCGATCCTCCCAAAGCGAGCGCCGGGGCGACGATAAGGGCGATGGCCGCGGCGGGCGTGGCGGTGAAGGTGGTGACCGGCGACAACGAATTGGTGAGCCGTCATGTCTTCGCGCAGATCGGGATAGAGGTTACGGGCGTCCTCACCGGCGAGGCCCTGGCGCATCTGTCGGACGAGGCGCTGATCGGTCAGCTGCCGCAGGTCAATCTATTCTGCCGCATCAACCCGCAGCAGAAGCACCGCATCCTGCTGGCGCTCAAGCGGATGGGCCATGTCGTCGGCTTCCTCGGGGACGGCATCAACGACGCGCCGGCGCTGCACGCCGCGGACGTCGGAATCTCGGTCGACGGCGCCGCCGATGTCGCGCGCGCGGCGGCCGATCTCATCCTTCTGGAGCACGACCTCGCGGTGGTGCGCGACGCCGTCTTCGCCGGCCGCGGCGCGGTGCAGAACGTGTCCAAATACGTCCTGATGGGTTCGAGCTCGAATTTCGGCAACATGTTCTCGATGGCGGGCGCGGCGCTGTTCCTGCCCTTCCTGCCCATGCTGCCGATCCAG
>Ga0265314_10003977_pt1 | contig 13983 bp, 12 predicted proteins | sample 4126metaG_FD_203106 | JGI IMG/M metagenome (GOLD analysis project Ga0265314, IMG submission 203106) | Rhizosphere microbial communities from Carex aquatilis grown in University of Washington, Seatle, WA, United States - 4-1-26 metaG | ecosystem: Host-associated > Plants > Roots > Rhizosphere >... | reverse complement strand
GACCGTGGTGGAAGTCGAAGTCGACAGCAAGGGGCAGGTGCATATTCCGAATGTGTGGACGGCGGTCGATGCGGGCACCATCGTCAGCCCTGACAATATTCGCAACCAGTTCGAGGGTGCGGCTGTATTTGGGACCAGTCTGGCTCTGTTCGGCGAAATTACGGCGACGAACGGAGTTATCGACCAGAGCAATTTTCACAATTTCCAACTCGCGCGCATGAACCGGGCTCCGCGGCACGTCGACGTGCAGATTGTGAAGAGTGAAGCGCCGCCGGCCGGAGTTGGCGAACCCGGCGTGCCACCTTTTGCGCCAGCTTTGTACAACGCAGTGTTTGCGGCTACTGGCAAGCGCGTGCGCGAGCTACCGCTGTCGAAGACGAAACTAGTATAAGTGGAGGGCCTGGCGTCTTCGCCCGTGCCGGGCTAGACGCGCGGCGCTCCACTGGATTGACTCGACGCGGGGGTACGAAATATCCAAATGAAAAGATTTTCAGCGCTCCTTTTCCTTTTCATAGGCAGTCTCGCGGTCGCGCAGGAGATTACGGTGGCCGCGGCTGCCGATATGAGTGCCGCTCTTCCCGAACTCGTCGCCGCCTACACGAAAAAAACTGGGCAGGCGGTGAAGCTCTCCTTCGGCGCGTCCGGCAATCTGACTAACCAGATACGAAACGGCGCACCCTTCGACGTTTTTTTTTCAGCCGATGAGCAATATCCGCAGCAACTCATCTCTGAGGGGCTGGCGTCGAAGGATACACTTTATCGCTATGCGGTCGGCCGGTTGGTGCTGTGGGTGCCGGGCGACTCGCCACTCGATTTATCAAAGCTCGGCATCCAGGCTCTGCTCGATTCTTCGGTGAAGAAGATTTCGATAGCGAATCCCGCGACCGCGCCGTATGGGCGCGCAGCCGAGGCCGCGCTGCGGCATTTCGGGCTCTACGATCAGATTTCAAGCCGGCTTGTCCTTGGAGAAAATGTGTCGCAGGCGGCGCAGTTCGTTGAATCGGGCAACGCGCAGGCGGGACTGATCGCGCTCTCTCATGCGCTCGCGCCCGCGATGAAAGACAAAGGCCGCTATTGGACGGTTCCGCTTGATGCCTATCCGACGCTGAATCAGGCGGCGGTTGTGCTCTCAAAATCTAAACAGCCGGATGCGGCTCGCAGATTCCTGAAATTTCTTCGCATCCCCGAGGTCACTTCCCTGCTCACGAGTTACGGCTTCAGCTTGCCCGCGGAGTAGCACTGATATGGAGAAATCGTGAAATGAACTGGGAGGCGTTCTGGTTGACGGTGCGTCTCGCCGCCATTGTCTCGATGCTGCTGCTCGCCATTGGAATCCCCGTCGCCTACTGGGTGACTTACTCGCGCTGGCGCTGGAAATTTCTGGTCGAGGCCGCGGTCGCGCTTCCCATCGTCCTGCCGCCGACAGTGCTCGGCTTCTATGTTCTGGTGGCGCTCGGTTCGCGGAGTCCGCTTGGCCGCTGGTGGGAGTCGCTCACCGGCCACACGTTGGCCTTCACTTTCGAAGGACTGGTGATCGGGTCGTTGCTCTACAGTCTGCCCTTCGCCGTGCAACCGTTCGCGGCGTCATTCGGAGCCGTCGACTCCAGTCTGCTTCGCGCCTCGGCGTCGCTTGGACAATCGCCGCTGCAGACGTTTCGCCGCATCGTGCTTCCCCTTTCAAAAGCGGGACTGGTCACGGGATTTGCGCTGAGCTTCGCGCACACGCTGGGTGAGTTTGGAGTGGTGCTCATGGTGGGCGGCAACATTCCGGGCGTGACGCGCACCATCTCGATCGATATTTACGATCAGGTGCAGACGGCAAATTATTCCAGCGCGAACCAGACGGCGCTGGTGCTGCTGATCATTTCTTTCCTCTTGTTGTCGGTCGTTTTCGGCTTGAATCGGTACAGCCCGAACCGGCGTCCAGGGGCGGTGGGGCCATGGCAGTAAGACCGCTCGACGCGGTGCGGCTCCAGAGCTTGTCTCATAACTGATTTCAAAAGCGGCGGGAGCTTCCCTCAGGGGCTGAAGCCCAGTTTTTATGAGGCTTGTTGCGGCCCAGCTGAAGCCGGGCCCTTTCAAAACATCATCTATGACGCAGGCGCCACAAGCAACGACGCAGTCGATCTCCGCTGATCTCGAAGTTCGCATTCGCAAAGGCTATTCGAATCCCGAGCGAAGTTTCAACTTGAATGTCCACTTTCGCGCGCTGGCCGGTTTCACGATTCTGTTTGGCGCGTCGGGTGCGGGAAAAACGACGCTGCTCGATTGCATTGCCGGGCTGGTCGAGCCAGACGACGGGCGCGTCGCGGTTGGCGGCGACGACCTTTACGATTCGGAGAAGAAACGGAACGTCGCCGCCTGGAAACGGCACATCGGGTATGTGCATCAGGATCTGGCGCTTTTCCCTCACCTGACCGCCGAGGAGAACGTCGCTTACGGTCTTCGCGCTCTAAGCGCGGCGGAGCGAAAGACGCGCAGCCGTAAAATGCTCGACGCATTTCGTATCGATCACGTGCGCGACCGGCGGCCAGCGCAAATTTCCGGAGGCGAGCGCCAACGCGTGGCCCTGGCACGCGCTCTGGTCACCGAACCGCGCGCGCTCCTTCTCGACGAGCCGCTGGCGGCGCTGGACCGTCCGACAAAGTCGTCTCTCGTCGGCGATCTGCGCAAATGGAACCAGGAACATCGCGTTCCGATTCTCTTCGTCACACACAATAGCGAGGAAGTGTTTGCCCTCGGCGACGAGGTTATTGTGCTTGACGGTGGGAGAATCGTGGCGCAAGGGCAGCCGCATGAAGTGATGCGCGCTCCGCGGCTGGAAACCGTCGCGAACCTGACAGGATTCGAAAACATCTTCAACGCCACGGTGCTCGCACTGCACGAAGATCGCGGCACCATGACCTGCCGCTTGGGAAAAGGTGAGGTCGATCTGGAAACGCCGCTGGTTCGTGCAGAGGTTGGCTCGCGCCTGCGCGTGGGCATTCGCGCCGGAGATCTGCTGCTGGCCACGGAAAGCCCGCGCGGGCTGAGCGCTCGCAACCTTCTGCCGGGAATGATCCTTCAACTGGAGCAGAGGGACGTAATCGTCTCGGCAACCGTCGATTGCGGCGGCACCGAGTTCGAAGTACACCTAACGCTGGCGGCGCGCGACGCTCTCCAACTTGGCCCCGGCAAAGCCGTCTGGGTCGTGGTCAAGACGCATTCCTGCCACTTGATGGGGATGTGAAAACAATCGCTGCGGGACGTGTGGAAGCCAGGCTTTGGCCTATTGGCGCTAGCTTGAGGCAGGATTCATTCAGAGTCGCCCATGGTTCGACTATACCCGGACTCGGCGATCCCGACGGTGAGCGCTAACGCCTAACTACGGCAACTAAGTTAGAAAGCGCGTAAACTCACCATGAGTACACCGATTTGTGAGCGAGGTTTGCATAGTATGCGCTGGACATCGACTTTGTTTCTGCTTGCGTTGACTTTCAAGGGTTCGCTTGCGCTCTCGTCCGACGAACCTCACTGCAAATCAAATCCGAAGGTAGTAGCGGCTTGTTTTAATGTGCGCGGAAGACTGAACTACTGGGAAGGAACACCTTCAACGCGCATATGGATCATCGGAACCCACCGCGTTCTGGGGCTTCCCGAAGAGGATACCGACCTTCCGAACAGCGTGAAGGCACATCTGCACACTTTCGGAGATGAAATCACGGCTGATTACGTCGTCTGTCCCCTCGACAAATATCGCAAAGGCGAAATGCAGATGGTTTGCGTTCAGTCCGCGTCGAACGTGCAGTTTAAGCACGTAAAGAAATAAATAGCTGTTGAGAAATCGCGATAGCACTCACAACCCAAGCTCACCGCTCCGCCGCAATCACGGCGATCCACTGGCCGTTCTCTTCTTTGTGATAGGCAATCGTTCCGCCCAGACGTTGCGCTATATCTTCGGGCAGCAAGTCGCGATGGTAGCCGAAGAATCTTTCCTTGATGCGCTGCCACGCATCCCAATTTTCAAGCAGCGGGTGCGGCGGCTGGTACTTCGTGGAGAAGACCAGAGCCACATCAAACTGGCCGCGCGCCTGCGCGGCCGCGTCCATCTCGGAGAGGGAGAAGTCCTCTACACGCACCAACCGAAAACCCTGACTGACATAGCCGAGCCATGGCCGCGTGAGTTCGTCCGACGCCGGCCATGCGGTGAGAACGCGCTTGCCGGGATATTGCATCGTCAGGAAGCGACTGGCTTCCGCGTGCATCACGATGTAGTCGCGATAGGAGAGATTGTCTTCAAGAGAGAATCCATACGGGGGGTTGCTGAACAGGCCCGCGACAAAAGCTATGGCGACCGCTCCGACAATCAATTTCCAATATTGCGTGCGGCGCCAGAGAGTCGAGACCAGCGCGAGAATTACCAGCGGGACGACTGGCAACATGTAGCGAGCCAGCACCGCTCCGCCCACTACCGACATAAAGGCGAGGTACGCGAGCACCACAGAAAGAAATGCAGCCTGCATCCAGAATGCAATTCGCGGCCGGGCAACGGCGGTCTCCGTCTTTCGCTCTAACTTCTCCGTCTTCTCTATTTGGGGCGGACGAAGCATGGCCAGCAATCCCGCCAGCGTGAGCAAGTAGAGGCCGAAATATCCGAAAAGCTGCCAGAGCCGCATTCCCAGAGCAAACGGGATGCGCAGAGGATTGAGCGTGGCGGCGACGTTGTAGCGAAAGAACTCGGGATTGCCCAGCAGGAAACCCGTTTTCGCATAATGATAGGCATACCAGGCAGCCAGCGGCACAATCGGAAACAGCAGGGTAAACCAGCGCGTGCGTCTGCCCTCAGGCGGAAGAATCTCTTTCCATCGAGTTTGTTTTGAACTTGTTTCCGCAGCTCGCCGAATGAGATATGCGAACAGTTCCCAGCCAAACAACGCCAGCGGAGCCAGGATCGCAGTCTCTTTCGCGAGTGCCGCCAGCGAGAACCACAGCGCTTGCTTCCACGGACGGTCTTCTATATACGCGGCCAGCGCCCAGAACGTAAATCCGGCGGCCGGCAGGTCGATCTGCGCCAGTGAACTCTGCGTGAAGTACACGGGATAAACCGCCACCAACGCGGTTGTCGCCCAGGCCACCGGCAGATTGGCGGCGCTTCGCGAAAGGCGAAACAGTCCGAGCAGCGAGAATGCGCTCAGCGCCAGCATGGCGGTGCGTGTGACCAGGGTGGAAAATCCGAAAGCGCGCCAGGCCAGCGCCAGCCACGCCATGACCAGCGGCGGATGCGCATTCGATGGCGTTGAATGGGGGACGAGTGCGCCGGTCAGAAATAGATCACGCGCGGCCGGAACGTAATAGCCCGCCTCATCCCAGAAATAAGGAAGGCGCAGGAGTGGCGCGTGCAGCAGCATCAATCCGGCAAAGAAGAGCGCGAATAGAAGAAACTGTTGCGCCCATGCGGAAGATGCCAGCTGAGATTCAGTTTTCAGATCGGAACGCGCCCCCAACCGCGCAGGCGTCGTTCTACTTTGCAGCAGTGAACTTTGCAGCAGTGAACTTTGCAGGAACGACCGGCGCATCAGTGAAAGGTGCATCAGTGAATGGGTCCAACCGGGGCGCGCGGATCAAGATTGATCTCGCCGAACGCGGCCTCATAGTTGGTCACGTTCTGCTGCAAAAGCGCCATGAGTGCCTTGGCCTGCTGCGGGCTGAGATAAATTCCCTGAAAGTTTCGCAATTCCACGTGTGTCTCCGAGCTTTGCTGCATGGTCCCGAAAACGAGGAAGAAATCCCAAACATTCACCCGGATCTGCACGCTGTTGGAATAGGACTCGCGGTAATCGGGGGTCTGCACGAACTTCACATTCGGTTGGCTCGCCGTATTCATATCTGGCAGTGTAACGCCTGGATAGAGCACAGAGCAAAATAACGGCCCGATCCCGTTATAAGGAAACTCTGATTAGGTCCTCACTGGCGAGACAGGATGCGCTGAAAGCAGGGCCTCAGCGGCTAAAGCCTCTTGTGTAGCGGGTTCTAACGGCATGGCTGAAGCCATGCCCTTTCAAAGCTCTCCGTCAAACAACTTATTCAGAGGCTCCTTAGGGGTTGGCAATCGGAAGATCAAATTAACTCTCCTTTAACACTGGCGCAACATTGCCGCAACACAACCCCTCTAGTCTCAATCGGGGGGACTATCAAAGCAAAGCTCTTTGAGAGCGCGTGAGGGCTCTCCTTCTGCCATGGATTCTTTGGCGACAGGCAAACCGCGTTACCCCGATCTGATCTACGTCGTGGAAGACGATCCGGATGTGTCGCAACTGATCGAGCACAACCTGCGCACCGCCGGATATGAGGTTTCCACATTTTTCTCCGGGGCGCCGGTGGTTCCGCAGGCGGCCCTGGCGCAACCGTCGCTGTTTCTTCTTGACATCATGTTGCCTGGGATCAACGGGTTCGATCTCTGCCGCCAGATACGCCAGCACGAACGACTGGGCAAGACGCCGATCATTTTTCTTTCCGCCAGAACGCAGGAACCGGACCGCCTGCAGGCCTTCGACGCCGGGGGCGACGGATACATCACCAAACCTTTCAGTCCGCGCGAGTTGATTGCGCGCGTGCGCAACGTTCTCCGCGCTCAACCGGAGCCGCCCAGTCACGAGGTTATTCAGGTGGGCGATCTGGAAATCGATATCGCTTCGATGACCGTGCGCGTCGGGGGCAGGACCGTGCTGACCACGGTCCGTGAGTTCCGGCTTCTGGAATATCTGGCCCGACACCGGGGACGCGTCTTTACCCGCGACCAGTTGCTTGACGCGGTGTGGAAGGAAGGGTCATTTGTGACCCCGCGCTCCATCGACGTCTTTGTGCGGCGTCTGCGGGAGAAAATCGAACGGGATCCACGGCATCCCCGCTACCTAAAAACGCTGCGCGGGATAGGCTATCGCTTCGAAAACGGGCGCTAGTGTCCACTGTCCGGACTCGTGGACTGCTGCTTCGCAAACTCGAACGTGCAGGGGCGGCCTACGATGCCGAGGCCTTCGTCCCTGGTGCCTGTTCCTTCGGTCTCCTTGAATTGGGCCTTGATGTTGTAGCTATAATCTTCCCCCTTCCGGGCGAAGACTCCACGGGCATATTTCCTGGAGGCGACTATGCCGGTGGCAGACAGTTTGGCTTTGCCGTCCTCCGCGATCTTGCCTTCGACCAGCAGGTAGCCGGGTTCCCCGGCTGTGCCACGCTCGCCGCGAAAGCTGCTGTTCTGGATGACGCTCGGAAACTGCCAAGTGTAGCCCTCGGTGTTCCCTTTTGCAGGGCAGGTGAGCTTCGTGAGCCACTTGCCGTCGAAGCGCTCCCCCGCGACCGATTGGGCCAGGGCATCGCTCGTGCCCAGCAGGATGAATACAGCCAAAACAAAACCAAGTTTGTGCATACGACCTCCGAAGATAACCGCCGCCTGTCTGACGGGCCGCCACTGGAATTTCACGCTTGCGATCCGCGTTTTGTCGGTGAGCTATGACACAAGGGAAGGTGATACTGCGGCTTGGTCATGCTCAATACGGCTACAAAGCGGGGATGCCATCGAACCGAAACAGATCGAACGAAGCACGGATCGCGCTGGGAATGGGTGCGAGTTGTTACCCACCAGATAGTAAGCCGGCCGAAGCGATAATTTCGTCACATTTTTTCAGTTCAAGCGTCACAGGCATTCGCCAGCGATCTTCGATATGCTCTGCTGGTTGATGAAAGGGCGATTCACGCCAGATGGGCCGGGCAAGCGTCGATTTTCGGAACGTGTGCACTATTGAACAGTCGCGACATTGTGAATCGCAGTAGCATTAGCCATTTTTCGGGGAATGTCGACAACCGCCAGACTCGAACTCGCGACTGAGCGTGTTTCATCTGCCGAAGGGGCCTGCTCATGCCAGCAAATTTAAGGACCACTCGATTTCTTCTGTTCCCGGTTCTATGTCTTTTCATCTTCGCCGCCTTTGTCTCAGGGCAGGCTCGTCAGCAGGTTGCCGATAAGAGCGGTCAACCCGCCAACCCGCCCGTGGCGAGCGCGCTGTCCTCCGAAGGCTCCAAGTACGTGGGAGCGGAGGTTTGCAAGACCTGTCACGAGGAAATCTATAGCAATTGGGAAAAAACGCCGCACTGGAAGACAACTCTCAATAAGGAGGGCGGCCCCTCGAAGCAAGGATGCGAGGGATGCCACGGTCCCGGAGCGGAGCACGTGGCGGGCGGCGGCGACAAAACCAAGATATTCACCTTCAAGGATGCGACCCGTCAGGAGACCAGCGCTCGCTGTCTAAGCTGCCATGGCGAAGGTCATGAGCAGTCGCATTTTGCCGAGTCCGCCCACGCCAGCAGCGAGGTCGGCTGTCTCGACTGCCACTCTCCCCATCACGCCAAGGAGAAACAATTCCTGCTAGCCCAGAACCAGCCCGAGTTGTGCTATGGATGCCATAGCTCGGCCAAGGCAGATTTCGCAAAACCCTATCACCACCGGGTCAACGAGGGCTTGGTGCAATGCAATGACTGCCATAACCCTCATGGGACGGCGACCATTCGCCAGGTGCGGGCTCTGCCCAGCGGGGATGCCATCTGCTACAAGTGCCATGCCGACAAAGAGGGGCCCTTCGTTTACGAGCATGTGCCGGTGAAGACCGAAGGCTGTAGCTCCTGTCACACGCCCCATGGTTCCACCAATCCTCGACTTCTCAAAGTGATGCCGGTAAACATGCTCTGTCTGCAGTGCCACACGTTCTCGACCCAGTTGACGGCCGGCGGACCATCCGGTCCCGCGCACAATCAGTCGGCGAAGTATCAGGCCTGCACCATGTGTCACAACCAGATTCATGGCTCCAACTTCAGCAATGTCTTTTTCAAGTGAGGGAGAAGCGATGCCGTCGCCAAGAAAATTCGATCTGCAATCCTCTCGCGGCTCTTCTGTAACCGAACCCGTCGGGCGGAGGCAAAAGCTGACGGCGAAAGCATTACGCCTTAGGCTCGTCCTCGCCCTGCTGGCTGCTGTCTTGATGATGCCGTCGCCAAGGTTGCTCCTTGCGCAATCTTCCAGCGCCGGCCAGACCCCTTCCGGAGAGCCGGCAGGCGTTACCAGCGGCGGCTACCTGGTTCACTCCTCGGTTGACTTCGGCATCCGGGCCAACGACGTGACCGGCAGCGAAAATATGTACGACACCCTGGTGAATCAGCAGACCGGGTTCCGAATTTTCGACCAAACACTTTCGATGCACGCGGTGGATCACCAAGGCATGCTGTTCGACGATCTTGCCATCAACAGCTTTGGATGGGGAGGCGATCCCAACAACGCCTTGCGGATGCGGGCAGACAAAAACAAGTGGTACAACTTCCAAGCCAGTTTCCGGCGCGATCAGAGTTTCTCCGACTACGATTTGCTGGCGAATCCGCTGAATCCATCGACCTCCACTCCAACGATTCAGGAACAGAACTCGCCCCACCTTTTTGATACGGTGCGGCGCATGAGCGACATCGACCTCACGCTGCTTCCGCAGTCCCGTGTGAGCTTTCGCCTGGGCTTTTCGCGCAACAACATGACCGGGCCTTCGTACAGCAGCATCCACGAGGGCACCGACGCCCTGCTCTTCCAGGACTGGAACACCACCATGGACTCCTACCGTTTTGGTGTGGATTGGAGAATCCTGCCGCGAACCGTCCTCAGTTACGACCAATTCTTCAATTACTACAAGGGAGACACGGACTATCAACTGGCTGCCTTTGCGCCAGCGCTCCTGTCCACAGGAACTCCGGTGGAGTTGGGCTTGTCGATCGACACTGTGAACAAGGAACCGTGTGCTGGAGCGCCCGCGGGAACGCCTCTGATTGTTGCCGGCGTCCTGACCAATAACAACTGCAGCGCCTACTTCAACTATGCGCGAAACCAGCGGATTCGCACTTCGACCCCGACCGAACGGATTCGTTTGCGCAGCAACTACTTTCAGCGGTTAGACCTGGTCGGCTCTTTCTCTTATAGCTCTGCCGATATGAACACGCCCTTGGACGAGTCTTTCGCCGGCCTGATCACGCGCACCCACACCCTCGCCTTCACCGGCACCGGCACGGCCAGTGCGAACCGGATTTCCGACGTGCTCGACCTCGAGGCGACGCTGCGCCTGACCCAGCATCTGCGCTTGATTGAGAAATTTTATTTTTGGGCCTACCGCATTCCTCAGAATGGCAATCTCACTGAGACCGACAATGATTGCACCGGTACGTGCACGTTGCTGACTCCGCTGAGCGCCACCACGCCGACAACGACACCCACCCTGGCCCTGTCGTCCTTCAACCAGAGCTGGAAGAGAAATCAGACCGAACTGGCTTGGGACGTTTCGAAAAAAATGGGCGCCCGCATCGGCTACCGTTATGGCGATCGGGACTTCAACCACTTCAACGATTATCTCCCCGGAGACTTGGACCATTTCGTAGGCCTGGAGAAAACGGCGCTGATCGGGCTCTGGGCACGGCCCACTCATGCCTTGCGATTGAATTTCGATCTCGAGCACACGAACTACAACAGCGTGTTCGTCCGCATGTCGCCGCGCAAGGAAGCGCGCTACCGCTTTCAAACGACCTACACCCCGCGCCCGTGGGTGGTTCTGGGCGGATCCATCAATATCCTGCAACAATCCAACGGCGACATACAGACCCAGTACGTCGGCCACAACCAAAACTACGGGCTGACCGCGTCGCTCGCGCCGCGCGAACGCTTCGGGCTGGATTTGGCGTACAACTTCAACAGCGTGATCCAGAACGCGCTGATCTGCTTCAACGACACGCCGCCAACCGGCGTGATCCTTCCCTTCGTAGCCGGTGCCGCTAACAATGATTGTGCCGGAAACGATACTTCCAACAACCTACTGGCCAACTCGTACTACACCAACCACACTAATTTCGGAATGACCACAATCAGGTTCAAGCCCGAAAAGCGATTCACGGCCAATCTCGGCTACAGCATTACCAGTGTCGAAGGCAGCGTGCCGCAATTCAACATTCTGCAGCCTCTCGGCACGTTGCAGTACAAGTACTCCCAACCCGTGGCCAACCTGAGCGTGGATTTGGGCCATAGACTGGCTTGGAATCTGGGCTGGAATTATTACCAGTACAACGAGGGTTCGTTTGTCGGGCCCACGGCGCCGCGCTATTTTCACGCCAACTCGGTAACCGAGTCCCTGCGCTACGCATTCTGATTTCCTGGCTCTGTTTTGGGGCTGGATTGTGCATTATCTCCGTTCGTTGGTGCCCGACGAATGCGCTGGTTGCGGGGCCGTTGCCTGGGTTACGAATTTCATAAAATCCGATTCCGCCAGGCGCGACGGATGCACCTCGGCGCCGAGCCCAAAAAATCGGCAGAAGCTCATGATCAGTGGACGCCAGCGCACCGGATCGATATGGGTGCGCGAGCCGTTGCCTACCAGCAGTTCTTCGTCGACATGCAGCTTCACGATATGCACTTCGAATGCGTTCGCGCTTACGTTCTTGCCGAAGGGACGGAAATCGTGCACGACGCCCTCCATTTGCACCGGACACTCGCGCACCCGCGGTGGCGCGACCGATTGCGACTCCATCGCAGTGAACCCCGCAACGCCAAATTTGTCCGGTTCATATTGGTAGCCCCACTGACGCTTCTTGTCCGGTACAGGATTCTTGCCGGTAGTAAGTGCGAGGCGATCGACGTGACTCACCAGTTCTTCCGAAGGCAAGTTGATCACACACTCGCGCGTGCGTATGAGGTTGTCCGAGGTCTGCCCCATCTGGCCCAAGCCCAGCATGCAACTCCAGCCCAGCCACCACGCCGACGACATCGGGGCGAGGTTCGGCGAGCCGTCCGGGTTTAAGGTGCTGATTAACACCACGGGCGTTCCAAAATAGAGGATGGTTGGGTCGATCGTCTTGTGCATGGACAAACCATACCGACTCTAGCGCCGACGGTGCTATCCGCATCTTGCGGTCAAACCAAAAGCTGTCCTGCCGTTTGCCCTGCCAGGTCCCGGACCTCTCTTCACACTCGTTCCTGATATGCTAGAAACCTTCGCCACGAGGGGAAACATGAAAATCAAGTCGTCGACTCTTCTGCTTGCGCTGTCATTCGCGATCTCCGCCGCTGCCCAAACCGCCCCTCACTTCGACGGCCAAACGTGGTGGAATCACGTCAAATTCCTGGCCGACGACAAACTCGAAGGCCGCGATACCGGCAGCCGTGGAGAGCGTACCGCGCAAGCGTATGCCATCGAGGAACTCAAGAGCGCGGGAGGGGAGCCAGCGGGCGTTAACGGCTTCTACCAGCCCGTGAAGTTCGTCTCCCGCCAGATCGTCGAAAAAGATTGCAGCCTTACCCTCATCCGCAACGGCAAGCGCGAATCGCTCTCGCTCGGCGAAGATGCTGTCATCGGCACACGCGTCATGCCCGCGCCCGAGGTCGAAGCGCCACTGGTTTTCGTCGGCTATGGCCTCAAAGTTCCCGAAAACAATTATGACGACTTCGCCGGGGTTGACATTCGCGGCAAGATCGTCGTGATTTTCTCGGGATCGCCCTCCGAGATCCCGGGCGCGCTTGCATCGCATTACCAGACTGCGGCCGAGCGCTGGAAAGTGCTGCGCGCGGCGGGCGCCGTCGGCATCGTTTCGTTGATCAACCCCGCGTCAATGGATATCCCATGGTCCCGCATCGCGCTCAACCGCTCCCATCCCACCATGGATCTCGACTATCCCGAGTTCAACGAAACCGAAGGCGCAAAGCTCGCCGTCACTGTCAATCCCGCCAGCGCCGAGAAATTCTTTGCCGGCTCCGGCCACACCTTCGAAGAAATCGCCGCTCTCGGTAAAGATCGCAAGCCGCTGCCGCACTTTCCTCTGACCGTTTCGCTCGCAGCAAGAACGAGAGTTGACGTTACGAGAATAGAGTCAGCCAACCTCGTTGCCAAACTTCCTGGCAGCGATCCTGCTCTTAAAGATGAATACGTGGTGCTCTCCGCCCACCTCGATCACATCGGCATCGGAGAGCCCATCAATGGCGACCGCATCTACAACGGGGCGATGGACAACGGCTCGGGCAGCGCCCTCATCCTCGACATGGCCGCCAGCTTCAAAAAGAATCCGGAGAGACTGCGCCGCTCAATTCTCCTGGTCCTCGTCACTGGAGAGGAAAAGGGCCTGCTCGGCTCGAAGTATTTCGCCGCGCATCCCACGGTCGCGCCAAAATCCATTGTCGCCGACGTTAACGTTGACATGTTCTTGCCCATCGTACCCCTGAAGCTGCTTACCGTGTGGGGCATCGATGAGTCCGATCTGGGTGATCGCACACGCTCGGTCGCGCAATCGCTTGGCATAAGAGTTCAGTCCGATCCCGAGCCGCTGCGCAACATTTTCGTCCGCAGCGATCAATACAACTTCATCCGCCACGGCGTACCTTCGGTGATGATGGGCGTCGCTCCCGAGCCCGGAACGCCCGAGGTAAAGATTTTCAAAGACTGGCTGACCCAGCGCTATCATGCGCCCTCGGACGACGTGGACCAACCAGTTGACCTCGCCGCTGCCGCGAAGTACGAAGAGATCGTCAGAGCCCTGCTGATCAACATCGCCGACGACGACCATCGCCCGCAGTGGAAGCCAGATAGTTTCTTCCGGCGCTACGCCGAACCTGTCAAAATGGGACAATGAATTTTCGTAGAGGCGGGGGTTTGCTTCATCTCGCATGAAACGCGGCCAGCCGCGTGTTTACTTTGGAGGAAATACTTGAACGACTACGTGCTATCCGTGTTGCTGGGAATTGTGGAAGGACTGACTGAGTTCCTGCCGGTAAGTTCCACCGCCCATCTCCGCATATCCGAAGTTCTGCTGCAGGTGCCGTTGTCGAGCGGGTACTGGAAGATGTATTCCATCGTCATCCAGCTCGGCGCGATCTTGGTTTTGCCCATTTATTTCCGCCACCACATTGCCAAGCTCTTCTCGACCTTTCCCGAGGGCGAGAAGAAA
>Ga0265314_10003976_pt1 | contig 13983 bp, 8 predicted proteins | sample 4126metaG_FD_203106 | JGI IMG/M metagenome (GOLD analysis project Ga0265314, IMG submission 203106) | Rhizosphere microbial communities from Carex aquatilis grown in University of Washington, Seatle, WA, United States - 4-1-26 metaG | ecosystem: Host-associated > Plants > Roots > Rhizosphere >... | reverse complement strand
AAAGGAAACAAGTTCAACGAACGGCCATAAGGAGGCCAATCATGCATACCGCATCAGGTTTTGGAATCGGTTTCGCAACATTCGGCAAAGGAGCTACCATGAACCGCATCGTTCTCGCAATCGCATTGTGCATTTCCGCAACCCTCGGCGTCGCTTGCGACACCGAACCCACGCCGGCAGGGGCAAGCGCCGATTCCGGCGCGAGCAACACCAACACTGACACCGCCACATCGACCGCCACCGGCACGGGCGGCAGCGTTTCGCCAAACGGCGGATCCGTTGCCACCGGCACGGGCGGCGCAATTGGCACAGGCGGCAGCAGCGCGACCGGCGCCGGCGGAACTTCCGCTCCGGCGTCAACGGCCTGCCCGACTTGCACCAACACCGGCTCGAGCATCAACATCACCGTGAACATCACGGGCGCGGGCGGCGCGGCGGCAACGGGCGGAACGACAACGTCGGCCGGCGGAACATCCGCCGCCACGACGACCGCTCCGGTCCAACTCTGCACTCCCGGCCGGTCGATCGACTGCATTGCGACAACCGGAAATGGACGCCAAGTCTGCAGCAACGACGGCATGAGCTACAGCACGTGCACGGCACTTGCTTCCGGCACAGGCGGAACAACCGGCACCGGCGGCGCGACCGCAACTGGCGGCGCTGTCGCTGGAAACGGCGTCTGTGATGCCGCACACGTCAGAACTACGTTCAACGGACAGGTTTGCGAGAAGAACACGATCGACATCTACGTCTGGGTTCCTCTCGGCACGGGCGGGTCAACGGGAAGCGGGGGCAAGACCTCCGCAACCGGCGGCTCCGTTTCGACCGGCGGAACTTCGGCCACGGGCGGATCAACGGGAACCGGCGGCGACATCAACGCCTCCATGACCTGCGATGCGACTATGCCGGACGGTACGAAAGTGAGTTTCGCCTTTGTCCGCAATTGGGCGGGCCGTCCGGTCGGCAACGACTCGGCGACCACGGCGAAATTCTGCTTCAGCCCTGCGTACATTACCAGGACCTCCGACAGCCAGATCCGTGCTTGTCCCGCCAGCGCCACGCTTCGCGTCTATGACGAAGCCGCGTTGGGGAGTCCGAGCGCCTCGCTCGACAGGAACTTGCTCGACATGCCGCTTACCGCCGACGGCTATTGCGTCTCCGGATTTGCGGACGGCAACTATCACGTCTCATACTCGTATCCCGGGTTCCCGCTGGCATGGGCTTACTACCCGGTGCTGGCCGCTTACCCCGGCCTGCCAAATGCGACCAAGCAGTGGTTCGAAAAGGACCCTGCCGTCGGTTCTTTCGGCATCACCTTCCACGTTTCCGGAGGGATCTTCTCCATCGGTCCGTTCAGCGGAAACTACTAGGTCTCGCACAGGCCCGGAACAACACGATTCGCGTGTTTGTTCCGGGCCTTTTTTCTTTAATATTATTCGAGCCCCTCGGCAAGCTCGGGGTCGAGAATTACATCTAATTTAAGCCGTTTTCACCTTTACATCTCTTGACAAAAGGATGAATTTATGGTATAAATGCTAGTTATTTTAATAACTGTAAATTGCCGTCTTCGTACCCTGGGAGGGGGAGGGACCCTATCCGAGGGCATGAAAATGCCTTTCTGCTTTGGCAAAGCAGGACTTTGAAAATTGAATTGCGCGCTAGCCAAGCGTGTAACAGATAACGCAAAAAAGGAGAACGTCATGAAACTGAACGCACTGTCTGCTCTCTTTGTTGCGACGCTCGTCGTCGCCTGCGGTCCGGTGGCAACGCCGCCCGGATCATCCGCGCCAATCGCCGATGCCGCTTTTGTTCCGAAGCCCGATGCCGCTCCGGTGGCAACGCCCGACGCTTCGGTTCCGGTCGCCGATACTGCGCCCGTCAACACGAGCACGGCGACAGTAACGGCGACGAACCCGGCCAATCCGACCAACGACGCCGGAGGAACGGTCATCAATATCACGGTGAACGTCGGGTCGACCGATTCGACGACCAACACCGCGACCGGTACCAACACGGGCACCGGAACGAAAACCGCTACCGCGACCGGCACCAATCCTGATGCCGCCGCAGTGACGGTCGTCGCCGATGCCAAGCCTTCGGTTTCGCCAGATGCCGATCCGCCGAGCAAGCTCGATGCGACGGTTGTCGTCGAAGACGATGCGCCCCTTGCCTGCGTCCCGAATCCGTCCGGCGAAATTTGCGGGAACGGACTCGATGACAATTGCAACGGACTCATTGACGAAGGCTGTCCGGCGCCCGATGCCGGCACAGCACCCGTTTGCTCCGGATCGGAAACGCAGGATTGCAATCAGACGATCGGCAGCACGGTCTACACCGGAAAGAAGCAATGCGTGAACGGAAAGTTCACGGCTTGCCTCAACCTGGTGCCGCCCGCGCCCAAGCCCGACACGACCGATCATACGTCGCCGACCGTCGCGCTTCCGGTTTGCAGCATGTCCGACACGGCCAATCTGCCCGCCGGCTTGGCGATCCCGTTCTACGCGGACGCCAAGGATGATACCAACCTGCTCGCTTGTCAGTTCTACTTGAACGCGAACGAGCTGGGGGTCCAAAGCGTTACCGGAACGAGTCTCACTCTGGAACAAGACATCACGCTTCCGGTCGGGACGAATACGATCTTCGTGATCTGCTTCGATGCCGCCGGGAACGAAGGGCAATCGGTGACGCTCACGGTCAAGGCTGTTTCCGTTTCGTCGGATGCCGGCGTTCAGCTCAAAGCTGACGCGCAGGTTCCCGCCGATACCAAGCCCGCGCCTGATACGTTGGTCGCCGCCATCGACACGCAAGTGCCGACGGACACGACGCCGACGCCCGTTCCGGACGCCGGTACCGATACGCTGGTTGTTGCCGATACATTGCCACTGGGCGATGCCGGGTCGGCAGGATGTTTTGTGCTGGTGAATAACCAGTACATGACCATTCCTTACGGCCAGGCAATCGTCTGCGCCATCGGAAGCCTTTCCGGTTCGCAAACGTGCCAAGCGGACGGAACGCCGTCTGTTTGCACCGCGACCGGAACGGCAAAGAGCAATCTGCGAGCGGTAGTGAACTGTCGTCTAAATCAGGTTGTTCTTTCCGGTGACGTTGTCGACAATCTCTTTCCGTCGCCGAATGACACGACCGCGCTCACCGACATCTGTTTGGCCGGCGACGGCATCGATGGGATGATCGCCTCCAACAGGAATCACTGCTTGCCCTATGTCGCCGATTCAAGTCATCAGTATGTCTTCGATAACTTGGGCTTCGGCGCCGCGCTGTATCGGATCACCTACTTCGGGGTGACCCAGCAGACGGCAACGACCGGCCAAGTGCGTTGGTCGAACAACAATCCCGATCTGGGGTTGGCGGGAACCAACGGGGTCCCGATCATGGCCAACGATACGAGCAACCTTTGCTCGATCACGCGGAAGATCATTGACGGCGATACCGCCAAACTGGTGGTAAACGGCACCGGCACGCCGCTCTAAATAGTTAACAGTACCTTCGCTTTACGCGACCTTGGGAACACTCCCTTGGTCGCGTTTTTCTTTTAAAAATTCACAAAAAATCAAATATGGCGGCGGACCGTCGCTGACTTGACGAAAAGCGCGTTTTAGGTGTAAGGTGCGACGATATTGTCTTGAAGAAATTTGGCTTAAATTTGCGGCTTGATCCCCATAAAGGAGGCGGGGGACCAGGTCACAATCTTTGACATCGCGTTGCGGGACCTGACGCAACGTTCCATTGATACGAGTGATACGAAAAGAAAGGAAGGAGCACCATGAGGAAGTACGGCAATTTGTTCGCATTGTGTTGTCTTGTGTTGTCCGGGTTTGCCTGTGACAGCAAGGACCGAGCCCCCAAACCCGCGACGGCAGGAACAAATGAGTCCTGCACGCCCGCCATTTACTACGGGTGCAGCGCGAGTTGCGACCCGGGCGTGAAGGCATGGAAGAAGTGCAACGATAATGGAGCGAGCTACGGCGAATGTTTGTGCGCCAATCCGGCGCCCGTAAGTTCGCCCGACGCATCGGTACCGGCATCGTCGCCCGACGCAGCGGTTGTAACACCGCTCGCCCCCGCTCCGGACGCGGCCGCGTCAACCGGACCGACCACGATCCAAGTGAATGTCGATATCAATTATCCGCCGCCGCCAGATGCTGGCGCGGCGCCTGCGCCATCGCCAACGCCGACTCCGCCGCCGGTACAAAAGACCTGCCAAAACGGCAACGACTTTGTTTCCGTCGGTTCGATGCGGCCATGCGGCTTCGTTGCCGGTGCGTGCCGACCGGGCACGCAAATTTGCAACGACAGCGGCTGGAGCGAATGTGCGGGCGGAACGCTGCCAACCGCCGAGGTTTGCGACGGCGTTGACAACGATTGCGACGGCGCAATCGACGACGGGCTCATCTGCGAGTGCGATCCTAACCAACCGTCACGCGACTGCGGCTCGAACATAGGCATGTGCCGGTTCGGGCAACAGTATTGCGTCAAGGTCGGAGACGGATACCGCTGGAGTACCGATTGCGTGAACGAGATCAAGCCGCGCCAAGAGCACTGCGACAATCTCGATTGGGACTGCAACAGCGTTCCTCATAACGGGTTTAATCTTCAGAACGATCCGTTGAACTGCGGAACCTGTGGCAACTCGTGTCAACGAGCCAACGCCATAGGTTCGTGCGTCGCCGGGGTCTGTAAGTTTTCCTGTCAGGTCGGTTTTTACGATTTGAACGGGAAGAGCGAAGACGGCTGCGAATATATGTGTCCGTACACCAAGCCGCTTGCTGCCGAGATCGCCAACGGCCTCGACGATAACTGCAACGGAGTGGTGGACGAAGGTTTTAACTTCGACACTGACCCGCTCAATTGCGGCAAGCCGGGAAGGAAGTGTCAGTTCGCGAACGCGAGCGCCTCATGCGTCGACGGCGATTGTCGCTTGAACGCGTGCAGCGTCGGGTTCGTCGACAAAGACAAGGATCCGTGGAACGGCTGCGAGTATTCTTGCACCAAGACCGCGAATGCCGAAGTCTGCGGCAACAAGCTGGACGACAACTGCGATGGCGAAGTTGACGAGGGTTGCGATTGCGATCCCGCCGACACGACCCCGGTTCTGTGTGGAAACAACACGGGAACGTGCAAGTCACAGAAGACGTGTCAAACGAACGGCAAGTACGGCGCCTGCACCGTCATGGTTGGACCCAAGGCCAAGAGTTGCGATGCGGTCAATCACCTTGATCTTGATTGCAACGGATTGGCTGACGACAGCGAATTCGACCTAACTAAGGACGTGATGAATTGCGGAGCTTGCGGCAGTGTCTGCTCGTTCCCCAACGCCCAAGCGCTCTGCGTGAACGGCGCATGCCAGATGGGCACTTGTTCGCTGGCCTATCACGACCTTGATAAAGATTCGAAGAACGGCTGCGAATACGGCCCGATCCTGCCAACTAATGGCGGAATCGAGCAGTGTGATGGGATCGATAACGACGTGAACGGGAAGATTGACGACGGTCCGGCGACCTGCGCCTGCACGCTCATCAACTCGTCCCGCGATTGCGGACCAGCGCTGGTCGGCGAATGCCGTCCTGGCGTCCAGACTTGTAAGGCCCCGGGGCAATGGAGCACCTGTGACCTGACGCGTGCGGTCTCGCCGGTTAAAGAAATTTGCAATGACAAAGACGACGATTGCGACGGCGTCATTGACAATGGCTTTGACCTGCAGACTGATCCGTTAAATTGTGGCGCATGCAACGTCCGATGCCCGTTCGTGAACGCGACCGCTTCATGTGTCGCCGGGAAGTGCGCGATCGCCAAATGTAATCCGTATTTCTACGATCTGAATGGCAAGCCCGAAGACGGATGCGAATTCGGTCCTTGCATCAAAGAGGGTCCGGAAGTATGCGACGGCCGCGACAACGACTGCAACGGGGTGATCGACGACGTGGCTGGAGGGTGCGGATGCATGGTCGGTTCGACGCAAACCTGCGGTAAGAACGTGGGGGAGTGTCATGCTGGCAATCAGGCCTGTCTCGGACCGGCGCCTGGCCATTGGGGCCCATGCCAGAATGAACAGTTCGCCGTACCCGAAATCTGCAATAACCGCGACGATGACTGCGACGGCAAAGTCGACAACGGCTTTGATCTAACGAGCGACGTCAAGAATTGCGGGGCTTGCGGCACTGTTTGCAAGTTCGCGAATGCGACTGCTTCGTGCGTTCAGGGCGCTTGCCAAATGGGTGCTTGCGAAACCAACTGGTACGACTTCAACAAGAATGTTGCGGATGGCTGCGAAGCGCCCTGTGTCAAGACCAATGGCGGAGTGGAGCAATGCGACAAGATCGACAATAACTGCGACGGTACGGTCGATGAGGGCTTCAACACCCAAACCGACCTGCTCAATTGCGGCGCTTGCGGTCATGCCTGCAATTTGCCCAACGCCGTGCCGGTTTGTACAGCCGGCGTTTGCGCGATCAGTTCCTGCAAGCCGGGCTATTGGGATCTCGACAAAGACCCGAATGACGGCTGCGAGCACGCTTGCATTCCGACCAATAATGGGGTCGAGATCTGTGACGGGTTGGACAATGATTGCAACGGGACACCGGATGACGGCATCTTCTGCAACTGTAAGACGACAGAATCGCCTCGTGAATGCGGTACCGGAATAGGCATGTGCCAGACCGGCACCCAATCCTGCATAAACGGCGTTTGGCAGGCCTGCACCGGCATGGTCGATCCGCGTCCGATCATCTGTGACGCGAACACCGACATGAACTGCAACGGCATCCCCGACGGCGTCGAATGGAACGTCAAAGATGACAAGTTGAATTGCGGTGGTTGCGGCATTGTCTGCAGCTTCCCGCATGCCGACGCGTCGTGCATCAACGGGGTTTGCTTGATGGGCGCTTGCAATGCCAACTACTTCGACTTCGACAAATCAGCGGCGGACGGTTGCGAAACTGGTTGCATGCCGACGCGCAATGGAGTGGAGTATTGCGACGGCATCGACAACAACTGCGACGGGATCGTCGACAATGCGACGGTCGCGGTGCAAACCGATCCGATGAACTGCGGCGCGTGCGGGCATGTCTGCACGCTTCCCAACGTTGCCGAAAACGGCTGCGGCTCGGGCGCCTGCACCATTGTTCATTGCTTGCCGGGCTATGCCGACACCAACGGCTTGGCTTCGGACGGTTGTGAAACAAAGCTCGCGCCGCCGGACGGGGGAACGGATTGATATCGCCATAGGGCGATAAGGAGTCTCTCTGCGGCAGAGTCCATCTGGACTCTGCCGCTTTTTCATTTTATCGTGATATAATGTAAAACTATGTCGCAAATGGCGGAAACTTTGGCGTCTTTCTTCAAATTCAGGAACGCTTACGAGCGTAAGGTTTTTTATATCGTCGCCGCCGCCACGGTCGTTCTCGCCGTTATCGCGGTTTTTACGTCGCCCTTAAAAGTGCTCGCCGTCATCATCACGCTCATCGCGATCGGGCTTTCGATCACGCGGCCGTACTTGGTGGTCGTGGCGCTGGCGCTGTGGACGCCGTTCGAACCGTTTTTGCTCAAATTCGTTCCCGACGAGCTTTATGTTTACGCCCGATATTTTCCCGAAGCGCTCATTTACTTAATGGCCGGCTTGGTCACGGTCCATGTTCTTTTGGAGCGCCGCAAATTGCCGATGACGCCCATCGACCTGCCGTTCATTCTTTTCATGATCACGGTGCTGGCCTCGGCGGTTCTTAATTTGGTTGCGCCGTCGATCGCGCTTTTGGGCATCCGCCAGATCATCCGCTATATCATTTTCTATTACGCCGTCATCTATCTGGCGCCGCCCAAAGCCCGCATTCGGCAGACCGTTCTCATTCTCTTCGGCATTGCCGCGTTCGAGTCGCTCCTCGGGATCGTCCAGGCGGCGCTTGGCGGGTCGATCGACGCCTTTCTGCTTCCGTCGGAAATGAAATTCTACGAAAGCATCCAGCTCACCGTCGGCGTTCAGCAATTTTGGGCGCCGGGCCAGCGCGTCTTCGCGACCATGGGCCGTTATGACCAGCTGGGAACCTACTTGGCTTTTTTCGGCCTGATCGCCATGGGTCTTATTTACGAAGCGAAAAAGCACGTCGAGCATAAATGGCTGGGCGCGTTCATGCTGGTACTTTTGCCGGCCTTGCTCCTTACCTATTCGCGTTCGTCATGGTTCGGTTTCCTGCTCGGTTTTCTGGTCATTGGCCTGTGGGTGAAGCGCGATCGCCGCGTCGCCGCCGGCCTCGTCGCTTTTGCCATCATCATCGCGTCCGTTTTTCTCTACGAAGGCGTCGTCGTGCGCTATTTGGTCGACGTGCCGCAGCAAACGATCACCGAACGTTTCCTCGAAGCGTTTTCGCCCGAGAGCATCAAAGGCGCATACTACGGCCTGGGCCGCGTCTATTGGTGGATCAACACGCCGCTCGTCGTTGTTCGCGCTTCGCCGTTCTTCGGCGTCGGCCCGGGCCAATTCGGCGGCGGGGCGGCCGCCGCGCTTCACAATACCACGGCCTATGACAAACTCGGCTTGCCGTTCGGCGTGTACGGCACCGACGGGCAGATCGATTGCAACTGGATGTCGCTGTGGGGAGAAACCGGCACGGTCGGGATCATCTTCTATCTGGCGATGATGGTCGTGGTCGCGCGCACGGCGCTCTTGGTCTATAAAAAGTCGGACGACCCATGGTCGCGCGGCCTGGCGCTCGGCCTTCTGGGCGCCGAAGCCTCGGTCGCGTTCCAGGCGTTCTTCGGCAGTTATTTAGAAGTGCGGACGCTGGCGCTTTTCTTATGGTTCATCGCGGCGCTGACCGCCGTTTTGGCCAAACGCGAAGAATTGGTATGAAGATCCTCATCATCAACAAATTTTTTTTCCCGTTCGGCGGCACGGAGCGCTATGCTTTTGCGCTGACTGACCTGCTGGAGTCATACGGCCATGAAACGATCCCGTTCGCCATGGAGCATCCGAATAACGCGATCTCCGATTATTCGAAATATTTCGTTTCTCAAGTTGACCTCGCCAAGCCGACGGTCTCGTGGCCAGGCCTCAAGGCCGCCGGCCGCGTCGTTTATTCTTTCGAAGCGGCAAAAAAATTGCGCCAGCTCATTCGTGACACCAAGCCCGATTTGGCCCATCTGCAAAACATCTATCACCAACTGTCGCCGTCGGTTCTCCAGGTTCTTAAGGAAGAAAATATCCCGTGCGTGCAGACGCTCCACGATTACGCTTATCTTTCGCCGTCCTACGGGCTATATGATCACGGCGCCATTTGCGAACGGGTCAAGCCGCGCAAATACTTCAATGCCGTTTTGCACAAGTGCGTGAAAAACTCCGTCATGGCCTCGGCGCTCGACGCTTTTGCTTTCAGCGTGCATGCCGCGCTCGGGCTCGATGAGCGGCTGGTTGGCCGGCTTATTGCGCCGTCCGAATTTGTGAAGAATAAATTTGCCGAGTGGGGGAGAAATGTTTTTCGCATGGAAGTTCTGCCGCACTTCATCGACGCCACGCTCTATGAACCGCAATACGCGCCCGGCGCCGAAGTTGTTTACGTCGGCCGCTTGTCGGAGGAAAAAGGCATCGGCACGCTGCTCGCGGCCATGGAAAAAATTCCCGAGGTGCGTCTCAAAGTGATCGGCACCGGGCCGATGGAGAAACAGCTAAAGGATTTTTGCCAGCTGGCTGAACTTAAAAACGTCCGCTTCATGGGGCAATTGCGCCATACCGAGGTCATGGCAGAGATCGGGAAGTCGCGCTTTGTCGTCGTACCGTCGCTTTTTTACGAACCGTTCGGCTATTTGGCGATCGAGGCCGCCTGCATGGGCAAAGCCGTGATCGCTTCCAAGGTTGGCGGTTTGCCCGAGATCGTGAAAGACGGGGAAACCGGCGTGTTGGTCCCGCCCGGCGACGCCAAAACGCTGGCCGCCGCGATGGCCGCGCTTTCCGCCGACGAACCGGAGCTCCGCGCCATGGGCAGGGCCGCCCGCGCTTTCGTCGAAACCCGTTTCCGTCCCGATGATTATTACCGGAAGCTCATGGAAATTTACGAATCGGTATCAATGGGGAAAAGGCCGGTTAGGTAGAGTAGTGATAACATTAAATTTTTTTGCTATAATACCCACATGAAGCTACGCACTATTCGCGACATTAAAGGGTTGCGGGACAAGAAGGTGGTTTTGCGCATCGATGCCAACGTGCCGGTCAAGGACGGCAAGGTGATCGACGACTTTCGGCTGTGGGCGGTGCGCCCGACGATCGAATATCTGACCGGCCGCGGGGCGGCGGTTGTTATCATCGCGCATTTGGGCCGGCCCGACGGCAAGCGCAATCCAAAATACACCCTCAAGCCGATCGCCCAACGACTCTCGCAAATTTTGGGACGCATCGTAATTTTTGTGCCGGAGTTCGGCGGGCCGCATGCCAAACAGATCATCGAAGCGGCCGTGCCCGGCCAGATCTTCATGTTGGAGAATTTGCGTTTTGATCGCGGCGAAGAATCAAACGGCGGTTCGTTCGCCAAAAAGCTGGCGCAGTTCGGCGAGGTATACGTGAACGACGGTTTTGCCGTTTCGCATCGCGCCCACGCTTCGGTCCATGCCATTACGCGCTTCCTTCCGTCTTATGCCGGTTTGCTCATGGAGCGCGAGCTGAAGATCTTGGGCCATGCGCGCACCAAACCGAAGAGTCCGTCGGTGGCGATCATCGGCGGCGCGAAGATCGGCACTAAGATCGGGCTCATCAAGAAGCTGGCGGCCACTTATGACAAAGTGCTGGTGGGTGGCGGGCTTGTCAATCCCATTTTGGTCGCGAAAAAGTTCGAGGTCGGCAGTTCGCTTTTGGACAAAGTTTCGCCCGCGACCCTGGCGCCGATCCTTAAATTGAAAAATCTGGTTTTGCCGGTCGATGTGCTGGTGGGGAACGTCGACAAGCCGTTGGCGCCGATCCATTCCGTGCCGATCGCGACCGACACGCCGTTCGTCATTTGCCGCAAGCCGGAAAGCATTGTCGATATCGGTCCGCGCACCATGCTTGCCTGGGGCATGATCGTGAAGCGCGCCAAGACGGTCGTTTGGAACGGCCCGGTGGGGATTTTCGAAATTCCGCGTTTTTCGCACGGCACCATGGCGCTGGCGCAGGCGGTGGCGAGCCGCGCCAAAGGCCGGGCGCTGGGCGTTGTTGGCGGCGGCGAAACGGTCGAGGCGATGTACAAGACCGGCATGGCCAAATGGGTCGACCATATTTCGACCGGCGGCGGGGCAATGCTGGAATTCCTTGAAGGCAAAGTTTTGCCGGGCGTAAAGCCGCTTTACGGGAAGCTGAAGAAATAGGTTATTAGGTTTTTAGGCGTTAGGTTTTTATAATGACGTACTAATAACCTGCAACCTAATAACCTAAAACCTGCAACTTAATAACTAACTACCTAATACCTAATAACCTAGAACGTATGGCTATCTTAAATAATGATAAAGGCGGCGGATTCTGGCCCAACTGGCGCGAGAATCGGCTCTTCGCGCTGCTTCTCGGGATCCTCATTGTTTACTTGATCGTCTTTTTCGCTTTTGCGATCAAGAACGAGGCGATCCAGAGCAACGCGATCGGCAAAGCGCCGGCTGAACGGAAGACCATCTCGTTTGACGGCACCGGCAAGGTGGTCGGCACGCCGGACATCGCCACCGCCGACCTGGGCATGACCACCCAGGACAAAGACGTGCAAACGGCGCTCAAGAATAACAACCAGAAGATCAACGACCTGATCGCCAAGCTGAAGCAGGTCGGGATCCCGGCCGCCGACATTCAGACTTCGCAGTTCAACGTCAGCCCGAACTACGATTATTCCAATAACCGGCAAACGATCACCGGTTACACGGCCAGCCAGAGCGTGACGGTGAAGGTCCGTAATCTCGATTTGGTCTCGTCCGTTCTCGACACGGTCGGAGCGGTCGGCGCCAATCAGGTGTCGGGCCTGAATTTCACGATTGATAATCCGGAGCAATTGCAGGCGCAAGCCCGCGAAAAAGCCATTGCCGACGCCGTGAGCAAAGCGTCGGTCTTGGAAACGCAATTGGGCATTAAATTGACCCGCGTCGTCAATTTCAGCGAATCGAACGGCGGCGTTACGCCGCTGCCGTACTACAGCATGAAAGACATGGCTGTCGGCGGTGCCGCTCCGACGTCGGTCGCACCCTCGATCCAGACCGGTTCGCAAGACATCGTCTCGAACGTCACGCTGACCTTTGAAATTCAATAGACCGGCGGCTAAAAAACATCCTCAATTAAAAATTTGATGGGTGTTTTTTAATATCTAATGTCTAACGACTAATATCTAATCCGCCAACGGTCATAATAACGTACGTGCATCTATATTTTTGGATTAGATATTAGACATTCGGGCGTCCGCCTTTGCCAATCTTGCCGCCAATCGCTATAATGCGTTTGTTATAATTAAGCAGACACAAACATGGCAAAGATCAAATCGGTGGAGGCTTGGGAAATCTTGGATTCGCGCGGAAATCCGACGGTGCGGGCGTCGGTAACTTTAACCGACGGTTCGGTCGGCGTTGCTTCGGTTCCGTCCGGCGCGTCAACCGGTTCGCATGAAGCGCTTGAACTCCGCGATGGCGGCGCGCGCTACGGCGGCAAAGGCGTTTTAAAGGCGGTGGATAATGTGAACAAGGTGATCGCCAAAGCGGTCAAGGGCATGGATGCGAACGACCTGCGCAAATTGGATGCGACGATGATCGCGCTGGACGGCACGGAGAACAAAGGCAAGCTGGGCGCCAATGCTATTTTGTCGGTTTCGCTTGCGGTCGCGCGCGCCGGCGCGGAATCGGCCAAACTGCCGTTCTACGCCTTCATTAGGAAGAGCTTCGGACTCAAGATCAAGGGTTACGCCCTGCCGATCCCGATGATGAACGTCCTTAATGGCGGCGCGCACGCCGGCTGGACCGTTGATTTCCAGGAATTCATGATCGTCCCGCTGCAGAAGACCATGGCTGAACGCGTTCGCTGCGGTGCAGAAATTTTCCATGCGCTCGGAAAGATCCTCAAAGAAAAAGGTTTTGATACCGGAAAAGGGGACGAAGGAGGATACGCGCCGACCTTGGGCGGAAACGAGATTGCCATGAAGATGATCGTTTCGGCGATGACCAAAGCCGGATACAAGCCGGGCGCCGAGGTGGCGATCGCGCTCGACCCGGCCTCGACCGAGTTCTACGACGCCAAGGCCAAGCGCTATGTCCTGAAGGCCGATAAGAAAACTTTGACGTCCGACCAGATGATCAATCTCTACGCCAAGTGGTTGGAGAAATACCCGCTCATCTCCGTCGAGGACGGTTTGGCCGAAGACGATTGGGAAGCCTGGATCAAATTTACCGCGCGCTACGGCACCGAGCTGCAGCTGGTTGGCGACGACTTCTTTGTCACCAACGTGAAGCGCCTCGAAGAGGGGATCAAGCGCGGCGCGGCGAACGCTATTCTCATCAAACTTAACCAAATTGGCACGCTTTCCGAAACCATGGATGCGATCGCCCTCGCCCGCATGGCCGATTACAAGGTGGTCATTTCGCACCGCTCGGGGGAAACCGCCGACACGACGATCGCCGACCTCGCCGTCGCGGTCAACGCCGACTACATCAAGACCGGCTCGCTCTCGCGCTCCGAACGCGTCGAGAAATACAACCGCTTGATCGAGATCGAACGGGAGGTTTAAACGTTAACGCAAAAAACAAGATCACCCCGATCGGGGTGATCTTGTTTTTTGTTATTACTTCGCTTTGGCCTTTTCGAGGAGCGCTTTAATGAGTTCGGTCGCGGTTTTGTCGCCGGGAGTAGCCTGTTCGACCAGGCTGCTCAACTCGCGCAAACTCTCGGGGTCTAATTTGAGCGGGTCGCTTATTTGCGAAAAACCTTTGACCAGTTTTTTCTGACCCATTACGCGGTTGATCTCGGTCAATTCTTTTTTCCGCAGTTTT
>Ga0265314_10003975_pt1 | contig 13986 bp, 8 predicted proteins | sample 4126metaG_FD_203106 | JGI IMG/M metagenome (GOLD analysis project Ga0265314, IMG submission 203106) | Rhizosphere microbial communities from Carex aquatilis grown in University of Washington, Seatle, WA, United States - 4-1-26 metaG | ecosystem: Host-associated > Plants > Roots > Rhizosphere >... | reverse complement strand
TGGAACAAGATCCGCATCGAGTGCAAAGGCGATCACTACAAGATTTGGCTGAACGGCGCAATGGTCGTTGACGAAGATCTGCCCGGCTACAACGAACCGGGGCCCATCGGATTGCAGATTCATCCGGGTGTGAAAGATATGAAGGTGGAGTTCCGGAATTTGAAGGCGAAGGCGTTGTAGTCTCGCGCAAAGATGTGAAGACGCAGTAAATGGACTTAGACCTGTTCGCCCGATGAATCCGGCTTTTGCGGTCGGGTAATTCTTCAATCGCTGCTTCTTGCGGCTTCGCCGCCCACCCGTCGCTTCGCGCCGGATGGGCCACCCTTGCACACTGCGCTTCTGGCTATTCGTAATATTTTTAAATATGCAAAGCACATAATTGGAGAGGATTGCGCCACATTGGGGCGCGTCCTCGCTAGACCTTCGTTCAACTTCAGTTACTCTAAGGGGAGAAAAGTCGTGCGCAGTGCATCGATTGACGAGTCCTTTTAATAATTGAGAAGGTTGAAGCGTTTAAGATGAAGATTCTTGTGATTGGATCGAGCGGGCGGGAACATGCGTTGTGCTGGAAACTCGCACAGAGCCCACGTGTGACAAAACTGTATTGCGCGCCCGGCAACGCCGGCATTGCGCACGTGAAATGCCAGAACGGCTCGGCGGTCGAGTTGGCCAGCATCAAAGCCGACGATACCGAAGGGATTCTTCGGCTGGCGCGGCGTGAACGTCCGGACCTGGTCGTCGTCGGGCCCGAAGGTCCGCTCTGCGCGGGATTGGTGGATAAACTCGAACTGGAACACATGCCGTGTTTCGGGCCGGGAATACGCGGCGCGGAACTGGAAGGGTCGAAGATTTTCACCAAGTCGCTGCTGCGCAAACACGGCATTCCGACCGCGGATTTCAGTTCGTTCACCGATCCGGAAAAGGCGGTGCAGTACATCCACGAACACGGCGGCCCGCTGGTGATCAAGGCCGATGGGCTCGCGGCCGGCAAAGGCGTGATCATGGCGCAGGATTCGGCCGAAGCGGAACTGGCCGTCAAACGCGCGATGGTCGATGGCGAATTCGGCGAAGCGGGGCGAAAAATCCTGATCGAAGAGACATTGCGCGGCGAAGAGACGTCCGTTCTGGCGCTTACCGACGGCAGCACTCTCGTGGTTCTGCCCAGTACGCAGGACCACAAACGCATCGGCGACAACGACACAGGACCAAACACCGGCGGCATGGGCGCGTATTCGCCGGCGCCGGTCGTAACAGCCGATGTCGAGAGCCGGATCGTGCGCGAGATTCTGGTGCCGACTCTGCATGCAATGCGGCGCGAAGAGCGACCGTATAAGGGCGTGCTGTACGCGGGAATTATTCTGACCGAGAGCGGCCCGAAAGTGATCGAATACAACGTGCGCTTTGGCGATCCGGAATGCCAGTGCATCATCCCGCGGATCAAGAACGATCTGGTCGACGTGATGGAATCGGTGATGTCGGGGAAACTCGACGAATGCAATCTGGATCTTGTGGACGAATCGACGGTCTGCGTGGTGATGGCGGCGAAGGGTTATCCGAGCAAGCCTCTCACGGGCGCGGCGATTGAAGGACTGAACGCGGACGGGCAGATCGACGACGCGCCGGGTGTACAGATTTTCCATGCGGGAACTTCGCGCACCAAAGACGGGCGCACGGTGGTGAATGGCGGACGCGTGCTGGGTGTAACGGCCTCGGCGGCAACGCTGCCGCTGGCGGTAAGCCGCGCGTACCAGGCGGCGGAGCGGATCACGTTTGATGGAGCGCAGTATCGGAAGGATATTGCGGCGCGGGCGCTGAAGAAAAAGTAGGCAGATGGCCGGGCTGTGACGAAAAAACTGATTGTGAATGCGGACATTTTTTGCCGCGTTCGCGCGGCCAACGACGCAAACGACCGCGTCGCTGCCCGTGGCACACACATTTTGGCGCGCAGGCCGGCAGACAGGAATGTCTGCTCCACTGGTGATCAGGATGGTTCTCACCGGCGATAAGCCGGTGATTGGCAATGTCTTCGGAACATCCTGTTCACCGTGATTAGCGATGTCTGCGGAAGGTGCTGAAAAGGGCATTGCACGAGGCGCAATAAGACGGTAAAGACAGGGTACGGGGTTAAGGATTGTCGGGCGCGTCCATGCGAACGGAGTATCTGACACTCGACGGCGGGCCGGGCGATTCAGCCAAGATCGCTCATGCAGCGATGTTGCTGCAAGCCGGCGCGCTCGTCGCGTTCCCCACAGAAACCGTCTACGGCCTTGGAGCCGACTCGCGAAACCCTGAAGCGCTCGCGCGGCTAACTCAAGTCAAAGGCCGCGACGAAGGCAAACCGTACTCGCTTCTTGTTCCCTCTTACAAACAAGCCGAACTGGTCGCGGGCGGATTTTCGCGCATCGCTCAGAAACTGGCGCGGATTTACTGGCCAGGACCGTTGACGCTCGTGGTGCCGCGGCGCAGCGGCGGAACGGTCGGCCTGCGCCTGCCCGAACACCGCGTGGCGCGTTCGCTGCTTTCGCACTGCGGCTTTCCACTCGCCACGCCGAGCGCTAACCGATCGCGCACGCCTGAACCGATCACGGCCAAGCAAGTCCGCGAGCAACTCGACGGGGAGATTTCGCTGATCCTCGACGGCGGCCCGGCCAAGCAGGGACGGCCTTCGGCGGTGGTGAAAGTCGATAACGAACGGATTGAAATCAAGCGCGCCGGAAGCATTCCGAACGCGGAGATTCTCGAAGCGGCTCGGCCGACTATTTTATTTGTCTGCACCGGGAACACCTGCCGCAGTTCGATGGCTGCGGGCTTCTGCCAGCTCGGTCTGGCCGAGACGAACAAGGGCGAGACGCTGCCATTTCGCGTTTTGTCGGCGGGAACGAATGCGGTCGACGGCGAACTGGCCGACCGGCTGGCGATCGAGGCGATGCGCGAGGTGGGCGTGGATATTTCGCGCCACAGAACGCGCAGCCTGACGCCGAGTTTGCTCGAAGCGGCCGACTGGGTTTTTACGATGACGCGCGGGCACCGTGAGAGCATCCTGATGCTGATGCCGACGTGTTCGGACCGCGTGCAGTTGCTTTCCAATCGCAACGAGGATATTCCCGATCCGGTATCCAGTTCACTTGAGCAGTACCGCCGCGTGCGCGACAGGATTGCAAGCTGCCTGCGCGATGTAGTTCGGTTGGTGGGAGGAACGTAGATCCAGTCTGGAGTCTCGAGTCGAGTGTCCAGGGTCATGCGTCGTGACGCAGGGCTTTTGGGCTCTTCGAAGCGGGACTGCGGGCGTTGGACCTAGAAAGAACCATGGCGAGCGATCCACTGATTGGCACGACGGTTGGCGGCTGCGAGATCCTGGAGGTCATCGGCCAGGGCGGCATGGGCATCATCTACAAGGCGCGCCAGAAATCGCTCGACCGCATCGTCGCGTTGAAAGTTCTCGCCCGGCACCTGGCCACCGACATCAATTTCGTCTCGCGCTTTCAAAAAGAAGCGCGCGCCATCGCGAAAGTCAACCATCCGAACATCCTGGCTGTGTACGACGTCGGCGATGACAGCCACACCAATTACATGATCATGGAATTGATCGACGGGCAGAGCCTGGCGGAGCTGCAGTCCGAACGGCGCGGCGCGATTCCGTGGGAAGAAGCGTCCGATTATGTGCGCCAGTCCGCGCAGGGTTTGGAAGCAGCGCAGGCGGCCGGCATCATTCATCGCGACATCAAGCCTGAAAATCTGATGCTCACGAAGAAAAACGTGATCAAGGTTTCCGACTTCGGACTGGCGAAAGAGTCCGACGCAAGCAGCGGGAACACCTCGGTCGACGCGGTGATGGGCACGCCGGCGTTCATGAGCCCCGAGCAGTGCGACGGCAAAAAAGTCGACGCGCGCTCAGACATTTACAGCCTGGGCGGAACGTACTACCGGCTCGTCAGCGGACGATTGCCGTTCGAAGCTGAGACGGCGATGTCGATGATGTACCGCCACAAGCATGAGGCTCTGATTCCGCCGCACGAAATTGTTCCGACGGTGCCGCAGGGCGTTTCGGCAGTCATCGTGAAGATGATGGCGAAGAAGCGCGAGCAGCGCTATCAGACGATGACCGAAGTAATCGACGCGCTCGATGCATCGCGCAAACCCGCGCCTGTCGTTTCGACGCCCATGACGTCCACTCCGGCTCCAGCGCGAAATATCGCGCCCGTTCCGGCGAACATGGATTTTGGCGGCGCTAGCGGAATCATGCCGCCGCCCGCGCCGGTGGAACCGCCGCCCGAACGCTTCGCGGCGACGGAAGATTCGGCCAATTCAGGACGCATGCGTGCGGCCGGGCAGAGCGGCCGAATGCCGGTGCAGCCGGGCATGCCGATCGGGTTCGGCCATGCCGATTCGTCCTCGCACATCAACATGCCCACAAGCGTGATGGGCATGACCGGCGCGGGATTGACGGCGCCGGACGAAGGCTACACGAATGTTTCGCGCGGCGACGAATTGCTCGGCCGCGGCGACCGGCTGGCGGGGCTGAAATATTACCGCCACGCGTTGAAATCAACGGCACTCGACCAAGCCACGCGTTCGCGCGTCGAACAGGAATTGCAGAAGGAAGTGGTGTCGCGGCGCCAGGCGGCGGAGAGCCTGCTCAAGCGCGGCATGCTGGTCGAAGCCAGCCGCGAATGCCGCGTGCTGGTGGAGCTCGATCCGGCCGACGAGTTCTCGAAGCAGATGCTGAAGGATCTGGACAGCAAGCTGTCGCTGAAGCGGACGATGGTGAACGACATCCGCCAGGCGATCGCGGCGAGCCAGTTCGAGCGCGCGATCAAGATCTGGGAAGGGACCTCGCCCGAACTGCGCGACGAATCGCTGGGCAAGCAGGTCGACCAGTTGCGCAGCGTGGTTGTTCCGGCGCTGAAACTGGCCGAGCAGGGCGACAACCTGACGCAGCAGGGGCGTCTGGAAGAAGCGATTTCCTCGTACGAAGACGCGATCAAGATCAACGGTGCGTGCGAACCGGCACGCATGGGGCTGAAGGAAGCCGAGCAGAAAGTTCAGCGCATCGAGTACATGCTGAAGGAAGGCTTCCAGGCCAGCCTCGAGCAGAATTACGAAAAAGCCGTCGAGACCTGGCGGCCGATTTTGCAATTGCGCCCCGGACATCCGCAGGCCGTGAAGAGCATCGTCGACGCGTACCTGGCGCACGCGCAGAACCTGCGCGCGCACGGCGACTTGGAAGGCGCGCTGCTGGCGTACAAGGGTGCAGCGGAGACGGACAAGGAAAATCGCACGGTGCGGCGCGGGCTGGAGGAACTCACAAATCTCCGCGACAAGGAACAGGCGCTGATCGACCGCGCTCAGGACGCGGCGGCACGGAACCGGCTGGGCGAAGCGGTCGGGTACTGGAAAGAAGTGCTGCGCATCAACCCACAAAGCAAAAAGGCGAGCCAGAATATTTCGCAGCTCAGCCGGCAGCGATCGGGCGGGCTGCTGAAGGCGACACTGGTACTGCTGGTGCTCGGCGCCGCGTTCGGCGGCGCGTACGAATTCTATTACGAGAACAACGAGATCTCGGTTGCGCGCGAAATGATGAATCAGAACCGTTTTGCCGAAGCGGTGCAGCGGCTAAGCGCGGCGCATGTTTATTTCATGAAGGCCGATAAGGACGGGCTGCTGAAGGACGCAGACATTGAAGTCGCGGTGGGAGAAGCGCACAAGAAAGAGCTGGCGGTGCAGTGGCAGGACGCGGAGTCGGATTACATCAAGCTCGCTGAGCGGCTGAGCGACGACAAGAAGCGCCACGGCGAGATGCTGGCGAAGGCCACGATCTGCAAGGCTCAGCATCTGTTCCTGCAGGGCACGCTGGCGCTGAACGCAAAGAAATGGCCTGACGCGTCGAATTATTTCCGCGAGATTCAACTGATCCACCAGGGCAGCGCGGTGCTGCCGGAACTGCAGGCGCTGATCGACCGCGCAGAACGTTCGACGACGCTGGCGGACAAGATCTCGCACGCGGAGCGCGGCGGCGGTGACGGCACGACGCGTCAGAAAGAACGCGTGGATGCGCTCAAGCTTTCTGACGAGCTGGGATTCGCCGAATTGAGCAAGTGGATCGCCGGGCAGATGAAAAAAGACGGCAGCGATTTCAATCCGGACAAAACGAGAAAGCTGATTGACGAAGGCCTGGAAAAGCTGCTGAGCTCTCCGTCTGATCTCGCGGGGGCGAAAAAGAGCTTCCAGGATTCGGGACTTGGCGGCAGCCCGGATCCAATAGCGAAGAAATTTCTGCAATACATCGCCGATATCGAATTCTGCAAGAGCACCGGAAACGGGATGGAACTGTTCTCAAAAACCCGGCCGGCCAAGAACGGAAACTGGGAATGGGGCAACGACGACCGGAACGAACAGTCGGCTTTCTGCATCGACAAATACGAATTTCCGAACAAAGCTGACGCAATGCCGCTGGTGAACATTACGTACTTGGACGCGCAGGCGAAGTGCACGCAGACCGGCGCCAAGCTGTGCAAGAAAGAGCAGTGGATTTCAGCCTGCCGCGGCGAGACGCGCGTCAATATGTATCCATACGGTCCGGACCCGGACGCCAGCGCCTGCAACACGGGCGGGACGGAGCTGGCCAAGAGCGGCTCGAGGCCCAAATGCATGACATCATTGGGCATCTATGACATGAGCGGCAATGCCGCCGAGTGGGTGGAGAACACCGAGAATACCGAAGCTGCGGTGATCGGCGGCTCGTTCAAATCAAACCTGCAGCAGGCAAACTGTGTCGATGCGATCATGGTGAAACAGACGATGACGTCGCCGGATATCGGATTCCGCTGCTGCCGGCAACTGCCGCCGATTCAACCGGCGCCACCGCCAAACAATTGATCGCGCGGCGCGCGCGCCGCGATGGGATGCTCACCCCGGATAATTCATGGCAAAACAAGCACAGAAGATGGCCTGGACGCTCATGTTCATGATGCTCTTCGGACTGCTGGGTGCATTCGGTTACTACACGTACAATGGGACGGTGGTGCCCAATCGCGCCGATTCGATGTCGCATGGCGTTTTGCAGCCGCGCGTGCATGTCGAGGAATCGATGTCCGGCACGTCGCGCTCGGTGATCGCGTATTTGTCTCTGCAGAACGCGAGCCCCGACCGGATGCGGCTTGTGGACATGCGCGCGATCGAGCCGCTCTACGAAATCCAACTTCGCGTGAAACCCGAGGGCCGCGACGCGATGGAATTCGCGCAAATGAACAGCAGCCGCGCCCCGGCGGCGAGGCCCACGTTCAATGCGGACGAAGATGCATTGGTGGAGCTACTGCCTGGATCGGCGCTGACGCGCGCGCTGAATCTGTCGGCGCTCTACGACATGCATCAGAACGGCACGTACGAGCTGACAATCAAGTACCAGCCCGACAGCGTGTTGACGGGCAGCAAGGACCTGCTGGCCGCGACGGCGAGCACGCTGCCGATCAGTTGCAGCGTGAATTTTGATTTGCCGATGAAAAAGCCCGAAGCGAAAGACGCGAAAAAGGAAGCCGCGCCGGGAAAAGCGCCGGGCCTAAAACCCGAAGCGGCTCCGCCCGAAAAACCATCGCCTGCGCCGCGGGGCAACGGAAATCTATAATTGAAATCGCGGATGAATTTGACAGACAGGGCGACATCCTCCACTATATGCGCCTCGGGGCCAAGATAGCTCAGCTGGTAGAGCACTAGACTGAAAATCTGGGTGTCCCCGGTTCAACTCCGGGTCTTGGCACCATAAAAAAGCCTTCTTGCGGTGAATCGCAAGAAGGCTTTTTTTGTTGTTTATTGATCGTTTCTCTTTGGCCCAAAATATCAAACGAAAGCTGTATTTCGTTTTATATCAATGACTTACGTTTTAAAAAAGTCTCCCTTCAAAAATAACTTATCACTAAACCCATTCTTAACACCAAGGTCATCACTGCTTAAGAATGATGTGTAAAATCACGCCGGTCACCGTGGATCACTGGGGGAGTCCCAAGCTGCACTGGGCATCTGTGCCGTGTTGTTTGGTTTAGAGCAAAAAACCGGGGAGGGAAGAAAATGGGTAGTCGGAAGTTGGGGCTGTTGTCACTCTTTTTGATTCTGGCGAATCTCATCGCAACATCGGCGCGATGTGTTGAAGTGTCAGATCAGTTCGTCAAAGACTTCGAAGAGATGAAGAAACAGATTCAGATGCTGCAGAAGGAAAGGCCGGTGCCGATCGCGGACAGCAAGGTTCAGAAGACGCTGGACAACAAATATGCCAGCGACAAGTACGGTCCGAACCAGTCCGTGTTTACGAAGACGGGCAAGCTGCGCATCGGCGGCTTGACTCAGATCTGGTACTACACGCCCGTTCAGCATGATAATAGAGGGCTGTTCGACGACGTGAACAATTCGGGTGTGCACGATCAACTGAGCACACTGAACAACGACAGCTTTCGCATCAGGCGAACCGAATTGCATTTCAACATGGATATGACCGAGAACGTCACGGCCTACGTGATTGTGGACCCGGCGCGCGAAGCGACGGCGTTTCCCAATCTGCCGGTGCAGTCGACCTCGGGAAATTTCAAGCGCACCAACAACGTGGCGCCGGAATGGATCGCGGCCAACAAGGCCAATGGACTGAACTCGACCGGACAGATCGGCAACATTCAATCCGGTGCGGGCACGACCAACCGTGCTCTGCAGGACGCCTGGATCGATTATCACGATGCATTGCCGCACCACGACTTCCTGGTCGGCCAGGTTCATCCCTGGTTCGGTGAAGAAGGCATCCGCACCAGCCGCGAACTGGATTTCTGCGAACGCTCGCAGATCGGTTTCATCGGCGATTCGCGCGACCTGGGTGTCAGCGTTCACGGTGCGTGGTGGGATGTGGATGACAAAACGCCGGCCTGGTCATCAAACCCGTCAGGCCGCATTCAGTACTGGATCTCCGCCATGGACGGCGCGGGCACGTTCCATTCGGCCGGCGGCTATCAGAACAGGCCGGACGACAACGAGCAGAAGGATTTCGGTTACCGCATTCTCGTGCGCCCGGTGTGGAAGCAGGAGAAATGGGGCAGCCTGGAATTGGGTATGTCGTCGCAGTTCGGCCAGCACGGCGATAGCAAGAGCATCGATCCGATCACCGAACCAAACCTGGACCTGAATCGCAAGAGCGTGTTCGCTTACCGGCATGATGCCTGGGGCTACTATGCGCCCGGCAGCGTTCTGCGCGGCATGTGGATTCGCGGCGAGTGGGCCGAGTACCACGACCGTCTCGCACCGGGCGGCGCGATTGATCTGGCGGGTGGTGGTGATAATCCGAAGGCGCTGTTCGCCCAAGATAATCCGCGACCGTTCACGTCACACGGCTGGTACGTTGCGGCCGGATACAAAATGGCCGACAGCCGCTGGAATACCTGCGGAATGCCGGGCTGGTTGAAGCCGTTTGAATTCACAGCGCGCTTCGATACGTTCCAGAACGTCCAGGTCGCCGACCCGCTGAACAATGGAAACACCCGCCTGTACGCGACGGATGTTTTCACCGGCGGTATCAACTATTACATCAAGGGCCACAACGCCAAGATCCAGATGAACTATAACAAGGTGAATTCGCCGCAGTCGGGTGTGGCGCAATACACTTTCCACCAGGTCGATCAGGACAATTTCATCATGAACTTCCAGGTGGGATTCTAAGCTGTCGCAGCAGACTTTGTGGATTCACAACGCGAAGGGCCTGGCGGAAAGTCGCCAGGCCCTTTTATTTTGCGGTGTCGAAGAGATACCCATTCATTTCTGGCATGGGCAGATGGGCATGGAATCGTTCATTCCTTGATGCGCCATTGTTCGTCGAAAAATCCGGCGTCCTCGATCTTTCCCGGCCAGATCGTGCCGGCCGGCTCGCGGAGGTCGACGACGGCCCAGTCCGGCAGCATCGATACCTGGCGCGCGTTGTTCAAGTACGCGTATTCGCGATAGGTGAAGCTCGAATTCAGCACCACGTAGCGCGCGGGGTTCAAGGGGTTCGGATAGATGAGGATGGCGGCGTGATTGTCGGCGTCCCATGATTTTCCGCCGGCGACGATCGTTTTCGCGTCCCATTTGATTGGAAGTTTGTCGGCGATTTTTTTGATGACGGCGTTGCTGGACGGGTCGCCCCACAAGATCAAATTCTTTGAGGCGATATCGTCGTCGCTGAGCGCGGTATCGTCTTTCACAATCGCATAGCCGCGGAACTGCCGGCGCCATTGCTCGACCGCGCGCTCAAGTTCTGATGTCGTCCACTTTCCAGCGGCTTCGTTGGCGGCCTGGCCGGTGGGGCGGACAAAAATGAATGCGTTCAGCAGCGCGTCGTCGATCGGGCCCTGCAGATCGTGAAGTTTGCGGAGTCCGTCGGCGGTGCGCGAACCGATTTTCCAGGCCTCGCCATCGCGGTGAAGGTGCACCAGCCACGAGCGGTCCGAAAGCGGCCGCGGCGCGTCTTTGAGTTCCTGGCCGTCGATCGTGATTGAGACCGGTTCGGCGAGTTTCAAAGGGCAATCGCCGGCATCCATGGCGAAAGTGAGATCGGTGACGTTAACGGTTTTCGCGGCGATCTGCGACGAACCGGCAATGGACGCATTCACTGCGGCGCGCGTCCAATGCTCGGCCATGCCGTCGACGATCACCCAGTTCATGTGATTGTATTTCAGCGTGTAGGTTTCGAACGCGATATCGCGCGGAACACGGCGGCGGCCATCGCGGGCCAGTGCTTCCATGCGGTCCTCGACTTCTTTCGCTTGCGGGAGGACGACTTTATGGGCGGTTTTCGGAGCGATGATGTGGACCAGTTCGATGCCGCGCGCGGCGAGCGCCTCGAGCATGACGTCCGCGGCCTGCTTTTGCTTGTCGATTTCACCGCTGTAGGCCACGGTGGGGCATTGCGACAGGTTGGACGCCCATTTGTCGCAGTCGTACATGTTCCAAAGTTTTTTCTGCCACGGCGTTGGCGAAAGTTTTTCGCCTTGGAAGACGTCGAGAAAGCGCGGCGTTTCGGAAAAACCGGCGCCGGGATTCGCAGCGAACCAGCGGTCCGCGTAGTGCACGGCGAAATGCCAGGTGGCCGCGCCGCCCATCGAAAATCCGCGCACGGAAATGCGTTCGCCATCGATCCGGTAGCGGCGTTGAGCCTCGGCCATGGCTTCGAGTGAGTCGACTTCGCCGGCGAATTTTGAAGCGGTGCAGTAACGCGCGTAAGGATAGACGACGATGGTATCGCGCGGCGCGTAGACTTCGATCTGGTCGCGCTTGCTCATCTTCAGGACGAGGAAATTACCTTCAGTCAGCACTTCGTTCCGACCGTGAAACCAGAAATCCGCGCGGTACCGGACCGCGCCGGTGAATGTGTAGCTTTCGGGAATGTGCAGGCCGTAGGGCTGCACGGAATTATCGAGCCGCGAGACAAAGCCGCGCACGACCAGTCCTGTCTGCGTAGTCCACGGCGCTTTGCCGTCGGCAAGATCGGCGGCGCGCTTCTTTCCCTGTTCGAGAAGATCGAAGGCCTGGTCAATTTCTTTCGCTTCAAGAAATTCCTTGTAGACCAGGCCGTCATGCACCGCGCGGTAAAAGATCTCGACGTCCGGAAGCAGGTCGCGCGACTTTTCATCTTTCTGCCGCAACGCGTCGATCAGTGCTTTGAATTCGGCTAGGCCGGCTTCGAGTTTCGCCTTTTTATCGGCCGGAACTTCGACGCCCGATTGCGGGATGGGGCGGACCTTGTCGGGAATATTGTCCTTGGGCCCGTCGGCGTAAGCGCTGGAAACAATTGCCGCCAAAATGCAAACAACAGTGCGTCGAATCATCATTGAGATCCTTGGCCGGAAAATGCTGAGTCGTTCAATTGACTGTGCCTGTTTACAACGAATGGCGCCGCGTCGTCCGGAAAAATATAGGGCGCAGGAAAGATGAGCACTCGACATGTGTTACATGAATGTATTCGAAAAAAAGAAGGCGCTCCGAAGAGCGCCTTTTTATGGATGTGGTTAGATGATTACTTGACTGCGCGAACCTTGGTTGCCTTCGGGCCCTTCGCGTCCTGGATCGGCTCGTATTCAACGGCCTGACCTTCGGAGAGCGAGCGGAAGCCGTCAGCCTGGATTTCGCTGTGGTGGCAGAACAGATCCTTGCCGCCTTCATCCGGGGTAATAAACCCGAACCCCTTTTGATCATTGAACCACTTCACTTTGCCTGTCGCCATCGTACTAACTCCTTCTACTTCTGTTTTCGCTCGGCCACAATACCGTCCACAATGGCCGATAAGTTTTGGAGCATGTTGCCATTAATGTAGCCTAAACCGGCAATTTCGTCAACACGTTAATGGGTCAAATCGAATCGCACGAAAATCACAGATTTTCGGCCATTTCGTAGTTCTCTTCGACATCGACTGCAACCTCAGATTCGCGGTGCTCGTGGCCGTCAAAACTGAGCAGCCGGCCCTTGCCGCCGAGGACCGTTTCAATGTGCACCGGACGCGACCAGATGGTCTGCAGATTATGAATCGTGTCTCGCGCGTGATCGAGTTTCAGCTCGACTCCTTCAAACCGGTGCCGCAGGTAAAGTTCGCCCCGATTGGCGTGGTTGGCATCAACCACATAAATGAACGGCTGGCCTGAGTTGGTCAGGTTGCCGAGTAACTGGCGCTTGATGTCGTCGAACTCGCGGCTGGAAATTTCATAGACGCCGCTCTTGCGATTGAAGCGGTACGCGAAGAGCTTGTGCTGTTCGCAGAAATCCTTGGTCAGGAACGAATCGATGAACGTCACGTCGTTGTGCACGCGGCGAACTTCGAAAATTTTCTCGCGGCCGGCGTTGGCTCGCGTGTCCCAGTTGCGTTTGCGCTCATAGTCGTCGCAACGGTCCCATTCGTTGCCGTGCTGGCCTTTGTTCCAGCGCTCTTCGATGTCGCGGTAGAGCTCGACGCCAACCTTGTACGGATTGATCTGGCCAGGCGGCATCGCAACGGTGCCCGAATGATGATCGGCGTAATCGATGATCTCCTGGTCGGTCGCGAGTTTCTCGGTCATCATTTTGGAGTGCCAGTACGTGGCCCAGCCTTCGTTCATGATCTTCGTCATGCCCTGAGGCGCGAAGTAATAGGCTTCTTCGCGGACGATTGTAAGAATATCGCGCTGCCAGCGATCGAGCGGGGCGTGTTCGATCAGGAACTTGAGCACATCGCGAGTGGGTTCTTCAGGCACGCGTTTTTTCTTGCGGCGTTCTTCTTCGAGCTCCTTGCGCTTGGCTTCGAGGAATTCTTTCGGATTGACGAAACGGTCCATGTAATCTTTTGAACGGATGCGCTCAATTTTCAGCGTGTCGTCTTCTTCGTCGAGCAGCTGCGATTCGGCTTTCACTTCTTCCTGGCGGCGAATACCGGTGGAATGGACATCGATTAGGTTTTCGATGCTGAGGCAGCAATCGAGAAACGTTTCGACGTTTTCGTGTCCGTAGCGTTCGGCATAACCGCGGATGCGCGCGCCATGGTTGGCGATTTCATCGATCGCTTTTCGGCTGGTGTGCGCGAAGTAGCAGTTGTTCTTGAAAAAATCGCTGTGCGCGTAGACGTGGGCCATCACGAGCTTCTGGTCGCCCACGGGATTGGACTGCATCAGGTACGCGTAGCAGGGATCGTTGTTGATCACCATTTCGTAAATTTTCGAGAGGCCGTACGTGTAGCTTTTGCTGAGGCGCTCGTATTCCATGCCGAAGCGCCAGTGCGGGTAGCGCGTGGGAAAGCCACCGAGCGCCGCGATCTGGTTGATCTGGTCGTGCGAAAGCACTTCGAACACCACGTCGAAGAAATCGAGCCCGCAATCGATGGCGTGGGCTTTGATCTCTTCCTTCAGGTCGTCGAGTTCGGGCGTAAGATTCATTTACGGGCCTCCAACTGCTGTTTTACCCAGGTGCGGAAGTCGCGAAGTGCGTTGATTTCATCGCTTTCAGCTTCGAGAGCGATAA
>Ga0265314_10003974_pt1 | contig 13986 bp, 6 predicted proteins | sample 4126metaG_FD_203106 | JGI IMG/M metagenome (GOLD analysis project Ga0265314, IMG submission 203106) | Rhizosphere microbial communities from Carex aquatilis grown in University of Washington, Seatle, WA, United States - 4-1-26 metaG | ecosystem: Host-associated > Plants > Roots > Rhizosphere >... | reverse complement strand
CTTCCATCCCCGCTCTGCCTATGGGATTACGAAAGTGTGCGGATTCGAGCTCACGCGCAACTATCGCGAAGCCTATGGGATGTTCGGCGCCAGCGGGATTCTATTCAATCATGAGTCGCCACGGCGCGGTTTTGAGTTTGTCACGCGAAAGATCACTTTCAGTGTCGCCCGCATCGCGACGGGTCAGGCGAAAGAACTGCGGCTCGGAAATCTGGACGCCAAGCGAGACTGGGGCCATGCGCGTGAATATGTCGAGGCGATGTGGCTCATGCTGCAAGACGACGCGCCCGATGACTATGTGATCGCTACGGGCGAAGCCCATTCGGTGCGGGAGTTCTGCGAGGTGGCATTTGCCGAAGTGAATCTTGACTACCGCGATTACGTCGTCGTGGACCAGCGATTTTACCGCCCAGCCGAGGTCGATTTGCTCATGGGAGACGCTTCCAAGGCGCGGAAGGCGTTGGGGTGGGAGCCACGAACAAAGTTTCGCGAGATGGTTCGCGAGATGGTGCAAGAGGACCTGCGCAGCCAAGGCGGGCGTTCTATGCAAGCGGCTCGTTGATTTCGCCAGGAGAATTTTCGAGGCTGCTGCATCGACAGTGATATTATCCGTACAAATGCTGGAGATTCGTGTTGAGCTGAGGTGGAGGCCGGAATGATGAAACCGCGGCTCGTCGTCATCGGCGACGTTGGTGGTCCGGATCATTTCCATCTGGGCGACGAGGCGATGCTCGAAGCCAATCTTGAAGCGTTCCGGCGGCGGATTCCTGAGATCGATTTCACGGTTCTCTCCCGCGATCCTGCATGGACGGCGCAGCGATACAGCGTTGAATCCCTGCCTTTTCCCACGATTGCAAAAGAAAGCTCACCGGACGCATTTCTACGCGAGGCGGTCGACGCTTCGGACCGGCATCGCTTCTGGTTGAACTGGGTGGGCGAGGATCTCGCGGATCGCATGAGTAAGGCGTCCGGCCTGGTGATTTCGGGCGGTGGGAATTTGTGCGAGAGCTGGCCGGAAAAAATTCTGGAACGGGCAGCGCTGCTCGAACTGGCGCAGATCTACGGCATCCCTGCTGTCGTTCTCGGGCAGACCATCGGACCAGCGCTGCGCCCGGATCAACAAATTCTCCTCCGCCGCGCTTTCGAAGAAGTCCGATGGATTGGCGTTCGCGACGATTCTTCCGCCGGCGTGGCAGCATCTCTTGGCGTACCTCCTAAACTCGTCCACAGGCAGTTGGACGACGCATTTTTCCTGGCACCGGAACCCGTTGAGGCCGGTCGTAGCCATATGCTCGGGCGAAGCGACCGGCCCCGCATCTTGGTCACGATCGATGCTTCGTTCCAGGCGCCTGAGCGGCAGCAAGCATTCTCGGTACTGATCAGTCAGTTGGATGGATTGTCGGAAAGCATCGGCGCCGATCTCGTATTTGTGCCGCATGTCGGCGGTGCATCGGCGGGCAATGCTCTTTCGGACCTGCATGTGGGACAGGCCCTCGCCGCCCAGATGCGATCGAAGATAGTGCTACTCGATTTGTGGCAGCCTCGCCAGGTGCGATGGCTGGTGGAGCAAGCGGCGATGGTGATCTCGACGAGGTACCACGCACTGGTGTTCGCGGCGGCGGCGGGTACGCCCGTCATTGGAATCTCGGTGGACGAGTACACCCGAACCAAACTGCGCGGCGCGCTGTCGCCGGCGGGGCTCGATGGTTGGGCGATATCCGTCGGCGATGTAGAACGCGGTGCATTGCTGCCGTTAGCGATGGAGTTATGGCACAGGCGAGATGCGGTTCGCGAAAAGCTCGCAACCGCGCGCGCGGCGGCTTGCCCAAATGAAAACGCCCGATGGGAAGAAATTTGCGCCGCGCTGGAGCTCAAACCTGTGGCAATGCCGCAGGTGTCCTTGCCGGCGCCTTTTCCAAAGGTCACGGAGGCTGCGGCGCCGTTCATCTCCGAGGGGCAGTGGGAGCTTTATGACCGGCAAGGTTATTTGAAGCTGGGCAGGCTGCTCGACAATGGACAGCTTGCCGAGCTAAGAGAGCGGATGGATGCGATCATGCTGGGCAAGGTCCGTTATCCGACACTCGAAATGCAACTCGATACTGGCGGCGCGTACGAAGATTTGCCGGACCCGGTGCGCGGGTTGCCGGAAGCCACTCTGGGCTACCGTAAGGTGCAGGGACTGGAGGCGGACCCGCTCATTCTGCGTCTCGCGCGACGGGATCTGTTTCGCGAAATCTGCGCGAAGCATTACGGGGAACACGCTCCGATCTCCATCTTCCGGGTAATGATGATGAACAAGCCCTCCGGGCAAGGAACGCACTTGCCCTGGCATCAAGATGCGGGCGACGTTTGGAAGCTAGACCGCGATCCCTTAGTGACGTCGTGGATCGCTCTGGATCCAGCGACCATCCCGAATGGGTGCGTACAAGTGATCCCGGGCAGTCACAAGCTCGGGCTGCTCAGTAAGAACGGCAGCACGCTGAGCGCCGAGGATGCTGCTCGCTACTGTCCGGAGGATAAGATCGAATATCTGGAACTCGAGGCGGGCGAAGGCCTGTTGTTGCATAACTGGCTATTGCATCGCAGCGACGTGAATCTCACGAATATTCCGCGGCGGGCGCTCAGTGTTTGCTATATGGATGGGCGTACGCTAGATACCCTGACGGGAAACCGCTTCCCTACGGTGTTTGGCGATCCGGAAGACGCCGAATTCGCGCTGCCGTTTCTTAGAGATCTCCGCGCGCACAATCAGCGCTTGCGGCGCATGGCGATCGAGGCGGAGCGTTACGCGTTGAGCCTGCTTGACGACAACCGCCGCCGCGAGGAAATGCGACAGGAGGCGGAGCGGTATGCAAAATCACTAGAAGGGGAGCTGAAGAAGGTCCGCGGAAAGGCGAAGGTCGCCTTCTCACGAAAGTGAGTTTTTTAGAGCCAGACGTTTCAACTTTCAGGAGTAGCCGTTGAGCCTTAGCGCTGTATTTACAATCATCGCGAAAAACTACCTGCCTTATGCGCGCGTTCTCATGCGTTCCGTCAAGGAGCATCATCCGGATTGGCGGCGCGTTGTTATTCTCGCGGATAAGGTCGACGGCCGCTTTGATCCGGCAGATGAGGATTTTGAGATCGTCTTATCGAAGGACTTGGCGATTCCGCGCCCTGCATGGTTCCACTTCAAATACACGATTCTCGAGCTTTGCACAGCCGTAAAGCCGTACGCTTTTGAATATCTGTTTGAACGCGGCGGGTTTGATCGTGTCGTCTATCTCGATCCCGACATCAAGGTATTCGCGCCGCTCACACCCATCACGGAACTACTGAATACAGCGAATGTTGTACTCACACCGCACCTCACCGCGGCATTAAACGACGACCGGCGGCCTTCGGAAATCGACATTTTGCGCTCGGGCTCATACAATCTAGGATTTATTGCGTTGGCGAAGAGCCGCGAGACCTTAGAGTTTCTCGCCTGGTGGCGGCAGCGCCTCTACGATCACTGCGTAGTCGATTTGCCGCGCGGGTTATTCGTGGATCAACGCTGGATCGACTTGGCTCCGTCATTATTTGATGGCGTGGCGATCACGCGCGATCCGGGCTGCAACGTCGCTTATTGGAATCTTCCTCACCGCACGGTATCGCATGCAAATGGGTCGTATTCGATCGGATCGGCACCACTGCGTTTTTTTCATTTCAGCGGCTACAACCCCGACCGTCCGGACGAGCTTTCCTGCCACCAGAACCGCTTTACCGTCGCGGGCCTACCCGATGCTGTGCAGCGTCTCCTTAACGATTTTCGTGAAGACTTGATCGAGGCAGGCTACTCTTCATGCCGCAAGTGGCCGTACGCGTATGCGAGCTTTCATAACGGCGAGTTAATTCCCGACCTCGCAAGGCCGGTTCACCATGAGTCCCCGGAGATTACGGAGCGCATCGAAGACCCTTTTTCCGAGGAAGGGTTCTGTGCGTCGCTTGAGGCTTGGAATGCGCCGGTACTCGATTCAGCGGACGACGGCGAAGGTTCGCGCCGAGGGGTGTCGCGCCTCGCATACCGAATCTATCGCACCAGAACGGACGTTCAATCGGCAATGCCGGATATCTTCGGCGGAAATTACAAGCGGTTCCTGGAATGGATGTTGGTGAGCGGCCAGGCGGAGCACGGCCTGGGAGCGGGATTCTTGTCGACCGTCAGCGAAGCGTTCCGGAACGCTCAGGATTCAAGCAGTGATATCCGGGGGATTTCGCTCGAGCCGAACGGCGCCAGCCTGGAGCCTCCCGGGAACGCGGGCCAAGGTCTTCGCCTAACGAAGCTTGCCGCAGCCATTTACGAGTCGCGCCCGGAACTGCAAAGGTATTTTCCCGATCCGCGCGGACGTGATGGTGTACGATTCCTCACCTGGATGCTTACCTATGGGAAAAAAGAGCACGACTTATCGGAGTATCATTTAGCTCCGCTCCGGGCCCAGTGGAACGCGATCGTGCGATGTCTGCCGAGTAGCTCGTCTCGCTTGTGGCACAAATTTCTGCTTCATGCGATGGAGATATCTGTGTTCATGCGTTCGACCCTCAGGCGGTTGATGGCACATCGGACTCGATTACGGACGGCGAGTGCCGCTCCGCCGGATCAGCTTTCCATACCTGAAACTCCGGTGGAATTTGGAGTGAACCTGGTCGGGTATTTTCGTTCAGAAACGGGCGTCGGCCAATCTGCACGTGCGGCGTATTCGGCATTGCGCAGCGTTTCTGTTCCTGTCAGCCTTCGCTGCGCGAACGATGGCGGGCCGACTCTCAAGCAGGATCAAACGGTCGGACCGATGTCGACGGCGTTCCCTTACACAGCGAATTTGTTTTACGTGAACGCGGACGAGGCTCCCCACGTCAAGCAAAGCTTTGGAGAAGCGTTCTATCGCAACCGGCGGAACTTTGGCTTTTGGGTATGGGAGCTGGATGAATTTCCGGAAGAGTGGCGAAACTCATTTTCCATTTATGACGAGATCTGGACGCCCAGCACATTCTGCCGGGATGCCATCGCTCGGGTTTCTCCCATTCCCGTTCACGCCATTCCTTATGCGGTCGCGCCCAAGGATCCTCCGGGGATGGATCGCGAATACTTTGGCCTTCCCCGAGACCGCTTTTTGTTTCTGAGCGCTTTTGATGCCTTGAGCGTGGTCGAGCGGAAGAATCCTCTGGGCACCATGCAAGCGTTTCGGTCCGCCTTTGGCGACGATCCGCGTTATCAACTGATTCTCAAAGTCAACAATGCCGCGTACGCACGGCGTAAGATCGATGCGTTGAAGGATGCGTGCGGCCCCAACGTCCGCATCGTGGAATCGACGCTCTCACGCGAAGAAATGTACGCGCTGGCGCGATGTTGTGACTGCGCGGTTTCGCTGCACCGCTCCGAAGGTTTCGGGCTCTTCATCGCGGAGGCGATGTATTTCGGAAAGCCCGTGATCGCGACGAATTATTCGGGCAACACGGACTTTACATCTTCCGAGAACTGCTTGCTGGTCGACCATCAGTTGATTCCAGTGGGTAAGAATTGTGCACCCTACAATCCTCATGCGAAGTGGGCGGACCCGAATCTGACTCAAGCCGCCGCGCATATGCTGCGGGTGGCGAAGGATGGCTCGCTTCGAACAAGTTTGGGACGCGCCGGTAGCGATTTTGTGCGCAAAGAATTGAGTGAACAGGCCGTAGGCGCAAAAATGCGGCTCCGTCTTGAAGAAGCTCGGATGCCCTCCGTCAATTTGGCAACACGCGTGGCAGTGGCCGGCGGGTTTCGTACTTCGCCGTAAGCGGTTCCACGTTTCGCGGGCTGTCGGTCCATGGGTACTATAGACCAGTACCAAACAAGATTGGGCTCAACAGCCCATTTCGCATCGACCGATCTCGGCCCAGAATGGAGGCATGGGATTCGATCCGCATGCGCTTCAGTTGCTTTTGAATGTGGTGGTGATCACGGGCGTCACTAGCCTGACGTTGCTGTGGTATCTGCGCCGGCGGGATCACCTGAGGCTGCGACGGGAAGACCCACCTGCATCAACGGCAAGGACGGAACCAGCGGTCCAGGGGCACGCCACAACGGAATGCGCTCCGGTGGTCTGCGACTCGGCCAAGGGTGATCAGGACATTCGGCAGTACGTCGCGAGACGTTCGCCTGAATGGTCACCGAGGTCCATGGCGTAAATCGATTAAGGCCGGCGATCAAGTTCCTCGGCTGTGCCAAGTCCAGGCCGTCCGGATCATCTCGTCAATATTAGTAAAGCGCGGCTGGAAACCGAGGAGGTTCGCGGCTAAAGTGCTGTCGGCCACAAGCTCGGGCGGATCCCCCGCCCTTCTGGGAGACTCGCGTAACGCGATCCGGCGGCCCGTCACGCGCTCGGCTGCGAGCACCACTTCGCGAACGGTGAACCCTGCTCCTATGCCCAAATTTAAGGCTCTGGTACCGCCGCCGCTTAACAACACTTGGAGCGCTGCCACGTGTGCGTCGGCCAGATCCGAAACATGAATGTAATCGCGGACGCACGTCCCGTCGCGGGTGGGATAGTCGGTCCCGAAGATCTCCAGCATTTCGAGATCACCGGCGGCGGCTTGTAGAACACGCGGGATCAAGTGGGGCTCAGGGTCATGAAGCTCTCCCGTTTCACCCGCGGGGTCCGCACCACAGGCGTTGAAGTAGCGCAATATCATGGCCCGTAATCCGTACGCTCCCGAGTAGGCATGGAGGATTTTTTCAACCAACAATTTGCTAAGTCCGTAAGGGTTGCTGGGTTCCTGCTGCGAGTTCTCCGTGATCGGCAACGTTAAGGGGACACCGTATGTGGCGCAGGTGCTCGAAAAGACAATGGGTGGGATTCCGTGCTCTAACATCACTCGCAGGAGCTGCAGACTGCCGCCTACATTGTTGTGGAAGTACTTCTGAGGATGCTCGATGGACTCGCCAACATAGGCATAGGCTGCGAAGTGCAGCACGCCTTGCGGCTTATATTGGCGGAACACCTTCGCAAGTGCCTCGGCATCGTGGAGATCGCCAACGATCAAGTCACCCCATTTAACCAGCGAGCGGTGACCGCGCACCAGACTGTCGTAGACCACAGGTTGAAATCCATTGGCGGCCAGGGCCTTGCATGCGTGACTGCCGATGTAGCCTGCGCCTCCGGTTACCAGGATGTTCAACTAGGTCGGTCTCCTAAATAGAGATCTTAGCAAGGCAAGAGAATCTCAGGTTCCAAACGCATAGCTTCCTACGCAGAAGGTTGCTTGGTAAGGAATTTGTATCCCTGCTCTCGGATCCTCATGCGGTCTGCCGGCGTTCCCGGGAATGATTTCGTTTCGCGACGGCGGGTATCGTATTCGGCGCGCTGCTCGGGTTCACTGAGGACTCGGTGAGCCTCGTAAAGCTTCAAGAACATTTCCAAATTCCCGGTGTGGGTCTGGTGGGGATGGTAGCGTTGCGCGAGAAGACGATAGACGCGCTCAATGGTATCGGCCTCCGCGTTGGGACTTAATTGCAGGATTTCGTAGTAATCGAATTCGTCGTCAAATTCCAGACCGGCCTGGTAATTGCCGTTCGTGATCTCCGAACACCACTTCACGGTAGCGAAGCTCACTCGTTCGCTGCGAGTTTCCCCGATCTTGCCGCGCGCTGCGATTGTTGAACCGATGGTGAGCGGGGTCGTAAGCGAAACTCCGATCCCGCCTTCGGAAGCGTCGAGGAGCGTGCTAGAAAGCCACTCCGCGTCGCCCATGCGAACTTGGAGTCCAATGACCTGCGGGTCACTCTTCTGACGGCGGTCCTTTCTACGTTGCGAGGGTTTGGTCAAGGCCCTAATGCCATTGACTTGACCGCGGCCGTCGCGTTTCATAAAAAGGCTCCTGTCGAGCTTCTCCTCAATACCCGGTGGGGATGGAACTGCTGGCTCTACGGGAGAAACTTCGCCAGTGTCGGAAGCACTTTTGATGTGCTCGGTGCCGATGCTAGGCCGGTCTCCTTCGAGAGGGAAACGGGAGGCTTCGGCGGAGGAGAAGTTCAGAAAACGGCGATCGCACCCGACACAGCGATAGGGAAGCAGCAACCCCACAAACACCCATTCCCACGTACGCCGCACCGAACGGCGCAACTCCGTGCATCCGCACTTTGAACATCGAACCAGGGCCTTCCTCCGATTACAACTATCTTTCGATAATGACACATCTATAAATACGCATGGCTCCTCAGTACTGAGAATGTGAGTACTGGGACGGTCCATGCGAAAGTAAGTGCGACGTCTTTGCTTTCGGGGCCCCGAAAACGCGCCCCTTCCTTGCCCCCCATTGAGTTTCAGAAAGCTGACTGAATAAAGTCGCGGAGACCTTCGCTTGTGAGCTTCATCGCTTTTGAGAAGCGGAATTAAATACGTGAACCCGGCAGTCGAAATGTCTACCGTCGGTAAACATTGCGCGCGATATCTGGTAGCGCAAGTAGATCTATGCTGGCTTCATTACAACAAATCGCGCCCGCTCTAGGGAATACGATTGGAATCGTTTCGACCACCGGAATGGCACTCGCATTGCTTGCCAAAACCACTTAGTCAAAAAGCAAGTTGGTAGGGAATTTACCGTGTCAGGTGAAGTGTGTCAGTCCTACTCGTACTACGCCTGTCCTCCCCCGATGATTGGCAAAATTTGAAGCGCAACGTTTTTATTACACTTACACTACTGGTCTCATCGTCGCTTGCATTTGCCCAGGGCATAACGTTATCCATCGGATCCGGGACCGCAGCCGCGGGCGGTAGTGTCTCTGTTCCAATCAACCTGACGTCGACGGGCGGAGCCCAGACCTCCGGATTCGAGTGGTCCTTTAGCTTTTCGTCCGACATCACAGGTGTCACGGTGGTGGCAGGATCATCGACCACCAACGCCGGCAAGATCCTTTCCTGTTCCGGAACCAAATGTCTCATTGTCGGATTCAATGCTACTGTCATCGGGGACGGTCCGATTGCAGTAGCTACGTTCCAAATTGCCGCGAATCCTTCGAGTACTGCGATTCCCATTCAGCTTACGAGCGTCGTGGCGTCGACGGCGGACGGAGCTTCCATTCCATCGAGCGGAGTTTCCGGCTCAATCTCCTTTCCGTCCGGCCCCCTCAGCAGCTTGAATTGCATCAGTCCGAACATTGACGCCCCCGGGACGTCCAGTTGCACCGTCACATTAACCGCGGCCGCACCCAGTGCCGTCAATGTCACGCTGCTCAGCAATAACACGAGTGTGACGGTTCCGGCTAGCGTGAATATCGCCGCGGGATTAAGCAGTGCGACGTTCACTGCCACTGCCGCGGCTGTCGTCTCCAATCAATCCGCCGTGCTGACGGCCACGCTTGATGGAGTTTCCCGGACGTTGACGCTTAACGCTACCGCTTCGTCTTCGCCGCAGCTTACATCAGTTGTCTGCGCGCCTTCGATGCTGGGGAGCAATGCATCGAGCACCTGCACGGTGACGCTGAATAAAGCTGCCACCAGCGCGGCGGCCGTTTGGCTCGCGAGCAGCAACGGAGGGCTTACGGTTCCTTCTAGCGTTAACGTCTTAGCGGGACAAAGCAGCGCAAGTTTCGCAGCGACTTCCGGAGCCGTGAGCGGCAACCAGAGTGTTACGGTCACGGCGACTATGAATGGCGTGAGCCAGCAGGGAACGATCAGTCTGACGGCAGTTACTCAGCTCAGTAGCGTGAGCTGCGCACCGGGAACAGTGAGTTCCCCGGGGACTTCGAGTTGCACCGTCACTCTAACCGCGGCCGCGTTGAGTGCCGTCAGTGTGACGCTGCTCAGCAATAACACGAGTGTGACGGTTCCGGCGAGCGTGAATATCGGCGCGGGGCTGAGCAGCGCGACGTTCACCGCCACCGCCGCGGCTGTCGTCTCCAATCAATCTGCCGTGCTGACGGCCACGCTTGACGGAATTTCGCGAGCCTTTACACTCACTAGCACCGCTCAGTCCTCAACACAGCTCACATCACTTGTCTGCGCGCCCTCAATCTTGGGCAGCAACGCATCGAGCACATGCACGATAACCTTGAATACCGCCGCTGCCGGCGCGGCAACAGTGTCGCTCGCGAGCAATAACGGATTGCTGACGGTCCCCGCCAGCATCATTGTCCCAGCGAGCCAGAGCAGCGCCACCTTCTCCGCCAATTCCGGCGTTGTGAGCGGCGGACAGAGCGTCACGGTCACGGCTACATGGAACGGCCAAATCCAACAGGCCACCATCCGGTTGGGGGCTCCCGCGAATTGCGAGGAATTCCCGACCTCCCCGAGCGGCCAGTGCATGATTCAGGATCTGCTTCCGTGGATTACATTCGGCGGCGGCTGGGAGAGCCGGCTGAGCGCGGGGAACATCCCCAACGGAGGCGGCGGTGGAACGATACAGTTCAGCTTTACACTTCTTCCCGCCACCCCGGTTACGGGCGGTGTACAGAATCATATGCCGGCCTGGTTCAAGGACAGCCAGACCGGGCAGATGCAGCTAGCCGAAAGCGAAACCTATACGCTGGACGCGGGAGAATCGGTGGCGCTGGATTTTCTGGCGCCGCCCACCGGCTGTGACGCTCATGGCCAGAGCTGCGGGAACTCGCAAGACCTGAATACGCTGGCCTATGGATCGGTACTGGTTCAGTATGTCGCTGACAACCCGGCTTATTTGAGAGGCATCGCAAAAGCTCAACTGAGCTTGCTGGAGAATGCCGCAACCGGGGGCTACGGCTGGCAGACCACCGAAAGTGAAATGCCTGCTGCCAATTTGTGGACGGGACCGGTCGCGGTGAGCGCCAACCCGGCTGCGAATCCGGAAACCAGTCAACAGGCTTCGGCTGCTCTGGCCAATCCGGGAACGTCTGCGATCACAGTTCGGGGTACGCTCTACAACGGAAACGGACAAGCGGTGACGTTTCGGGATTTTCAAATTCCGCCCCTGGGCTCCGTGGCTGTGGTGTTTTCTCAGGATCCCAGTCAATCCTGGGGCGGGTTCGGAAATGCGATGTTCCCGGGGGGCCAGGACTTCAACGGTCTGGTTTCGTTTCAGGTCATCTCTCCGAGCGGCGGATCTGTCGCAGCGATGGTGGTCCAGTATGTGGGGAACGCCATGTCGAGCGTGGAGCTGAGCTCCGAAAGCTCGTCTCCTGCGGGACTTTCGAGCGCAACCACTGCCACCCGCTGTGCTGAGTTCCCGATGTCGGCGGATGGCACCTGTGCCGTCCAATACACGCTTCCTTGGGCGGCTTTCGGCGCAGGCTGGGAGAGCCGTTTGAAGGCGGCCAATCCCCCGAGCGCTAGCGCCGGGGCCGTCCAGCTACGCCTTGCCCTGCTCCCAGCCGCATCCGCTACCGGCGGTTTAGAAAACCACTTGCCGGCCTATTTCACCGATAGCCGGAAAGGCGCATTGCAGGTGGGCGAAAGCGTCAGCTATACGTTGAACGCAGGCCAGTCCGTGGATGTCGACTTCCTGTATCCGCCGGTGGATTGCGATACCCACGGTCAAAATTGTGGCAACCAACCAGATCCCGGCAGGCTTTCGTTTGGTGCGGTAAGGGTGGAGTATTTCTCCACCGATCCCACCGTTCTGCGAAGGCTAGCCTATCCTCAGTTGACGCTCTTGAGCCCTCCCAACGGCCAAACTTACTCCTCGCAGATCATGGAGCCCGGAGCACCGGCAGCCAACTCCTGGAGGGCGCCGGTGGCGATGAGCGCGAATCAGGGTGCCGATCCCCTCAATAACCTGGCGGCTTCGGCGGCGATCGCGAATGCAGGAACCATTCCAGTTACGGTCAGAGGCACATTATTGGATCAAAACGGCAATATCGTAACGCATAACGATTTCCAGATCCCCGCCTCCGGAGCCACCAACATCGTCTTTGCCTCGGATCCAAGTCAACTGAACGGTGGATTCGGAAGTGCGGCCTTCCAGCAAGGACAAGATTTTCATGGCTGGGTCACCTTCGATGTCATCACGCCGGGCTCGGGCGGAGTGAGTGTGCTCGTGCTTCAGTATGTTGGCAATACGCTGTCCAGCGTCGGTGCTCAAGCCTCCCCGTAACTAGGCGAGATTAGAGCAAATCGGTGCGTCAAAGGTCGCGCTGGCGGTGAGAGCCGCTAGGGACAAAACTCGGCACGCGCCTCCACGTTCGTAACCGGAAGAGTTTGCGGAATCCTTTAAGCCACGAAGACGGTCTGATTCAATTCGCGCAATTCGGGCTGAGCTTCGATAGCTTTACCGAGTCCATCCAGATTGTGCCCTTGATGAGACTGTCGAACTTTAACGACGACTGGCGAGTCAGGCTCAATTGAACCAGTTTCGTTTTGGGGACAATGCAGAATTCGGTGCTGAACTTATGCCACTCGTTGGTTCCAAGCAGGGGCTCTGTCGTCCAACTTAGGTGGGATGCTCCGCCAGTATCTGAAAGTTGCAGGCTGATGCCTTGATCGGTGGTCAGGTCTTGGGTCTTGACGTACGCTTCAAAACGATAGCGGCCGGGAGTGACCACGGCTCGCTGAGAGACGGGTAATCCCGTCAGGTTTTCTTTCCCGGCGAGTTTTATTCGTAATGAGTAGTTTCCGGAGTGCTTGGTGTCGGGATCACGCTCGATCTCGATTCCATCGGCTTTGTTGATGGTCCAGTCGAGGGAGACCGGGGAGACCTCGGATTCGAAGTCCCCATTAAAAATCCAATTGGACTTGAGATACCCTGGGGCGCGATCGCCTAGGTAAGCGGCCCATGCCGCGGCGGCTTTTTCGTAGTCTCCTCTGCCGTAGGTCCAGCCCACGTATTCTCGTGCTAGTTGATCGTCGATATAACCTCGCGAAAAAGCAGCGTTCCAAACCTGGGTGGTCTCGGCGAAATCCCGGTTCGCCTGCACATGTCTCAAGTACGCGCGGTAGATCGTCGGATCCGGCGGGAGGCCTCGCGATAGAACATGCGACACCGGGAGTTTGGCGGCGTCGAACCAATCGAAGATGGCGTTGGTATAGATCACGGTTTGCGACAGGGCTTCGGAAGCCAGCTGCAACGCGCGGTTCTCGTCGCCGAGCTTCTGATAAAACTGGGCGACTCCCAGGAGGGTGGGTGGGACGTGCGCGCCGAGGCTGAGCGCAGTCAGGTAGCAACGCTGAGCCTGGTCAGTCTTCCCTGCCCCGTATAGGGCCTCTCCTAAGTCAGACCATCGTCCTGGCGAGGCTGGGTCCCGGCGGACGGCTTCTAGAAGCGTCGACACGGGCGCTAGCTTGGGTTTTCCTTCTGAGGGGGTGGTTTCGGCGGCCAAAACGGAATCGATATCGCAAATGCCGAAGCGACAGAATAAATTCTCCGCGTGGGCGCTCCGGTTGTAGTTCGATTCAAAGAGTAGGCTCGCGGCAGCGAAAGCGATCAGCGTAAGGGATAGAGCCACTACCAATGGTTTTTGCGCACTGGGCGCTCGCACCGGAGATTGTGATTCCGACGTGGGTGGAAGCCCGGCCGCAATTCCTGCGATCCACACCAACACCATGGCGTTGGCGGGCAAATACAAATTGAAGTCCGCCAGGCTGTGGACGGCGATTGCGACTATGCCTCCCGCGCAGCCGAGCGCGATATAGCGGGTATTGAGATCCTGGTCGCTCGCAGAGTTGCGATAAGCTTTGAGGAAAACCGGGATCACCCAACAGGCAAGGATCGCAAACCCTACGATTCCTAATTCCGCAAGAAGCTGCAAGTAATCATCGTGAGCATCGACGAACGCGACATCGCCATTTGTGGTTTGGTACTTGACGAAGGCGCTGCCGTAGGTGCCGAGGCCAGAGCCGAAGACAGGGTAATTCGCGATGAGGCGTAGGGTGTCACGCGCTACCGGTATTCGGCCTTCGGCAGTGTTGTCTTCGGCCGCGTTGCCCAATCCGGTGATCACTTGGTTCGAGGGAAGAAAAACAATCGCCACCAACAGAACGGCAATGAGTCCCGCTGCGCCGAGCCATTTTCTGTGGACACTGC
>Ga0265314_10003972_pt1 | contig 13994 bp, 11 predicted proteins | sample 4126metaG_FD_203106 | JGI IMG/M metagenome (GOLD analysis project Ga0265314, IMG submission 203106) | Rhizosphere microbial communities from Carex aquatilis grown in University of Washington, Seatle, WA, United States - 4-1-26 metaG | ecosystem: Host-associated > Plants > Roots > Rhizosphere >... | reverse complement strand
GTGACTTCTAAAGCAACGCCAGCCGGTACACATGCAGGTGCAGTCCGCCACGCTCAGTGAATTCGGCGATGTCTGCTTCCGGCAGGAAGCGGACATCGGCGGTGCTCGACCCTCAGTGAGTTTGTCTCCTTTTGACCCAAAGCGGCCAAGCATGGCTTCTTTACGGTAGCGCCGAAGTTCCAAGCGCGTATTTAGTATGTACAGGGACGTACCCGGGGCAGCCCACCGCCCGCCGCACCGCTTGCCGTTTTTCCCTCGACATGGGGGATTTACCAAAGCGTATATGTCTTTTTACACATGACGCTACCCAGTCCCACTACACTGCGGTTATGGAAGAACGGCGCGCCGATGTCCGTACCCGCACTTTAAAGAGCAGTTCGATTAGCACCGAGATCGTATCGGGCAAGCCGTGCACTATTCGGAACCTCACGGAGGCTGGCGCGTGTTTGCAGGTATGCCGGTGCCCGATGACTTCTCCCTCATTATAAAGCCTGAAATTAAACGCCGATCATGCGCCGTCGTCTGGCGTTCAGGCCACTTGATTGGCGTTCGCTTCGTTTAAACCGCCTCAATTGGCGTCGCCAATAAATTATCTTTACTTAGCCGTAATCGTACGCATTTTATATCGGCGCCATGAAACTAATCTCTGCTTGTGTCGTATTGCTGGTTACAATTTCCGCACCGGTCCTCGGCGATGAAATTCGTCCGAAACCAAAATCGGAGGCGCCACCACCGCCAGCGGGCTTCACGCTAGACCTAGACACAAAGCTCTCGCCAACCAATACGCCCGCTCCTCCGCCTGGTACCTCGACGCTGACACGCGAAAACGCCACGCCATTTTTAGGCCTTAAATTCACAAAGCCACTCGGGAACTAGCGCGCGCCGCGTCCGGACAAACGCGCGTTCAGCCAGCCTGACAGTGGCCAACGTCGTCGGAAACGACAATGTTGGGCTCGACGGCACGGGTGTGTTGGTGTCAAAGGAAATTGGACCGGAGGCTCTGACCCTAACCAATGGCAGGCTCACCGGATTGTCGGTGAGCAACTCGAACTATACGGTGGCCGGCGGTAACGGCACGGTGACGGTCACACCGATGGCGGTGACGCCCTCCGGCACCCAGCCATCAAAGGGTACGGCGGATCCAAGCCATTTTGATGTAACGGTAAACGGCGCAGCACCGTCCAATTCGGTCGATATCACTTTCCAAAATCCGACCAGCGGTCCTCTAACGATTTCATTCACCCCGCCTGCGCGCACTGCAAGTAATCCAAATGGAGGCAACGTTGCGCCTGCCGCGATCTCGTCGGGATCCGCGCTATTCAATAACAATGGTCTAGCCTACCAGTCGATCGGTCAGTTCGATCCGAACCAGTACTCGAACTCCAGGGTGCCTGACTATGCGGCGCAAGCCGGCGAAGCCACGATCTTTGCCTCGATCGCGCGAGTTGCGGACCCGGAACATGGCGCCGACTATTTGATCGACACGTTCTGGAACGGGACGTCTGGCGCATGGACGCCGCCCAAGACCGCGCAGCTTGAAAAGTTGACGTTCTCGGATGGCGCCGGCAACGAGCTCGACCCCACGGGCAATGTGGGCTTCCCGATCATTTCCGGCAGCACCGATTTTGCCCAACTTCTCACGACCGGTCCGGTGATGATCAGCGACAGGGGCCAGCCGGCGCATTGGCTGCTGGCGACGCAAATGACCGCGGACGGTAAGGGAATCGTTGCCAACGATCCGGCGTCGGCCAAGCAGGTCGTCCTCAGCTACGACGTGAGCACAAAGTCTGTCGGCGGTATCACCAGCGCGTTCGATGCGAGCAGCAATAAATTCGTATCCTTCGCCGAGGCTAGCGCGAGCACGCCAGCCTTGGTTGGCCTGCAACGCTTTGTTCCTGCTCACTTCCTGGCAGTTTCTACCAAGTAGCGGTCAGCCGTACCCGAAGCCGTGTGATGTCCGCTTCTGGCACTAAGCGGACATCGGCGCGTTGGAGTTGCCGAACCACCGAAAACCCATTGGCCCGACTTCGACCATCCAGACTTCGCCGAGTGCGGTTTTTGCGGCCCACGGGAACTGGTCCCCACTCTCGCGTTGCGTCGTGGGGGGCTTATTTAGGAATGATCCCAGCACCGAAGGCGTTTGAAGCCATTAAGGCCAAAGACGGCTTGGTGATCAGCCCCGAGCAGAGCGAACACTGAAGCTTAGCCGCCGGCCTTTTCTTGCGAGCGCCATGGCGCTGACCACCACCGCAGCCTTGACCGACGATAAGGCTGGCCTGACAGGGGCACGGCCACGGCCACGGGCCCCGTAGTCCAGAGATCGAAAGCAGAACGCTGACTTCCTCGATCCGCCGAAATGGAACTACCCTCGCCGCGAAACCGCGTAACCCATCGCCTTTTGTCTTTAACAACGGCCCTCGCGAATTGGTTCGCGGCTGTCAGTTTACCTCGCTAAATGGCTGGCCCTGAAGGGTTAACTGACAGACACGACGGAACAACGACCGGGGCAATTGGTTTCAGTGAGTAGCCTCATGCCGAGGCGTTCACCCAATGGAACTGAGGTTAAGTCATGACCCGCAAATTTCTTCTCGCCGCCGGTGTCGCCACCGCGATGGCGTTTTCCGCGTCCGCATTCGCACAGGATAAGAATGCCGACAAAGACAGCGTGAAATTCATCAAGAACGCGATCGAGGGCAACTATGCCGAAGTCGACGCCGGCAAGCTCGCCCAGGAGAAGGGCAAGAGTGACACCGTCAAGCAATACGGCGCCATGCTGGTGAAAGACCACAGCGAGGCGAATGACAAAGCCGTCGCCGCGGCCAAGCAGCTCGGCGTCGATCCGCCAACCGGTTCGGGCGTGATGGCCAAGGCCGAGTACGTCAAGCTCAAGGTGCTGTCGGGCGACACCTTCGACCGCAGCTTCGCCAAGGGCATGGTCAAGGATCACCAGAACGACATCAAGGAATACCAGAAGGAGTCCGCTAAGTCCGACGCCGCGGGTTCCTATGCCAAGGAAGTGCTGCCGACGCTGAAGCATCACCTGCAGGAAGCGCAGTCGATGAATCAGCAGGTGCAGATGAAACAGTCGTCACGCTGAGGGTCGGACTTTAGTGGTGGCTCCCCGGGGGCCGGTGCCGGATGGCGCCTGTTGCGACCTAGGCGGGCCGCGATGTTTTTTGGATGCCGATTAACTAAAGTTCCAAAATCCGGGCGGCACGGAACCAGGCGATGCTAGGATCGTCGCAGCCTTGGGCATTTAGTTAAGCCACTTGTCCCCAGGCGAGAAACCGCCGGACCTCAAAATCCGGCGGTTTCGCTTGTTGGCAGCCCACGAACGCAGAGGCTAGGTTGTGCTGCCATTATCAGGCGCATTAGCCGATAATGTTGGAACCGGGCAATTAACTATGCCTGGTTAAAGCGCTCGCTCGGGCTGGCACTCAACGGCCTCATCATTCTCGGATCGAGAAGCTCGGGCTCGTCATTGAGGTCGTGCATGGCTCAGATATCGTGCATGTCTCAAAGGCGCGTGTGGCGAGTGAAGTGCAACGTAGCTAGCGGTTCGCAAAAGAGCGATTGTTTTGTTCGCGTCGCTAAGGGGCCGCGCTGACGGAAGTGCGAGTCTTAATGATGTCCGCGTAATCGCGTCCTATGGTCGCGGAAAAACCATCAATCGAGGGCAATTTATATTGCCTGATTTTCTCTATGGACGTTTCGGTAAAGCGGACCGACGCCATGGAGAATGCGTCTCTAGGCAAGAGATGATAATCAATAATTTCTGTATTCTGTGTCGTCATTCTCGCCATGAGGACAGCGTCGCATTTCTCGAGTCGGTCAAAGTAGAGCTTCCAGCCCGGTAGAACCGTGTTGTATTGCGGTATAAAGGCAAGGACGATCACTGCGACAGATAGAACCCCGCCGATTCGTAGAACTTGCCCGCTTTCATCAAATGTTACCGCATACTTATTTTCCGGTGTAGTCGAGGTGAGTCGGCAAATGAGATTGCGGTGAATTATACGAATAGTGCCGCTGCATTTTGAGAATCTGTACGCGTGAACCTTTCTGTAGCCGATCAGTTGGTAAGCTGTGTAAAGGCTGCCAAAACGTTCCCTGTATGTGACCGCCGTAGGCGTATACTTACTTTTATTTATTCGAGGGGCGGATAGGTACCCTATGACGCACCAAGCGGCGGTCAGGTAGGTAAGCATCTCATTGTCAGTATATGTCCAGCCGTCTTTGATGCATCGTTGCGCAGCGTCATAGGTTTCACGTTCCACAATTGGCTTAATTGCACCTTCGACCCGTATCCAGCGATCAGGGGGGTTCGGAATCCTGCCCCCTTGTAGTGGCCATCTTGATCGGCTGTAGACGAACGTACCCGCGTATTTCTCGTTCTGCAGAATTTTTGAAATATTATAATTCGACCAGGGATTCCCGCGCGCGGTTAGCAACCGCTTGCTGTTTAAGTGACGTGCGATCTGCTTGTGAGCCATCCCTTCGACGACGAATCTAAATATCTCCCGGACTACCCGAATCTCGTGCTGTGGACCCGGCGCGAGCAACACGCGGTCGCCATAAAGGGTCTTTGATTCTCCCGTCCGGAGGGTCATTTTTGGCTGATTGTTTTTGTCGACCAGAATCCGACGAAGTCCGAAATTCGGAGGGCCGCCTTGGTGAAATCCTTGTTCTGCCTGGCGCTTATGTCCTTGCGTGACTCGGACAGACAGCTCTCGGCTATATTCCCCTGCCATCGCGCGTTTCATCACTTTGATGATTGTCGCAAGCATGGAACCGTTATTTTCAAAAATTTCAGCGCAGTAGACCACCGGCAACCCCGCCGCCTTGCAAATGAATTCGTAGAAGGCGCTTTCATCGGCATCCTGGAAACGGCCCCAACGACTGACGTCGTAAACTAGGATGACCTCAAAGTCGGCACGGCCTTCCTTTACGTCGGAAAGCAGCAGCTTTAGCGCATCCCGTCCTTTTAGAGTGACCCCGCTTCGGCCTTCATCGGCGTAAGTCCTTACGACTTCCATTTCGTGGCAAAGCGCATATTCCGCAATTGCTAGCTTTTGATTTTCGATGGAGTAACGCTGGTGTTCTGTGGACATTCGGACATACTGGGCGGCGCGCCGGAGTTTTGGCGCAGTCGGCTTCTTGCCGCTAAGGAACTGTTGAAGGCCAAACACGGCACTTCCACCCATGCTGTTCCGAAGTCTTAAAGGTGACACTAAAAGGCCGCGGCTTGCAAACGATTTGGTCCACTTACTGGCTATACCCGGCAACTTCGATTTTTACCGCACGGCACAATGAGCCGATACAGCCTCGCAGCGCGGGCTGTGTCAAAAGGGGCTGCTTAGTCGCCGTGAGGTTTCCACGATCCATCGGCGGTAAAGCGACAATGGCGTAACGCCCGTAATGCCGCCGCAGCCCTCGGTCATGTTCGGCCCAGTTGACCAGCTTACGATGCCCATCAATTCTCCGGATGCAGCGTAGACCGGCGCGCCGGAGTCCCCAGTACAGGCACCTAGACCTGCGCGCGCGCCGCCAGTAGACGGATCGACCAAACGGACTTGCAAATTGCCGGGCTTGCCGATGACGGCGAGCCGCGCGGAGCGCAACGTCCCGCCAGTTTTGCCATCGCCGCGAATGGCGACTCCGTAGCCAGTGACAGTGAGCGTATCGCCGATCGCAGGCGCCGCGAAGCCGGTGGCGAGCGTGGCGGGAAAGATGCCGGGTGGCAGCGGCGCCGCCATTTTCAGGAGCGCGACGTCGGCGGTCGCATGGTGGTTAAATAGCTCGCTTATATTGAATTGTTGATGGCGGATGGCCTGTCGCACGTCGAGCAGGTGCGGTTGGCGCGCGGTGTCAAATTCGACGACTTTGTATGTTGTGTCCTGCTCGATACAGTGCCCTGCGGTCAGCACCAGGTCGTGGGCGACGGCCGTGCCAGTACAGGATGTGCCATGTGAGCCGACGATCAAAAGCTCATGACGCGGCCCGCCGGCGGGTGCCGCATTGCCGGTTAGTGCGAGCGCAGGCACGCAGGAAACGAGGCAGAGCGCGAAGGCGCGCATTGTCGTCGCAACAATCATTGCAACCCCGTTCCGGGCCTTAATGGATAATTAGCCGGTGGTCTTGGGGTGGTGATAGCACAGGTTGAGAGGCTCAACATAAAAGGGACATCTCTAGGCATTGCGCCAATGGTGGAACGCCTCTGCGAAACCAAGCGCTGGTTTTGGAACTATAACGACGGACCACAAAATCGGACGTTCGCGCTCAGCTGGAAAAGCGGCCCGGTTAATCAAATAGGAGAGAGCTTAGTAGCGAATCCTCTAATCGGCAATGTTGCACTTCACGAGCCACATGGCATGTAGGCCACCGCGCCTCGCCTGCCTAAGCCCAGGGGCGCACCTCCAGGCAGAAATCAAGCGCCTTAACCTCGCGGCGGGACGCCGGCTTCGCGGGCTCTTTCATTTCCTTTTTCTTGCCGGGAATTGATAGGAGCATTTTCTTCTGCCCAGCAATTCGTTTGTTGGTTTTTTGCTGTTTGGTTTGGCCGATGAGTCGTTAGCGGCAGAACGCCGCACGTCTCCATGAGATTAACGACGTTTTCAAGAGTCGAAACCGTCGCTTTCCTGATTGGTCTTTGTCGAAAATCTTAGCTGATAATGATTTTCCATGTCCCTCTTTGGCGCCACGCCGATCGGTGCTGCATCATTTTTTCGGCGTGAATACGTTGTCCGTTAGCCAATCGGCCATGTAATTGATTCCCGCCGGGCGATCGTCAACCTGACAGTGTTCGGCGCCGCCTTCTACGCTGTCGAAAATCTTTAGCGTTTTTGTCTTGGAGCCAAGCTTGACGTAAAGGATCTCTGCTTCTCCCGGCGGAATAATGCCATCGTCCTGCCCATGCATGACCAAGAACGGCGTCGTGACCTTTTGCGCGATGCCTTCGAGGTTGAATTTCTCCATCAGGCCGACCGCCTTGCTGAAGTCCAAGTCCGGCACCCCGAATACCCACGGTACCTGGAAGTGCGAGGTGGCGATGGCGCCTTTCTTCATCTGCTCCTGGGAGCGAACCAGCCAGGCGTGCATGTCCCACCACATTGCACCGAAGGCGACGCCGCCCGCATAGCGCGGTTCGAGCGCGGCGATGCGCGGCGCGCAGTAGCCGCCGAAGCTGTAACCCACGATGGCGACCTTTGACTTGTCGACTTCCTTGCGGCCGGCCACGTAGTCGTATGCGGCTTTGCCTGGCACTTCGTAGTCCCAGCGGCTTGGGATCTTTTGGATTCGCAGCGCTTCGCCTTGGCCGGGGCCGTCGATCGCGAGAGTGTTGAACCCGCGGCGCGAGAATTCGAGGCCGCAGAACAGTGAGCTCATTTCCTTGCAATTATCGAGACCGTCGAACACCACCACGGTAGGCGCTGGCGCGGATAGGCCCTGAGCCTTGACGAAGTAGGCCGGAAGCGTTGTGTTTTCATAAGGAACATCAACACGCTCATAATGCGGATAGCGGATCTTGAAGCCTTTGTTGAAGCACTTCAGTGCCTTGGCATAGATCGAAGACTTTAGCTCGCCTGGATAGACCATGCGCTCGCCGGTGTAGTAGTAATAACCAGCGCGCAGAAAATAATCGCCTGACGTCAGCGTGCGACCTTTGGCTTCTGCCTCTTCGCCGAGCTTGGCGACATGGTCCGCCATTGCGCACCATTCCTGATACCAGGCTTCCTTGTCGGTTGGGTCATTGCCACGTTCGATCAGCTTCTGCCCAATGCGTTCGATTTCGCCGAGCGCGACGACCCCGTAGGGCGCCATGCCCTTGGTGACCATGGTTGCATTCGACCAGGAGAAATTATTCTCACCGAAATGATGGGTCCAGTTGTTGTTGATCATGTGTGGTTTCTTCCCAGTGGATCGTGAAGCAGGACCGGCGCGTGCCCAGCCAACCGGCGTGAATGGTTAGCCGCTTTGACTTATTGAGGCTCGATGCCGGCTTCTTTGATGACTTTGGTCCAGCGCTCGAGATCCAATGCCAGCATCTTGGCAAAAGCCTCTGAAGTTCCGCCGACAGGGTTCATACCCTGCTTTTCGAATTCGGCTGCGACGTCGGGGGCGGCGACGGCCTGGAGAACGGCCTCGCGTAGCTTGGCGATCACAGGCTTTGGCGTGCCCCGCGTCGCCAGCAGGCCGAAATAGTTGTAGGCCTCGAAATCCTTGAAACCGGATTCCAGCATGGTGGGTACCTCGGGCAGCGCCGGCGAACGTTTGGCGCTCGTAACCGCGAGACCGACGACTGCGCCGCTCTTCACCTGTGGAACTTGGACCGGCAGCGCGTCGAACATCGCGTCGATGTGGCCGCCGAGCAGGTCGGTTAGCGCGTTAGCCGCGCCCTTATAGGGAGCGTTGATGATGGCGAGACCGGTGCGCAAACGGAACAATTCTGCCGCCAGCGACAACGAGCTTGCAGCGCCGCCGCCTGAACCGAAGGCTAGCTTCCCCGGGTTGGCTTTGCCGTAGGCGATTAACTCGGCGACGGTTTTAGTCCCAAGCGTGTTGCGTACAGTGAGAATAAAGGGCCCTTCGGAGACTTCCGCAATCGTTTCCAGTTTTCGGATGTCGTAGGCAAAGTTTTTGCGTCCCGGTTGCGTTACCGTGGTGCTCGCCGAAATCATGAACAGGGTATGACCGTCCGGCTGTGCATTGGTGACTTCACGGTAGGCGGCCTCAAAGAAAGCGCCAGGGCGGTTTTCAACGAGGACGGGAACGCCAAGGCTTACGGCCATTTTCTGCGCGACGATGCGCGCGGTGACGTCGGTTGCACCACCGGCGGCGACGCCGACGATCATGCGGATCGGCTGGCTGCCAATATCCTGCGCCTGAACCGGCACGACGAATGCCAGTGCCGCGAATACAAACGCTTTGAGGCTGTGTTTCATCTTTTCCCCAACATTAATTGTGCCGATTGTCGGCGAACGCCGCCCACATATATCAAATCGGAAGGCGTAGGCGTGGGTGCTTGGTTCCGGTGTGACATCGTCTCGACGCGCTCAGCTTTCGCAAAGCAATGACTGGGCGGTGTGGCAGCAAATACAGTCGCGCTCGTGGGTCGTCAAAGCTTTGACCTTGTCGAGCTCCGATAGCGGGTCCTGGTAGCCCATGTCGAACGGATTGTCGGTGCCAATGGCGATGTGGTCGGCGCCAACCAGTTCGATCAACAACCGCAGCGAATCCGGATCATGCGTCAGAGCATCAAAATAGAACCGCTTGAGCAGTTCGCGCGGCGGCGTCTGCGTGTTGACTCGTACCGAGGCGCGGTTGTCGAAGGCGCACTGGAAACGGCCGATTTGGTATGGTGAAAAGCCGCCGCCATGTGCGATCAGGATGTTCAGCCTCTTCATCTTGTCGAGCGCGCCCGAGAACATCAGGTGGGCCACCATGATCACTTCGTCGAGCGGAAATCCGATGGTGTTGAACAGTTCGAAGCCTTCCATCCCGCCTTTGGCCGTGCACTGATAAGGGTGCACGAAGATGAAGCAGCCGAGTTGCTCGATGGTCTTCAGCACCTTGCGGAACTTCGGCAACGAAAGCTGCTCGCGCTCGATTGAACTACCCAACTCGACGGCCTTGAAGCCATATTCTTTAACGCAACGCTCCAGTTCGGTGATGGCTGCGTCTGGGTCCTGCATGGGCAAGGTTGCCATGCCGCGCAATCGGTCCGGATTTTTTGAAACCATCTGGGCGATGCCGTCATTGCTGAGTCTTGAAGCGTACAGGCCGTCTGCCGCCGGCAGATAGTAGAAATAGGTTGGCGGCGCGACCGACAGCGCTGAAACATCGATGCGCATCCGATCCATCGCTTCGATCTTGGCGTCTACATCGTAGAGCTCAAGATCGATGGCGCTCAGCCGGCCGTTGTTCTCGAAAAACGGTTTGCCGTCGCGCTCGACGGTTTTTACGCCATTGCCGGACTGGCCTTTGGCGTCGAAGCGATCAGGCTCCTTGAGCATGGAGTCGATGATCGTGCGTGGCACGGCGTGGGAATGGAGATCGTAAGTCTTCATAGACTTCGAGCCGCCGCTACTGAATCTTCAAATTCATGGTGTTGACGACCTTGGTCCATTTGTCGATTTCTCTTTTGATGAAAGCGTCGAACTGTTCGGGCGTGCTGCCTTCGACTTGCGTGCCGATCTTTTCGATGCGGGCCTGAACCTCCGGCACTTTCAGCGCGCTGGAAATGGCTTTGTTAAGCTTTTCGACGACCGCTTGCGGTGTCTTGGCGGGTGCGACAATGCCGATCCAGTCGCCCATTTCGTAGTCGGGCACGCCGGATTCGGCGATCGGCGGCACGTTTGGCAAAGTCGGATCGCGCTTGAGCGTGGTGATGCCGAGCGGACGCAGCACGCCGGATGCGAAATGCGCTTGCCCTGCTGGAATTGTAGCGAATAGCGACTTCACATGGCCGCCGACGGCACCGGCGACCTGCGGGCCGCCGCCGTTATAGGGCACGTTTACCAGCTTGAGGCCGGTCAGATAAGCGAACAACCCCATGCTGAGTTCGCTGCCGCTGCCGTGGCCCGCGGTGCTGTAGGTCATGGTATCGGGTGAGGCTTTCGCGGCCGCGATGAATTCCTTGACCGAATTGACTGGGACGGACTGGTGTACCGCGAGAACGAGGGGTACGCGCGCCACGAGGCTGACCGGCGCAAAGTCCTTCAGTGTGTCGTAGGGCAGGCTCGTGAGCATCGAGGGGTTGGCGCCGAAGGAAATATTGGCGGCGCCGAGCACATACCCGTCGGGCTGCGACTGCGCCACGACGCTCATGCCGATGGTAGCGGCGCCGCCGGCTCGATTTTCAACGACAACCGTGCCGTTGAGTTCCTTCTCAAGCTGATTGGCGAGAATGCGAATTACGGCATCGGTCGAGCCACCGGGCGCGAAGGGTACGACGATGTGGATCGGACGCGAGGGATAATCCTGCGCCATTACAGGCGCCGCGGCGACGAGCGTGCCCGCGATTAATCCGAACAACGCACTGCGTGTCGTCGATTTCATTTTTCGCTCCCCGAGTGGACGGCCTTCGAGTCCATTTTTATTTATGCGGCTCATCGATCAACGATGCGCGCGTCGTGCCACCTATCCGCGCTCTGGCGCGGCAACAACATCCGAAACGGAATGGCTGTCGATCTCCTGCAACATGGTGGCATTTGTTGCGCTATTGTAGAAGAAAATTCGGTGGGCTACACAGCGAACATAAGCTGGTGTGCGATCCTAGGGAGGTCGAGGAATGTCTGGACTACGAGGACAGGCGGCAATTAACAAGCTTACGGGCGCGACTCCGCTAAATTTCACGCCTGAGTTGCGCGCGCAGATGAATCTTCCGGCGCGCGTCGTCCTCAACGACATCACCTTGCGCGAAGGCCGCCAGTTCGAAGGCACCATCCTCACCACCGACGAGTGCGTGAAGATTGCGGAGATTCTGGTCCACGATCTCAATATGCCGATGATCCAGATGGGCGGTTACAAGCCGCGCGACCGCGCCTTCATGAAGGCGGTTCGGAAGTTTCTCGACACTTGCGGCCGCAAGGTGCGCACTGAGGCTATGACGAGTGCCCACCAGAATTCGCCGGACTTCAGCGTCAAGCAATTGCTCGGCACGCTCGACATAATTTCCGATGGCGGCTTCGGTACCGTTCTTTGTATAGCATCGTCCGACACGTTCTTGCGTGCCTGCGCCGAGCATCGCGGTGACGGCAATATGTCGAAAGAGGACCTGCGCCAGCAGGAGATAGATACAACGTTGGAGGCGATCCGCTACGCGCGCGAGAAGGGCATTCCCGAAGTCAACGTCAACTTCCAGGATTTTCTGCGCGCTGATCTAGAGTTCCTCAAGAAGTTCTCCAAGATCGTCGGTGAAGCCGGTGCCGACACCATCATTCTGGACGACTTCGGTGGCGGCATCGGCCTGCCGTTGCTGTACAAGGAAATCTTCAAGGCGGTGCGCAAGGTCACGCCCTCGAAAACGGCGCTCGGCATCCACGCACATAACCATGCTGGCATGGCGGTGGCTACCGCGCTGGCTTCGGTCGAAGGCGGATGCGAAATGGTAACGGTCGGCGTGAACGGCTATGGCGAGGGAACCGGTCACGTGCCCCTGGCCGAGACCGCCTATCACCTAGAGCAGCTCTACGGCTTCGACACCGGCATCAAGATGGAAAATCTGCGTCCGGCTTCGGTGATGATCGCCGATATCATGAAGCACCCGCTGTCGAAGGTCTCGCCGCTTGTCGGTGATGACGCCTTCGTTGTGATGCACGATAAGCACCATCAGTATCCTGAACTGCCGTTTATGTTCGTGCCGATTAAGCCGGAATATGTCGGCAACAAGGGCCGGGTCGGCTTCTCGGAATGGGCCGGCCCTTTCGGTTTGCGGCTGCATACGAAGGCGCTCGGCGAAACCATCGCCGACGACAAGATCGCCCCCATGCTCGAAGCGCTGACTGAGGAGATGCAGTGGCGCAAGCGGCCGCTGACCGACCCGGAATTTGTCGAATTGCTTCACACCGTTTCAGGCAAACTTTGATATGAGCGCACATCCCACACCGTATTTGGGCAACTGGATTCATAGTTTCCCGGACCACTATCAGTGGTCGAACGCGACGTTGGTCTGCAAAGGCATGGCGCCGACGGGGTCAGTGGCCCTGGGGGAGATCGATCAGGTCGTCCAACGGCTGCACGCGCGCATTGTCGAGCCGCAGGCTTGGTGGGAAGAATGGGGCGCCATGGGCGAACGCATCCAGGGCTACGCCGACAAGGCCGCTGCTGAGAAGCGCGACGCCACCGCAGGTAACTATTATCTGCGCGCGGGCAATTATTATTATACCGGCGAGCGCATGATCGAGCCAGGCGCGCAGAAGACCGCGATGTACAAAAAGGCACTGCACTGCTTCCATGAAGGGCTCAAGCGCCGCTACTCGACCATCGAATTCGTCGACGTCGCCTATGAGGACTCGGCGATGGCCGCCTATTTTCTGAAGTCGCCCGTCGCCAAAGGCCCGGCGCCAACGGTGGTGATGTTCGACGGCCTCGATAATTGCAAAGAGATGAGCGTTTTGTTCGGCGGCCTGGAACTGGCCTTTCGCGGCTATCACGTGCTTGCCATCGACGGCCCCGGACAGGGTGAATCGTTGCGTCTGCGTAACCTGCCGTCGCGATACGATTACGAAGTGCCGGCCGGCGCGGCCTACGACTACGTAGCAAGCCGCAGTGACGTAGCCAAAGATCGTGTCGCGCTGATGGCTTACAGCGCCGGCGGCTATTATGCGCCCCGCGCGGTGGCCTTCGAGAAACGGTACAAGGCGGTGGTCGCCTGGGGCGGGCACTATGATTATCACGCCGCCTGGCAGAAGCGCTGGGAAGGCATTAAAAAGAGCGCCAAGGGCTCGGCGACGTCGCACTTCCAACTGCCTTGGGTGCTCGGCGTACCCGACATGGAGGCGGCTATGAAGAAGGTGAAGGACTTCACCCTCGAAGGCATCGCCGACAAAGTGACCTGTCCAATCCTAATCGCGCATGGCGCCAGCGACCTGCTGACGCCGCCTTCCATTGCCCAGCAGCTCTATGACAATGTCGGTTCCAAGGACAAGACCTTGAAGGTTTTCACCCCAGAAGAGGGCGGCGATCATCACGTTCAGGTCGATAACCGTCAGGTCGGCATTGACTATATCGGCGACTGGCTAGCGACACGGCTCTAATGGCCGCCAATATTCACTACGTCACTAGCGGCTTGGCCCCAGCGGCGGGCACGCCGGCGTTGCTATTGATTCATCCCTTAGGCTCAAGCCATGTATTCTGGGAAGAATGCGCTGCGATCTGGTCGAAACGTTTTCACGTGGTCGCGATCGATCTTCGCGGCGCAGGCGCTTCACCCGTTCCGGACCATAACTGGAAGGTCGAAGAGCACGTTCGTGACATCATTTCTGTGCGTGAAGATG
>Ga0265314_10003971_pt1 | contig 13995 bp, 8 predicted proteins | sample 4126metaG_FD_203106 | JGI IMG/M metagenome (GOLD analysis project Ga0265314, IMG submission 203106) | Rhizosphere microbial communities from Carex aquatilis grown in University of Washington, Seatle, WA, United States - 4-1-26 metaG | ecosystem: Host-associated > Plants > Roots > Rhizosphere >... | reverse complement strand
GCGGATACCATCGCCGCCCACCTGCCGCTCAAACTGGAGCAGAAACAGGAAGTGCTGGAGATATTCGATGTGCGCCTGCGTCTCGAACATCTGCTCGGACTGCTGGAAGCCGAGCTGGACATCATGCAGGTTGAGAAGCGCATCCGCGGTCGAGTCAAGCGCCAGATGGAGAAGAGCCAGCGCGAGTATTACCTGAACGAACAGGTCAAGGCGATCCAGAAGGAGTTGGGCGAAGGCGAAGACGGTGCCGACATCGAAGAAGTCGAGAAAAAGATCAAGGCTGCGCATATGCCCAAAGAGGCGCGCGCCAAGGCTGAAGCCGAACTGAAGAAACTGCGCCTGATGTCGCCCATGTCCGCCGAGGCGACGGTGGTGCGCAACTATATCGATGTGCTGGTCGGTCTGCCGTGGAAAAAGAAGACCAAGATCGATACCGATCTGAAGCACGCGGAAGATATTCTGGAAGCGGATCACTATGGTCTGGACAAGGTTAAAGAACGCATCGTGGAATATCTCGCGGTGCAACAACGCGTGGACAAGATGAAAGCGCCGATCCTGTGCCTGGTCGGTCCACCCGGCGTCGGCAAGACATCGCTGGGGCAATCCATCGCCCGCGCCACCAACCGCAAGTTCGTGCGCATGTCGCTGGGTGGCGTACGCGACGAATCCGAGATCCGCGGCCATCGCCGCACCTACATCGGCTCCATGCCGGGCAAGATATTGCAGAACATGAGTAAGATCGCGGTGAAGAACCCGCTGTTCCTGCTGGATGAAGTAGACAAGATGGGTATGGATTTCCGTGGTGACCCTTCCTCGGCTTTGCTGGAAGTGCTCGATCCGGAACAGAACAACACTTTCGTCGATCACTACGTCGAGGTCGAATACGATCTGTCAGATGTGATGTTCGTGGCGACCTCGAACAGCATGAACATTCCGGCACCATTGCTGGATCGCATGGAAGTCATCCACGTCTCCAGCTATACCGAGGACGAGAAGGTCAATATCGCCACGCGCTATTTGCTGCCCAAGGCGATCAAGAACAACGGCCTGAGGCCGGAAGAGATCAGCGTCTCCGAGAGCGCCATCCGCGACATCCTGCGCTACTACACGCGCGAGGCCGGGGTGCGCAGTCTGGAGCGCGAACTGTCCAAGATCTGCCGCAAGGTGGTGAAGTCGCTGCTGCTGAAGGGTCGCGACAGCAAGGTCACTGTCAATGCACGCAATCTGGATAAATATCTTGGCGTACGCCGCTATAGCTACGGTATCGCTGAAAAGACCAATCAGGTGGGGCAGGTCACCGGTCTGGCGTGGACAGAAGTGGGCGGCGAATTGCTGACCATCGAGACCGCCGTATTGCCGGGCAAAGGCAAGACCACTACCACCGGCAAACTGGGCGAAGTGATGCAGGAATCCATCCAGGCAGCATTGAGCGTGGTGCGCAGCCGTGCGCGGACGCTGGGGATCGCTGCCAACTTCTATGAAAAGGTCGATCTGCATATCCACTTGCCTGAAGGTGCGACACCCAAGGATGGCCCGAGTGCGGGCATCGGTATCTGTACCGCGATGGTTTCTGCATTGACGGGTATACCGGTGCGCGCGGATGTGGCGATGACCGGCGAGATCACCTTGCGCGGTGAAGTCCTGCCCATCGGCGGCCTGAAAGAAAAATTGCTGGCTGCGCAGCGCGGCGGGATCAAGGTTGTTCTGATCCCGGAAGAAAACACCAAGGATCTGGTCGAGATACCGGATAACGTGAAAAACAAACTGGATATTCATCCAGTTAAGTGGATCGAGCAGGTTCTGGAGATGGCATTGGAGCGCAAACCGGAGCCGTTGACGGAACCCGAGATCGCAGCTGTCGCACCCACGGCAGTCATCAGCGAAACATCGGCATCCCCTGCAATCAAGCATTGACGGGGTCTGGCAAGAGAGTGGTCAAACAAAAAAAGTTTTGCAATTGCTTGACCCGCTCAAAATCCCTTGATATAAAGCCGTTGCAGGGCTTTCCTGTGTTCTCAACTAACAAGCAAAGGGGAATCGCGTGAGTAATAAATCTGATCTGATCGAAGCAATTGCCAAATCCGCTGACATTTCCAAGGCTGCTGCCGGCCGTGCACTGGACGCGACTATCGAATCCATCAAGAAATCCCTGAAGAAGGGCGAGCTCGTGAGCTTGGTTGGTTTCGGTACGTTCTACGTCGGTAAGCGCGCTGCCCGTAATGGCCGCAATCCTCGTACTGGCGCCACTATCAAGATCAAGGCAGCTAAGGTTCCAAAATTCCGCGCTGGCAAAGGCTTGAAAGATGCTGTAAACTAGTCGTCTTTGTCGGGTGCTTAGCTCAGCTGGTAGAGCACCGCCCTTACAAGGCGATTGTCGGCGGTTCGATCCCGTCAGCACCCACCAGTAGGTTTTTGGAGTGGTAGTTCAGTTGGTTAGAATACCGGCCTGTCACGCCGGGGGTCGCGGGTTCGAGTCCCGTCCACTCCGCCAAACAGAGGCGAACGAAAGTTCGCCTTTTTTCATGTTGGATGTCCGAAGTGACGTCCGTTCTTTCGGGTAGGTTGCTATGTTCGATTTCGTGCAAGAAAACAGACGGCCGGTTCAGATCGTACTGGCGCTCATCATCGTGCCGTTCGCATTGTGGGGAGTGGACTCATACCGAAAGTCCGGCGGTGCGGCGCCATTGGCGACGGTCAACGGAGAAAAGATCGGTCAGCAGGAATTTGACAAGGCGATGAATCAGCAGCAGCAACGAATCCGTGAGATAGCCGGAGCCAATTTCGATCCTGCCCTGTTTGACAAGCCCGAGATCAAGCATTCAGTGCTCGACACGCTGGTTACCCAACACTTGCTGGGTGCAGAGGCGCGCGAGACAAAATTGTCGGTTCCCGATGCGCAACTGGCGCAGGTCATTGCCAGCATCGGGGCGTTCCAGATCGAAGGCAAGTTCGACAAGCAACGTTATGAAGCAGTGTTGAACGAGAAAGGTATGAACCGTCTGGAATTCGAATCGCGCATTCGCCAGGATCTGCTTACCCAGCAATTGACCGAGGCCTACAGCCAGAACGGCTATGCGGCAGATACCATGGCCGAGAATCTGATTCGCCTCAACGAACAGCAACGCGTTGTCGCAGTAGCCAACCTTGATGCGGCCACCTATGCAACACAGGTGAAGCTGTCCGATACGGCCATCCGTGACTATTATGAGAAGAATCCGCAGGAATTCCAGTTGCCGGAACGTGCCAACGTCGATTATGTGGTGCTATCCGTCGACGCACTGCTGTCGCAAGTGACGGTGCCGGAGGAAGAGGTCAAACAGTATTTCGAGCAGCATCAGGCTGATTTCGGCACGCAGGAACAGCGTCAGGCGTCACATATCCTGATCACGGTGGACAAAAAGGCATCCGAGGCCGAGAAACAGGCAGCCAAGGCGAAGGCCGAACAGGTGTTGCAACAGATCAGGAAGTCGCCGGGCCAATTCGCTGCTTTGGCGAAGCAGAATTCGCAAGACCCCGGTTCGGCAGCCAATGGTGGTGACCTGGGTGTGTTCGGGCACGGTGCCATGGTGAAACCGTTCGAGGACAGCGTGTTCAGCCTCAAGGTGGGCGAGGTGAGCGGTCTGGTACAGACCGAATACGGTTACCACATCATCAAATTGGTGGCAGTGAAACCCGCCAAGATACAGGCGTTGAGCGAAGTCAAAGGCATGATTGTGCAGCGTCTGAAAGCGCAGCTCGCCAATGACAAGTTCGCCGAACTGGCAGAGAAATTCAACAACACCGTATATGAGCAGAGTGACAGCCTGAAGCCGGCCGCCGAGTTGGTGAAAGCGCCGGTGCAACACGGGGTTTGGTTGAGCAAAGGCCAGGCGCCTGCCGGTCTGTGGACGGTCAAAGCTCTGCAAGCCGTGTTCTCGGAAGACGTACTGAAGAACAAGCGCAACACCGCAGCAATCGAAGTCGCTTCCAACACGATGCTTGCTGCGCGTGTGACCGAATATAAACCGGCGAGCGTGCGTCCGCTGGCGGAAGTGAAGGCGGGCATCCAGCAGAAGCTGCAACGCCAGCAAGCGATCGAGCTGGCGGCACAGCAAGGCAAGGGTATGCTGGAACAATTGCAGCGCGGCGATAAGGCCAGCGTGGGCTGGAAGGCCGCGCAAAGCGTTACTCGCAGTCAGCGTTCTGCCGTTGAACCCGCACTGGTTCAGGCCGTGTTCCGTGCCGACACCGGCAAGCTGCCGGCCTATGTGGGCGTGAACGGGCCCAACGGCTATGTGCTGGCGCGCATCGACGCTGTGAAGGAACCGGCAGCGGTTGATGCGAACAAGCGCAACAGCTATTCGCAACAGATACGCCAGATCACCGGAGAAGAACTGTTGTTGGCGCATCTGGCCGATGTGAAGAAACGTGCCGAGATCACGATGAAGGACTTTGCGGCGGAAGAAAAGAAATAGCCAGCGGGGGATTCAAGCAATAAAAAACGCCGCTCATTGAGCGGCGTTTTTTATCAACTGAATAGATCAGGCTTCTGTCGTACCCAGCGCGGTGGTGTTGAAACCGCCATCCACATAAGTGATCTCGCCGGTGACGCCGCTGGCCAGATCGCTGCACAGAAACGCAGCGACATTGCCGACCTCTTCAACCGTGACGTTGCGTTTGAGCGGCGCATGCTTCGCGTTATATGAAAGCAGCTTGGAGAAATCACCAATACCTGCTGCGGCCAGCGTCTTGATGGGGCCGGCAGAGATACCGTTGGCACGAATACCTTTGCGCCCCAGTTCCATCGCCAGATAGCGTACGCTGGCCTCGAGGCTGGCCTTGGCCATACCCATCACATTGTAGTGCGGCATGGTGCGCACCGCGCCGAGGTAGCTCATGGTCAGAATCGCGGCCTTGTCATTCAAGTGGGGCAGTGCGGCTTTGGCCAAAGCAGGAAAACTGTAGGCGCTGATGTCGTGTGCGATGCGGAACGCTTCGCGGCTGAATCCTTCAAGGAACTCACCGTCCAATGCTTCGCGCGGCGCGAAGGCGATGGCGTGGACGAAACCGTCGAATTTGGGCCAGTGTTTGGTCAGGTCGCTGAAGAGCTGCTCGATCTCGCTATCCGAGGCAACGTCGCATGGAAACACCAGCTCGCTACCGAATTCTTTTGCCATTTCAGTTACGCGATCCTTCACGCGTTCACCCTGATAGGTAAAGGCCAGTTCTGCTCCCTGCCGATGCATCGCCTGAGCGACGCCGTAAGCGATTGAACGGTTGCTGATCATGCCGGTGACAAGGATGCGTTTATTTGCCAAAAATCCCATGCTGTTCCTCTATGAAAAATTGGTGAAGACGGGCGCGATTATAACTGCAAATCGGTGGTACATCGCTGGATACGTCAATCCGCAGTGGAGTCTGGTGGGTCGGGTTTCAACCCGACTTATTCAACAGGCTCAAGACAGGCATGTCGGGTTGAAACCCGACATGCAAATGCGACACGACACTAACCCTTCGGCAGGCACAGCCGGAAAGTACTCCCTTGCCCCTCGATCGACGACACCTCGGTATATCCGCCGTGGAACCTGGCGATCCAGTTCACCAGATACAGACCGAGGCCGCTTCCCTGAACAGAGTCGTCTTTTTTCACCCGGACGAACTTTTCGAAGATGTGCGTTTGCAGCTCGGCGGGGATACCCGCTCCGCGGTCACTCACCTCGATACATAGCCAATTCGGTTGATCCGAGGTTATCTGGAGCAGTATCTCGTCATCGAGCGATGAGTACTTGCTGGCGTTATCCAGCAGATTGGTGACGGCAAGCCTGATCAGTTGCCAGTCCGCGCAAAATTCCGCATCGCCCGCCATCGGCTCAAAGCGGATGGGCCGTGCGTGGCTCTCATAGAAATTCGCGACTATCTGCGAGCAGAACAAGTTCAGATCTCCCGTTCCGCGATTCAGCCCCTTCTTGTCCATATCCAGCCATTTCTCGGTGAGGAAGCTGTCCATCAGTTCCGCCAATTGCCGCACCGAGCGCATGATCTTGTCGATGCGCGGCTGCCATTCCGGGCGATCAGCTTGTGCCAGCATGTTCAGCATCTGTGCCGTATTGCCGATGACCGCGATCGGGCTGCGCATCTCGTGTGCCATCAGGGCCATCAGGTTGGCCTGCGTCTCGCGCCCGTCCCGTTCACGGTTGAGCGATAACTCCAGGATCTTCTGTGCATCGTTGAGTTGGCGCGTGCGCTTCTCGATCTCCTCTTCCAGCCAGTGCTGGGTGTTGTAAATGGTCCCGGCCATGTCGTTGAGCTGCGCTGTCAGTTCACGGACTTCGCCGCTGCTTGCCTTGAGCGGTTGCGAACTGTAATCGCCATGGCGGATGCGCGATACGGCGTTGGTCAGAATCTCCACCGGTTTCAACACCAGCTTGTGCAGGGTGAAGATCAAAATTGCCAGAACCACCAACGTGCTCAAAACAATCACCAACAGCATCTTGATATAGTCAGCTCGCGGTAGCAGGACAGACATATCGAGCAGGGTGATGTCGTACCAGCCCACTTCGGGCAAAGCGATCATGCCAGCCAGGTAGCGTTTGCCATCGATGTGCACGAATTCCGTTTGTACCGTTTCATTACTGTCATCCAGATTCACGATGGACTGCCGCACCCACTGGTTTCCTGTTCTCGCACCGACGATATACTCCGTCGAGTGCTGATGATCGGGGGACTCTTGCAAACCCGGAAAGTCGATGTGATCGACATCGTTTTGTATCTGGATGGCGGCTTTCCGGTTGATGAACATATTGCTTATGCCGGGCAGATGGATGTTGGAGACGTTTCGCACGAAATCCTCCATCTCTATCCCGGTGCCGACCACTCCCAGCACTTTTCCAGCATCCTCGATCGTCACCATGATCCATATCTTGTTCACGCCGAGCTTGTTGTTCGCTGCGACTACTATGCGCTCGTTGTCTCCGCTGCGGATGAAGTCGAAGAGCCATGCATCGTCTTCTGACGCAGGATCAAGGATATATCGCAACTGATTGTCGGTGTATTGCCCGCTTGCGTCGTTGTAGTAGAAGCCGCCCGTATTGGCAAGTGCCACGAAATAACTGCCATCGCTGAAATGAGTGCGCATCATTTCCATCTTGTCCATGACTAGCTGCTCAAGCGCCCCATTCGGTCCCTTCATCCATGCCCTGAGCTCCGGTATGCGTGCTGTCTGGCGCACCATGGCCAATTCGCGCGTCAGCGGGCGCAAGGTGCGCACCTTGTCGTAGAGCATCTGTGTCTCGGTAAAGCGGGCGCCGATGCGCTCCACCAGCTGATCGGTGAAGTTATTGAACACGATCCAACTCAGCATCGCGAAGAACAGTGACGAAGCGCCCATGATCAGCAGAAAGCGGCTTTGCAGGTTCATGCCGCTCAAACGTTGCCGGAAGCGAGAAAACGCTTGCGTGATACTGCCGCGATTGTGTAAATTGGACATCGTTTCAAGCCTCCAGTGACAAAGCATATATATGGCGCGCATTATCATAGTCGAAGACGATGTCGGACAGCAGGAAGAGTTGCAGTCATTCCTGTTGCATGCCGGTCACGAAGCGCAGGCAGTCGGTGATGGCGCTGCACTTGAACGCTGTCTGGAGAAGTTCACTCCCGAGATCGTCTTGCTCGATTACAACCTTCCCGGAGAGAGCGGAGCCAAACTAGCCGCGCGACTGCGCGAGCGGTTCGGTGCCAATGTCGGCCTGGTCATGGTCACGGCGCGTAGCTCGGGTTCGGATCGAGCCGAATGCCGCCGCGTCGGTGCAGATGACTATCTGGTCAAGCCGATCTACTTCAACGAACTGCTGGCCCTTATCGCCAACCTCTGCCAGCGTCTCCATCAGGATGACGAAATCGACAAGATCGACGAAAACGCCTGGATGCTGTGGCTGAATCGTGCGGAACTGGTTCCGCCCGGTGCGCCGCCCGTGCCGCTCACAGGCTGGGAGCTGGCATTGTTGAAGGCGATAGCGGGCGCTGCCAACAGGCAGGCGGACCGCGATACACTGATTCGTGCACTGGGCAAGAACCCGCTTGCTTATGATCCGCGCGCGCTCGAAACCAGCATCAGTCGCCTGCGGCGCAAGCTCCCCCTGTTGGAAGATGGACGCAATCCCCTTCAAGCCATACGTAACGTGGGTTACCAATTCATTCGTCCGCTCTCGGTCGTGGGCTGAACTATTGCAGGTTCACTTCCACTCTCTCCGCTAGCCTTGTCGCCCATTGTCAGCTTGGGAAAGATAAGGTTGGCAAATGTCAGGCTCGTCCGACAAATGTCAGAAATTGTCAGCTTTTCTCAGTAAATGTTTTTGTACCATTCGCCTTGGCCTGAATTCGGCATAGCAGATGACTGTTACAAATCGACAGTTTTCGCTGGCTGAGTTCTTGCTGTGAGAAATTAAATTCAATACAGAGGGGACAAAATGATCAGGGAGCGATTGATTGGCAGGAAAGCGGTAATGGGGGCGTTAGCCGCATTGTCGCTGGTATTTTCGACTGGGCAAACACTTGCAGCAGAGACTGCATTGGCACAAGCCGAAGCTACCTATGTGGGTGAAAAGGCATGTATCAGCTGCCACGAAGCCGAAAACAACAACTTCACGCACACGGTTCACGCCAAGGTCTTCCGCGAGAATCCCAAGAACGACAAAGAAAAACTGGTTTGCGAAGCCTGCCACGGCCCCGGCTCACTGCATGCCAAGAAGACCAAGGATCACAGCCTGCTGATCGGCTTCACCAAGACCTGGGGTACACCGGTCGCCAAGTCGAACGCGCAATGTCTGACCTGCCACGACGGCGGCAACCGCATCAACTGGGACGGTTCTATCCACCAGACCAAGAAGCTCGCTTGTAGCGACTGTCACAACCCGATGGCCAAATTCTCTGCCAACGGTCTGTTGAAGAAGCCAAGCATCACCGAAACCTGCCAGACTTGCCACCAGCAGCAACGTGCCGAATTCAAGAAGAAGTCGCACATGCCGGTGCCGGAAGGCAAGATGAGCTGTGAAGACTGCCATAACCCGCACGGTTCGACAGCGCCGCGCTTGTGGAAAGCCGACTCTGTTAATGACCTGTGCTACACCTGCCATGCCGAAAAACGCGGCCCGTTCCTGTGGGAACATGCACCTGTACGTGAAAACTGCTTGAACTGCCACGTGCCGCACGGCTCTGTGAACGACAAGCTGTTGAAACAGTCGCGTCCGCTCCTGTGTACCTCTTGCCATGACAACACGACGGCGATGGGTCAAACATGGCGTCACGGTGCTGACTCGGGTGCGGCTATCCAGACCCGTGGACGTTCTTGCCAGAACTGCCACTCGCAGATCCACGGCAGCAACGCGCCTGACGGCATGCGCTTCCGCCGCTAAGTCATGACAAGGAGAATTGACATGACTAAAGCCAAACATTTTGAACAAGTCGAAACGAATCGCGACAGGAGGTTTTCAATGAGCAACAATCCGCGTATGAAGTTCCTTACGCTTTGCATCGGCGCCGCGCTGGCGCAGATGGCACTGCCAGCCATGGCAGACTCCGGTGTCGGTGTGGACACCGTCATCGGCAACACAACGAATCCGGGTGGCTATTCGACCGTGCCGGCACAACGCGATCCGGAAGCGTCGCCTCCAAAACGCACGCCCTCCGGCCAGCTGTACAGCTACCCTCCCGTCTATAGCGATGCGGCTGTGACAGGTGGAGTGGAATTCGGTTACGTGCGTGATTTCGGCGATTGCCAGGCCACGGCTGCTTCCGGTTTGACTGCGGCGACCGGGCAGTGCAATGACAACACCCGATATTCCAAGCGCAATGAATATTCCGATCCGCAGAACAACGGCTTGTATGTCAATGGCTTCGACATATCCGGTCAATCTGCGGGCGCACACTATTTCACCATCGATGGTGCTGCGGTAGGTCGCAAAGACCAGTTCTATGAACTGTCGACAGGTCAATACGGCAGCTGGAAAGTGAAGGCGTTCTACAACGAAACGCCGCATGTGTTCTCCGACACTTTCAAGGCCATGTTCACCAACGTGGGCACTTCTCATCTGCTCATGGACAATGGCACCGCGGGTGGTAATGGGGCCGCAACTGCTGCGGGGCTCATTGCTTACGTCAAGACTTTGCCGTACACGGAAGTCGCTCTGGAGCGCAAGAAAGCCGGTGTTCGCGGTGATATCACTTTGGGTGACAGCCTGAAGGCCTACGCCAGCGTGGCTCAGGAAAAACGTACTGGATCGCGTCCCTATACTTTCATGTCCTTTGAAGGTGTCGAGCCGATCGATTACACGACCAACGACATTCTGGTCGGTCTGAATTACAGCAACGGTCTGACATCTGCCAACCTCAAGGCATCCGCCTCGTTGTTCAAGAATGCCATCCATACCGTGTATGCACGCGATCCGGTTGTTGCTGCAAATGCGGCAGGGACTTTGGCGGCATCGGACACCTTTGTCTATTCTCTGGCGCCGGACAATCAGGCCTACAACGTCAAGGGCGAGTTCGCGCAGAAGTTCCCCGAGTTCTTCAAGGCTAAATTTACTGCTGCTGCAGCTTGGGGAACCTCACGTCAGAATGATGCCATTCGTGCACCGATCGACTCGAGCCTGTATGCCAACTCGACTGTGATCACTCCGGGTTCTGCGACGGTGACAAACACCACTGCAGCCGACTGGAACGGTACCAATGGCACGCCGCTGACGCGCGCCACCTCGGGCCAACGTATCGACACGCAGTTGATCAATCTGGCGCTGAGCTTGAACCCGACAGATGATCTGGCGGTCAAGGGAAGCTACCGCCACTACGCCACCAAGAACAAGTCCGGGACCTACTATTCGTACAACCCGCTCACCGGACAATGGTTCAACGGGCTGTTCAATGGCGTTGCGGCCTTCGGCATTCAAACCCCAAGCACGGCTAACGCTACCGGCGCAGGTTACTGCCAAGCGCCACCCGGGTACACGGCACCTGCAAGCTGCATCTCGGCTAACACCATTGCCTTCATAGGTAACAGCCCGTTCGCTCCGCCGCGTGATTACAAACAGGATAACTTCGTCCTGGGTGGCGATTACACGCTGGGCAACAACAACCTGGAAGCCGCTGTAGAGCGTGAGAACTTCTCGCATACCTACCGTGAGCGCGACAAGACCTGGGAGAACAAGGTCAAACTGGGTATCGTCAACCGCAGCCTGGGTGATGTGACCTTGCGTGCCTCGTGGGAAGGCGACACCAAGCGCGGCAGCTTCTACGATCCGATCGTGATGACGCGCGACATCGACAGCTTGTTCGCCGTCTATGGTATTCCGTATAGCAGGGCCGCTTTGCAGGCTCTGATCACTAGCCCGGGTACCGGCGGTTCCACTCCCACACTGGCAGCCATCCAGGCAGCACTCACTACCACCAACCACAATAGTGGCGGCTGGATGAAGCCGGACCAGGCTGACCGTAACCAGAACATCATCAATACCCGCGTGAACTATGCGGTGAGGGAAGATCTGGATATCGGAGGCAATGTGCAGTTGAAGCGTGTTTCTTATCCGACCAATTTCAACTTTGGCCCGCAACGTGACAACCTGAACTCCTATAGCTTCGATACCAACTACCAGCCGGCACCGGGAACGCAGATCTCCGCCTTCTTTACCTGGCAGGAAGCGAGCCAAACCCAGAATGAGAACTATGGTGGTTTCGCGGGATCCGGTTATGCTTCACTGGTGGCGTATGCAGGTGCGGTATGTGGCACTCTGTCGGCATCGAATATCGATTGCTGGCTCGGCAATGATCGTATCCAGGCTGCGCAGGTTCAGCAGGAAACACATACCCATAGCGACATTCTCGGCTTGACCTTGATCCAGGATATTGGCAAGACCAAGTTCAGCGCGAGCTATACCTATAACAGGTCGCAAAGCACGATCGCCAACGGCTATAGTGCTCTGGCATGGTCGCAGTTGACCGCACTGCAACAGGGTTTCGGCACTGCCCAACCGGACATGACGACTGAGCAGAATACGCTGGACCTCAGTCTGCTGATTCCGGTCACCAAGCAGTTGTCCACTCGTGTCGCTTATCGTTTTGACAGCCTCCGTGTGAATGACTGGCATTATGATTACGCAAGCACCAATACGCTTACGACGTTCACTCAGGCCGATATGGGCCCGCAGAACTATCGCGTGAACACGTTCGGCGTATTCCTGAACTACAAGATGTAAACAATAAGTTGTATGCATTCCTAGGGGCCAGAAGTATTGGCCCCTTTTTTTGCGGCTGAGTTTATGCGTCTGGTAAATATCCGCGTGCTTGTCACGGCGGACTATCAAGGAGATACTGCTTTGAAGAACAGTTTGTTTGCTATGGTGCTGGCTTTTGTATCAGTGATCCCCGCTGTCGCCAGCGGAGTTGATGCGGCTCAATCTGTGCAAGCCATCACGTCACTACATGCGGGCATGTCCGGCAAGTCAGGGGCTGCTTTGCCGTCCAATCACCCGGCTTCAGTTCCAGCCGAGAACATGTTGGTGAATAGCGGCAAGGTGCTGGAAGTGATCGACTCGCCCATGTATATCTATATGCAAGTGAGCGGTGACAAGGGGCCAATGTGGATCGCAGCCTACAAGACCGAGGTCGCCAAGGGGGCCAACATCAGGTATTCCGGCGGCGTCATCATGAACAAGTTCCACAGCAAATCGCTGGATCGCACTTTCGACCAGATCATCTTCGTGGATAACCTGGAGCAGGTCAAGAATTAGGGAAGCACCGATTTGTGTCCATTTCCTCCCTCGCCCTCCGGAAGATAACCAGCGACTTGCCCGCTTGCGGGCTTAGTCGAATGGCTAGTTGTTTCACCAGTAGTTCCACCAGGGCTGTGGTGTGGGTGAGACTATAGCGGGTTACCCCTCGCCCTAATCCTATCGCGGTGTAAGGGTGAACTTGATGAGCGGCGCTTCCTTAATAAGATGTCACCGGCAGCGTCATTCGCTGCAGGAGCGGCGCGCCAACACTGCTACATCCTTCGTATCAGCGATGCCAAGCGCATTGGCTGCCCATCCTGCATTGTCAGCATTCGTCAGCGTTTGTCAGAAAATATCAGCCATAGCCCAAGAGTGCTCTATACCATGCGCCTAAGTGTAATTTCATGACCCTTTGGCAAGTGAGCATAAAAGGCGATTGATTCACTATGAAGTTTCTAATTCAAAACGGAGGGGGCAAAATGATCAGGGAGCGATTCATTGGTAAGGGCGCGATAATGGGGGCGTTAGCCGCATTGTCGCTGGTATTCTCGACGGGTCAGGCTGTGGCGGATGATGGTGCCATGGCGCAGGCAACCTACGTGGGCGAGAAGGCGTGTATCAGCTGTCACGAGACAGAGAGCAAGCACTTCGCTCACACACAGCACGCCAAGATATTCCGTCAGAACCCCAAGAACGATGTCGAGAAACAAGTCTGCGAAGCTTGCCACGGCCCCGGTTCCCTCCATGCCAAGAAGACCAAAGACAAGACTCTGATCATCGGCTTCACCAAAGAGTGGGGCACCCCGCAAAAAGTGATGAATGGACAGTGTCTGAACTGCCACTCCGGCGAACAGCGCATCAACTGGCCCGGTTCCACGCACGACCTGAATAAACTGGCCTGTAGCGATTGCCACAACCCGATGGCCAAGTTCTCTGCCAGCGGCCTGCTGAAGAAGCCCAGCATCACCGAAACCTGCCAGACCTGCCACCAGCAACAACGTGACGAATTCAAGAAGCGTTCGCACATGCCGGTACACGAAGGCAAGATGAGCTGCGAGGATTGCCACAATCCGCACGGTTCGCCAACCAAGCCATTGCTGAAAGCCAACTCGGTGAACGAGCTGTGTTACACCTGTCATGCAGAGAAGCGCGGACCGCTGATCTGGGAACACGCTCCGGTGCGTGAGAACTGCCTCAACTGCCACCTGCCGCACGGTTCCAACAACGACAAGTTGCTGATAACAGCTCGACCGATGCT
>Ga0265314_10003969_pt1 | contig 14013 bp, 10 predicted proteins | sample 4126metaG_FD_203106 | JGI IMG/M metagenome (GOLD analysis project Ga0265314, IMG submission 203106) | Rhizosphere microbial communities from Carex aquatilis grown in University of Washington, Seatle, WA, United States - 4-1-26 metaG | ecosystem: Host-associated > Plants > Roots > Rhizosphere >... | reverse complement strand
CAGCGTCGCGCCGACCGCCATGATCACAAAATACGACGCTTCGCGAACGATCTGATGCAAATTGTCCGGATTGAGAAACAGATTGCGCTCCGTCGCCGCTCCGCCAAACGCCGCGCTGCGCGAAAACGCCGCCGTCCCGGCGAACATCAGCACCATAATGATGCCCAGACCTATTTCGGGATAGGCGAGCAGACGCTTCAATGGCGAGGAATTCATGGGAATGGTTGTATACGTCGCTTCGATAGAACGTAAAGCAAAAAGAACAAATCACGTTCTCGGTTTCGGACGCATTTCACGCCCCGTCGGGTCCAAAGAAAGAAGGCTCTCATGACAACTCGGAATTTTCTCAATCGGCTTCTCGTTTTCGTCTTCAGTATAAAGGCCCCAGCGCGAAACAGGCGTGTCCAGCTCAAATACGCCGTCAATTAAGCACAGCGTGTTATAGATTGCCTCGTATTGAGTGCCGCGAATCAAGTCAACGATTGTTTCAGCGCTGACACCATGATCAAGCATGTTCTTGATTGCAGTGTCCGCCTGTGAAAGCGGAGCTGTTGACTCGGCGTTGGAGAATTCACCGCGTTCTCGGACAAGCTTTGTGTTGGACTCCTCCATCACTCCGGTCCACGCTGCTTTAGTGAAACTGAACCTGGCGAGTTGCGGTATGCCCTCCTGTAATTGAGATCTGGCCCACGATTCGGGGTCGGCGGCTCCAGCCGTACGAAAAACTTCGGTAAGCCTTTTTAATCCCTCAGCATCAACTTTGCGATCCATAACGATCTCCTTATTACTGTTAAGGCTCGTATCCCAAATTCGGCGCCAGCCACTTCTCAACCGCAGCCACCGTCATTCCCTTTCGCGCCGCGTAGTCCGCAACCTGATCCTTCCCGATCTTGCCGACGGAAAAATAATGCGCGGCGGGATGCGCGAAATAGTAGCCGCTCACTGAACTCGCCGGCAGCATCGCGTTGCTCTCCGTCAGCGTCATGCCCGCGTTTTTCCCCGCGTCGAGCAGCGCAAACAGCGCCGGCTTTTCGGTGTGATCCGGACACGCCGGATATCCCGGCGCCGGACGGATGCCGCGGTATTTTTCGCGGATGAGCGCTTCGTTGTCGAGATTCTCGGTCTTGCCGAAACCCCAGTCTTCGCGCGCCTTTTTGTGCAGGTACTCAGCGAACGCTTCGGCCAGTCGGTCCGCGAGCGCCGCTGCCATAATCGCGCTGTGATCGTCGAGATCGGCCTTGAACTTTTTCACCAGTTCATCGACGCCGTGCCCCGTCGTCACCGCAAACGCGCCGACATAATCGACACGCCCGCTCTCCTTCGGAGCCACGAAATCCGCGAGCGCCAGATAATCCTTGTCGACGGCTTTCTCCGGCTTCTCCTGTTGCTGGCGCAGCGTGTGAATCGTCGAGACGACTGTTTTGCGCGACGCGTCAGAATACAATTCGATGTCGTCGCCGACACTGTTCGCCGGATAGAACCCGTAAACGCCGCGCGCGGTGAAAAGCTTTTCCTTCAGGATGCGCTTCAACAACGTCTGCGCGTCGTCGAAGAGTTCTTTCGCCGCTGGGCCCACGCCAGGCTTCTGAAAAATCTCCGGATACTTGCCGCTCAGTTCCCACGTACTGAAGAAGGGCGACCAGTCAATTAGCGGCAGCAGTTCCTCGAGCGGCAACGCATTCGTTCCACTCGTTGCTACACCATGCGGCACACCGCACCCGCAATCTCCCCCCCTTAATAAGGGGGGGCTTGGGGGGGTGTGTCCGCCCTGCGAAATCGCGGCGACCCCACCGGACCCCCCCTTATGAAGGGAGGGAGAGACGACGCACACGCCAGTGAAACTCGGCGTCGCGATTTCCGCGGCGGCCCAATCGATCTGCGGCTTGCGCTTGCGCGCTTCCGCGATCGCGACCAGCGGGCGCTGATCTTTTTTCGCCGCGTGTTCTTCGCGCAGGCGCTGCTGTTCGACGCGATTGGCTTTCGCAAAATCCGGCTTCTGCTCGTTGCTAAGCAGCGCGCCGACAACGCCCACCGCGCGCGACGCGTCCAACACATGCACGACTTCGTTTTTGTAATGCGGCGCAATCTTGATCGCCGTGTGTGCGCGGCTCGTCGTCGCGCCGCCGATCAGCAGCGGAAGTCTCAGGCCTTCGCGTTCCATTTCGTGAGCGACATGCGCCATTTCGTCGAGCGACGGCGTGATGAGCCCGCTCAGCCCGATGATGTCGGCCTTCTGCTCCTTCGCCTCTTTCAGAATTTTATCGCACGAGACCATCACGCCCATGTCGACGACGTCGTAATTGTTGCAGCCCAGCACCACGCCGACAATATTTTTGCCGATGTCGTGCACGTCGCCTTTCACGGTCGCCATGATGATCTTGCCTTTGGCTTGCGTGTTGCCGCTGGCTTTTTTCTCGGCTTCCATGTACGGCAGCAGAATCGCGACGGCCTTTTTCATCACGCGCGCGCTTTTCACGACCTGCGGCAGAAACATTTTTCCGCTGCCGAACAGATCGCCGACAATATTCATGCCGGCCATCAGCGGCCCTTCGATCACGTGGAGCGGCTTCGGGTATTTTTGCCGCGCTTCTTCGACATCGACATCGATGTAATCGACGATGCCTTTCACGAGCGCGTGCGACAAACGGTCCTCGACGCTCCCGCTGCGCCAGGCCTCGTCTTTGACGACGACTTTTCCCTTCTGTTTCACCGTCTCGGCAAACGCGAGCAGGCGTTCGGTCGCATCGGGCCGCTTGTTCAGCAGCACATCTTCGACAAGGCCGAGCAGGTCTTTCGGAATCTCCTCGTACACCGCGAGCATACCCGCATTGACGATGCCCATGTCCATGCCGGCCTTGATCGCGTGATACAGAAACGCCGAGTGCATCGCTTCGCGCACCGTGTTGTTTCCGCGGAAGCTGAACGAAATGTTGCTCACGCCGCCGCTGACTTTGCAGCCGGGCAGCTTCTTCTTAATGAGGCGCGTGGCTTCGATGAAATTCACCGCGTAGTTGTTGTGCTCTTCGATCCCCGTCGCGACGGTGAGGATGTTCGGATCGAAAATAATATCCTGCGGCGGAAAGCCGACCTGCTTCGTCAAAATGTTGTACGCGCGCGTGCAGATTTCCACTTTGCGCTCGATTGTGTCCGCCTGGCCTTTTTCATCGAACGCCATGACGACCACGCCCGCGCCATAACGCCGCACCAGTTTCGCCTGCGCGATAAATTTCTCCTCGCCTTCTTTCAGCGAGATCGAATTCACGATGCCTTTGCCGGGCAGGCATTTCAGTCCCGCTTCGAGCACCGTCCACTTCGAGCTGTCGAGCATGATCGGCACGGTGTTGATGTTCGGCTCGGCCTGGATCAAATTGCAGAAGTGCGTCATTGCCGCTTCGGAATCGAGCAGGCCTTCGTCGAAATTGATGTCGATGATGTTCGCGCCGCTGCTGACCTGCTGTTCGGCGACCGAGAGCGCTTCCTCGTACTTGTTTTCCTTGATCAGTTTCGCAAATTTCGGCGACCCGGTCACGTTGGTGCGCTCGCCCACCATCACGAAATTCGTATCGGGGCGAATCGTGAGCGATTGCGTGCCGCAGTAGCGCGCGTACGGCTGCAATTTCGGCGGCGTGCGCGGTTTCAATCCTTGGACCGCATCGGCAATCGCGCGAATATGGTCCGGCGTGGTGCCGCAGCAGCCGCCGACGATATTCACGAAGCCGTTTTCAGCCCACTCGCGCAACATCGGCGCCATTTTTTCAGGCGTCAGATCAAATCCAGTGTCCGAGAGCGGATTCGGCAGCCCCGCGTTCGGGTACGCGCTGACATAAATGTCCGCGATGTTCGAGAGCTCTTCGACAAACGGCCGCATTAGATCCGGCCCCAGCGCGCAATTCAGTCCGACGCTCAGCAGCGGCGCGTGCGAAATCGAATTCCACATCGATTCGAGATTCTGCCCCGTGAGATTTCCGCCCTTCAAGTCGGTGATCGTCAGCGACGCCATCACCGGCAACGCGCGCTTCGTGTCCTCAAACAATTTCTGGATCGCGAACAACGCCGCTTTCAGATTCAACGTGTCGAACGTTGTCTCGCACAGTAGCAAATCGCAGCCCGCATCCATCAGCGCCTGCGCCTGTTCGTAATACGAAATCACAAGCTGATCGAAATTCACGCCGCGAAACGCCGGCTCGTCAACCTTAATCACGACCGAGGCGCTGCGCGTCGTCGGCCCGAGCGCCCCCGCGATGAAGCGCGGCCGCGTCGGATCCTTTTTCATCGCGTAATTGACCGCGTTGCGCGCAACTTTGACCGCCGCTTCGTTGAATTCGCGGACGAAATGCTCCATCTTGTAATCGGCCATCGAGATCGAATTGGCGTTGAACGTGTTGGTCTCGATGATGTCCGCGCCCGCGTCAAAATACGCGCGGTGAATGTTCTCGATGATTTCCGGCCGGACGAAATTCAGCGCCTCGTTGTTGTTTTTCAGGTCGACCGGGTGATTGGCAAAGCGCTCGCCGCGGTAGTCTTTCTCCTGCAGCTTGTGCCGCTGAACCATCGTGCCCATCGCGCCGTCGATGATGACGATGCGCTGCTTGAGCAACTCGAGCAGCTTGCGTGAATGCTCGGGGTAGGTCGAAGTGTCGATCAAGTGGGTGCTCCCTGAAAAGAAGTGCTGAGTCCTGAGTGCTGAGTCCTGAGTAAGGGCGTCGGCACCGCAGAGTTTTTCTTGATGATCACCATACCTTTGAATCTGGCGAGCAGCAATGAGTCGGCAGTTGGATTCGCTCAACTAACGGTTGTGGCCCCGTAACGCAATCCAGAGGATTGCGCCACAGCCCGCCGCGGTTACGCTCGGTTGAGATATTCGCAATCGAAAGCGAGGTTATTATGGCGTGGAATCCTCTGGGCGGACTGTTCTCCAAAGAAAAAACCGAATCGCGCCCCGAAACGGCCGCGCCCGGCCCCATCCGTTTCGCCTTCAATGTCTTTCACGCGCTGACGAAAGATTCTCCGGCCGAAAACATTTTCATCTCGCCGGCGAGCATCCACTTTGTGCTGAGCCTGACCTGCGGCGGCGCGGCGGGCGAGACGCGCGCGGGCATGGCGGCGGCGCTCGAACTGCAGGGTCTGAGCGACAACGACGTTCACGCCGGCTGCAAGATTTTGAAAACGCTGCTCGAACGGCGCGAGCCCACCGTCAATCTCGCGATCGCCAATTCGCTCTGGGCGCGGCTGGGCGTCGAATTCAAGGCCGAATATCAACAGATGGCGCGCGAAAATTATTCGGCCGACGCGCGCACGCTCGATTTCATGTCGCCCGAAGCGGCGGCGACGATCAATCAATGGTGCAGCGACCACACGAACGGCAAAATCAACGAGATCGTGAAGCCCGATCAGTTGAAAATCTGCCTGCTGGCGCTCGTTAATGCGCTGTATTTCAAGGGACTCTGGGCCGACGGCTACGAATTCAACGCCGACGCCACACAGGACAAGCCTTTCGCGCTGCTGAACGGTTCGAGCAAAACCGTGCCGCTGATGACGCAGATGAATGACTTCCCGTATCAGCAGGGCAAAAATTTTCAGGCGGTAAAAATCGGCTACGGCGAAGGCCACGTGAGCATGATCGTGATGCTCCCGGCGAAGGGCGTGAACTTCGCCGATTTCGTGCGCGAACTCAGCGCGGAAAAATGGGAAGCGGCGATGGCGGGCTTTGAGGACACGAAAGGCCGCCTCTCGCTGCCGCGTTTCACGCTGCGTTATGAAAAAGACCTGAACGATTGCCTGATGGCGATGGGCATGCAGCGCGCGTTCTCGCCCGAAGCGGAATTTCCCGCGATGGCCAGAGCGCCGCTGATGATCGGCCTCGTGAAGCACAAGACGTTTGTCGACGTCAACGAAAAAGGCACCGAAGCCGCCGCCGTGACGGCCGTGCTGATGGTCCCCGGATGCGCCGCGCCGCGCGAAACGAAAAAGCCGTTCGAGATGATCGTCGACCGCCCCTTCGTCTGCGCCATCCGCGACGAGCGCACGGGGACGATGCTCTTTCTCGGGACGATTGTGGAACCGTGAACGGACGGTAGGCGGAAGGCAGAACGCAGAAGACAAAAGACAGAATTTGTAAGAGCGGCTTATGCAGCACAACCCATCCGACGACAACTCTTCGCCGCTGGCCCGCTCGGCGGTGCTCGTGCACGTCATCGCCTGGGCCGCTATGGCGCTCTCCCTGACCTCATCGGTATTCATCAACACATTCGAGCCCGAGGAGCACCAAGTTGCGTTTGCGCTCAGCGGAGTCGCCCTCGTGTCCTTTTTTGCATTGATGATATGGTCGTTGGTGCTTGCCGCGCGCTCGATCTATCGACAGGAAAATTCTGTTCTCAGCGTTGGCATTTTTTACATGCTGTTTGTGGAAGGGATTTTTGCGATCATCCTGAAATTCAAGTGATGCGCGGGAATTTCGCTGCGGAGCAAAAATGAGCGGCCCGGAACCGGATTCGGATCCTCGTTTCCGTCGAATTGCTGGCGTTGTCCTATTCGATGATGCGTTGAGGACGGACTTCCTACATTCATGGAAGTGCAAACATGCCTGAAGAGTTAAACAAGACAGATACGTTGGGTCGCAGCGCAATCATGATTCATGGCATCGCGATTTTGTTTGCGCTGGCGGCGATGGTTCTCGCCTATTTTTCGCGCAAGTCTGCTACGGACGAAAATCTGGTGCGAGCGACGATCATGGGATTCCTGACCTGGCTTGTCCTCGCCGGATGGTCGCTCGTCCTGGCCATTCGTTCGATGCTTAAAAATGAAAATCCGGCTTGGGCGTCCGCGGTACTTGCTGTGGCCTTTATGGAACTTGTGGTGTTGCTCGGCGCGATTTGATAATTTTCAAACTACTTATCGTTCAGGAGTCCAGTTGTTGAGGTCGTCGGCGCCGGTGCCAGGAGCGTCGGGTGGGGTTTGGCCGTCGGGGCCGAGAGAAAAAATGTCGACGCCACCTTTGTTGTGAACGACTTTGGCGGGATCGGAGATGAAGACGATTGGATGCCCCCAGCGATCGACGACGATGGGTGCTTTGACGCTTTCGTCCAACTCATCAAAGCGGAAAATGATAAAGGGACCAATGGTTTTGCCCCCTGCGACTGGGACTTTCTGGCCGAGATATTTGAAGAGGGTGCCGGGTTTTTCGTGGGTTCCGGGCGGATACGACTGCACGGTCTTTTGATACATCGAGAGCGCAATTTCAATTTTATTGATAAGTTTTTGAGTGTCGCGACTCAGGTTTGCCGCCTTTGCCTGATGGCCAAAACCATACAAATACGGGGTCGCGAATACCGCCAAAAGTAGCACGCTGCAGACTCCGGCCACAATCAGAATGTCGGTCAGTTCGCGTTTTCTGTCTAGTGCCGGCATGTTTCAGAATCTCGTTCAAATAAACTTCGCCTCGCCCGCTCGACATTCTCTTAGAACGAGGGCATCGCCCACTTCACCCATTCTTATTTTGGCGCCGCGTGGCCGCATGTTGTACTATGAGTAAAGAGTTCGGGCGCCGCTCCTTCACCATCCCACCACGCGAGGGCCTCTCATGGCTGGTCTCTTGAAGAAATCGAAATTGAATGGCTCGAAGTTGAATGGCAAGAACGGTCACGCCTCGCGAGAAAGCACGGGCAGCCAACGGCAGGCTGCCCGTGGCACACTCGGCACGGGTGGACAAGCCACCCGTGGCACAGGAAAAGTTCCGTACGTCCATACCGAACTGCCGGGGCCGAAAGCGAAAGCGGCGATCAAGCTGGACCGGCGGTTTACTTCGCCCAGCTACACGCGCTACATCCCGCTCGCGGTGAAGTCGGCGTCGATGTGCACCGTCGAGGACCTCGACGGAAATCGCTTTCTGGACTTCACGGCGGGAATCGCGGTGAATAACTGCGGCCACTGCCATCCCGACATCGTCGCGGCGGTGCGCGACCAGACCGGCAAACTGATGCATATGTGCGGCAGCGATTATTACAACGTTCCGCAGGCCGAACTGGCGTCGAAGCTCTGTCATCTCTTTCCCGGCAAATCGCAGACGCGCGTATTTTTCACAAACTCCGGCGCCGAATCGATCGAAGCCGCGTTCAAGCTCGCGCGCTACCACACCGGCCGCCAGCGCGTCATTGCGTTTCTCGGTGCGTTTCACGGACGGACCTTCGGCGCGCTCTCGCTGACCGGATCGAAAATCCAGCAGCGCGCGCACTTCGCGCCGCTCGTGCCGGAAGTCGAACACGTGCCCTACGGCGACGTTTCGTTCATCCGCGACAATCTCTTCAAAAAAACCGTTCCGCCCGACGAGGTCGCCGCGATTTTCGTCGAACCTCTGCAAGGCGAGGGTGGCTATATCGTTCCGCCGAAGAATTTTTTGCCGGAGCTTCGCGAGTTGTGCGACAAACATAAGATCCTGCTCGTCGCCGACGAAGTGCAGAGCGGCTTCGGGCGCACGGGCAAGATGTTCTGCATCGAATACTCCGGCGTTGAGCCCGATATTCTCTGTCTCGCCAAAGGCATCGCCTCCGGTCTGCCGCTCGGTGCGATGGTGGCGAAAGAATCGGTGATGGATTGGAAGCAAGGCTCGCACGGATCGACGTTCGGCGGAAATCCCGTGAGCTGCCGCGCGGCGCTCGCGAGCATCGAACTGATCGAGCGCGGCTACATGAAAAACGCGCAGAAGATCGGCGCGATCATGATGGACGGACTGCGCAAACTCGCCGCCGAATTTCCGCACCACTTGGGCGAAGTGCGCGGCCGCGGCTTGATGATCGGAATGGACGTGATCACCGACGAAAAGTCCAAGCGCCCGGCGCGAGTCTTGCGGGATCATATCGTGGACGACGCGTATTACGCCGGACTGCTGCTCCTCGGCTGCGGCGAAGCGACGATCCGCTTCTGCCCTCCTTTATGTATCACCGAGGCAGAGGCGGCGACGGGGTTGGAGATCCTGCGGAGCGTGATTCGGAAGCGAAAATAGGCGGGGATTTCTGCACATGTGCGTTTTTGGACAGCTTAAGCGACAGAATAGCTTCGCAATGTGCAAAAGTTTACAGCGATTCTCGACGATGAGCTCGTCATAGGCTCACCGCTAAATCCCTGTGAACATTGGAGTAAGACGTACGTTCTAAATGTCGTCAACAGTTGGACTTCTGAAACGACACATCTCTGTCGGAGAGGCACGTGGCTTGGTCTGACGCAGAACTGGTTTCAAAGACCCTCGCCGGCGATCGCGAAGCTTTCGGCAAGCTCGTCGATCGGCACCGGCGCACCGTCTTTGCGCTGGCTCTGCAAAAAGGTTTTCAGACCGCCGAGGCCGACGACCTGACGCAGGAGGTTTTTGTCAAAGCCTACCGCGGGCTGGGTGGGTTGCAGGAATCGACATCGTTCGCGCGCTGGCTGTATGGCATCGCCGGGCACACGTTCGCCGACGCCGCGCGCGTGCACAAGCGGCGGCGATTGGATGTCTCGCTCGAAAACGCGCCGGAAGTGGCGATGAGCGACGAAGCGCCGGAGGAATTGGGGCGCGACAGCGCGGACGTGATTCGCGCGCTGTCGGAACTGCCGGAAGAGCAGCGTGTGGTCTTGACGCTCCGCTATCTCGAGGGACTCAGTCCCAAAGAGATAGCCGAGCGCCTCGGCCAGCCGCGCGGAACGATCCGCAGTCGCTTGCATCACGCGCTGAATTATCTGCAGCTCGCGTTCGGGCTGAAGGCGGGAGCGAAGTGAAGTGCGAAGGGTGAAGTGAGAAGGTCGAAGGAACGGATTTAGGACGGGGCGAGTTTTGAGCCAGGGTCAGCATAATCTTTTCTCGGAAGGTCAGCGCGCGCCGGAAGGCGGCAATCTGTCGTGCGAACAGGCGCGCCGCCAGATCGAACGGCTGATCGAAGAGAGCGATTTGAAAGATTTCGAGCGCACGCTCTTGATGGCGCACGTGAAAGCGTGCCCGGCCTGCAAGGCGGAACTCGAATGCTACCGCCGCGCCGAGATGCGGGTGAAGGAAGCGTTCTCCAATCTCGACACCGCTGCGAATTTCAACGAACGCCTCATGGCCGCGCTGCCGGCGCCCGGTAGCGCCGAATCGCCCGACTGGGTGAAGAATGTGCGAGCCCAGTCCGACGCCGCTTCAAACGCCATCACGCGCAGACATTCGACCCGCGCGGTTCGCGGCATCGCGCGGCGCTCGATTTTGCGCACGTATTGGCTGCCGATTTCGATGAGCGCTGTCATTTCGATGGCGCTGCTCGTCACGTACTACCGCACGCACGGCCGCGAAGGTGATGCGCCGCCGCGCGTGGCGTTCATCAGCGGGGATGCGATCCGCGTGCGCGCAAACGGCGCCGAATCGCCGCTGCGGCAGGGCGACCCGCTCAATGCGAGCGATATCATTCGCTCAGGCGCGGCGCAAGTCTCGCTGACTCTGACGTCCGCCGACCGGCTCATCGCCGTGATGTCGCTGGCACCGAATTCAAAAATTAATGCGCAGAACCGGCACATGTATTCGGTGCATGCCGGCGCGGCGTATTTCCAGGTGAGCAAAGACCGTCCGAAGAATTCGCCCGACGAATATTTTGAAGTTGCCGCGGGCGATCTGGCCACCGTGCGCGTGACGGGAACGTCGTTCATCGTCGATCTCGCGCCCTACGCAGCACCGAACGCGAAAACCGAACCTGGTGCGCTCGTCAGCGTTGAAGAAGGCATCGTCGAAGTGCGCACGCCGGCAATGGGCAGCACGCAACAGGTTGTGGCCAATAAAGAATTGTTGATAAGCGCGACGCGCTCGCCCGAATTAACCGACAGCGACGTGAAATCGCGCCTCGCGCGCGTGCGTGGTTCCTCGGTGCCGGCTCAAGTCGCCGAAGCTGGCAGCACGCAGACGCCCGGCAAGACGCCGGTCGTTGCCATTCCCGCCGTCAAGATTCAGCCCGCGGCCGCGCAGCCCTTCAATTGGGATGTCGCGGTCAAAAACGTGCCGCTTGCCGGCAAGTCACTGGCAGAAGGCATCGATGTGCTCGCCGAAATTCTCGACAACGCCGCGCCGCTGAAGGAACTCGCCGCACAAGTTCGCGCGCCGGCGATCACCAACGGTTCGACGCTCAGTTTCTCCGTCTATAGTGAAATGCCGCTGCGTTCGGTGCTGGCTTGGATGGCGCGCGACGTGGGATGGACATTCGAGCCCGGCGCCGACGGCCGCGGCGCGTATTTCCGGACGAGTTCCGCAGCCGATGCGCCGGGCGCGGCAGGCTCGGGACTTCTGCCTGACGACATGCGCAGCGCACTCGATGCGCCGATCCCCGAACCGCTCGCCCCGGCCGGCTCGCTGCCGGACGTCGCCGATCAACTGAGCCGCCGCTGCGGTGTGACGATGGTGGTGCAGCGCGGACGGTGGCGCGAAAAATTCGATCTTGAAATAAAGAGCGGAAAAGTCGCGCTGGCCGGGCAGTCCGTCCTGCATAAGCTCGATGCGCTGCTCGGCGCGGCAAAACTTGGCTGCGCGTGGTACGACCACGTTCTGTACCTCGGCGCGCCGTCCACGCTCGAATTGCTGACGCTCGCCGAACGCCACGCGCCGCTTAGCGCGCAGTTGATTGGCCAACCGGCGAAAAAGCAGTCGCTCAACGATTTGAAGGAATTGCTCATTGCGTTGAAATACCCGGCGGACAACGTGCCGCTCGCCGCGATCCATCTGCGGCTGAGCCGGCAGTTCGGCGACAGCACGCTCGCCGGCAAGCCCGTCTTTTCGGCGCTGATGCCGCCCGATGCCGACGGCCTGCGCTTTAAGTCCGGCCTCTTCGGCGCCGCGGTAGTGAGCGCGACGTTGAACACGCTGGCGACTGAATCGCCGTCTGTGCCGTCCGTCGCCGGCATGCTCTCGCAGCCGTTCCCGCCCGGCCCGGTCGCCGACATGGAAACGCTGCTGACGCAGGCGCGCTCGGCGCTCGGCCGCGTCGAATCGAACGTGCGCTTCCCCGCGCTGAGCAACCAGGCATTCGTCTTCAAGAACATGACACTCGGCGAATCGCTCGAATGGGCCGTGTGGGTCTCCGGCTTCGGATTCCGCATCGAAAACAACGTGCTGCTGATCGACGACGCGGCGCGCTGCTACGGTCCGGCGTCGCTGCAGGTCCTCTCGCTCGCATCGCTGACTGAAAAGCGCCCGGAACTCGCCACGGATTTTCCGCCCCTCTTCGGCCGCATGCTGACCTCGCTGTATCCGGCACTGTTTACCGGAGTCGAATTCCGTTCGGTCGGCGGAAAATTGGTCTTCACCGGCGACCTGCGCCAGCTTCAGCTCGCCCAGCGCGTCCGCGCGGCGCTGGAACGCGCGCTCGAATCGAACATGCCTTTCAACGCACTGACATGGCTGCCGCCCGCGCGCCAGTTGCTCGAAGCCAATCTGAAAGAATCGTTTCAGGGCGCAGAGAAACTTCCGGCCGGAACGTTCGCCGGCCTGCTGCGCCGCTCTGCCCTGACGCCGCAATTGCGCGCGACGGTGCTCGTAGATCCGGCGGCGATGAAAGAGCACGGCTCGGACGCGATTTCAGAATTGAACGTGGCGAACGCCAGCGTCGGCAAGGTTCTCGAAGAACTCGCCGGCCGCGTGGGTTTGAAGGTCGCGCCGGAAGGCGATGTGATCTGGCTGCGGCCGGCGCACTGACATAGACTTGGCTCTCGGTTATGCGAATCACCGTCCTCCTTTTTCTGCTGGCGAGCGCCGCGCTTCCATGCGCGGGCGAAGAATTGCCGCCACCGTTTCCCGGCGTGAAGGCGCGCGGGCCGCAAGTCGAGGTAACGTTGCGCGAGGGTAAGGGCCATTCGCCCTTTCACTGTTTTCTCATTGGATTGAAGGACGGCTCGTTCAGTTTTCAGATGCTCGCCGGAGAAACGCGGCTCGAACGCGCCGATGACGTGCTGCGCATCCGTTTTGTCGAGTCGCCGCCGCCCAACGGAAATCAACCCGCCGAAATCGACCGCCGGCCGCCGTCGCTTGACGATGCTCGGCGCGCAAAGGAACTCAACGAAAAGGATATGGCCGGAACGCTGAGCGCCGAAGAGGTCGACGAGTTATACGCGCTGCGCGAAAAGGCGCCGGTCTTCCTCGGCGACCCCGGCCCGATCGAACGGCGTGCGCTTGCGAAAAAGATGGCGCAGCGTGAAGAAAGCAAGGGCCGCATCGAGCGCCACATCGCTCTCAACCAGAAGCGCTTGAAGAAAGTCGACAACGAAGAGGAAGCCCGCGATCTGCTGATCATGTTGGAAGTCGCTTATTTCCAGAAACGTCCGCTTCCGGCAAAAGTGAAGGAACAGGTGAAAGCCGATATCGCCAGCATCGCCAACGACAGCGTCCGCCGCCACGTCGAAAACTTCGGTGACAACCTCGACATCCCGCGCCCGTTTAGAAAAGACAAGTAAGCGCCGATTTCTTCATTGTTGAATGTAATAACGCCGATGAAGAATGCATGAGCAACGCATCGTTTTCAAAAGTGCCCGCTGTTTTATATCTGGTCTTTGCATTGAATTGTTTCGCCGCGCAGCCGGATGTCGCCGAAAAAATCGTGGAAGCTGCGAAGGCGCAGGCGAGGGAAGGGACCGCGTATTCGCCGCAGTATTTCAAGCTTGCCTATCCCAACGGCGATCCGCCGCGTGAAAAGGGCGCGTGCACAGACGTTGTGATCCGTTCGCTGCGTGGCGCGGGGTTCGATCTTCAGGCGTTGATTCACGAAGACATGAAACACCGGTTTGCCGAGTACCCTCAGAAGTGGGGCCTGCCCGGTCCGGATGCGAATATCGATCATCGCCGCGTGCCGAATCAGATGTGTTTCATGGCTCGATTCGGAAAAGCGCTGAGCACTGAGCTAGCGGCGAAGACGCTGCGCGATTGGCAGCCCGGCGACATCGTGTACTGGAAACTCGACAGCGGCCTGGATCATTGCGGAATTGTGTCGGATGCGCGCGGTTCGAGCGGAAATCCGCTCGTGATTCACAATCTCGGAC
>Ga0265314_10003964_pt1 | contig 14021 bp, 5 predicted proteins | sample 4126metaG_FD_203106 | JGI IMG/M metagenome (GOLD analysis project Ga0265314, IMG submission 203106) | Rhizosphere microbial communities from Carex aquatilis grown in University of Washington, Seatle, WA, United States - 4-1-26 metaG | ecosystem: Host-associated > Plants > Roots > Rhizosphere >... | reverse complement strand
TACCTCGCGACGGCCGGTCGCGCGGGCCTGCGCGGCGCCGCGCCGCCCACCACGCCGCTGCAACAGCCGTTTTTCAGCTTCGAGTCCGACGCCCAGACGTGGATCGAACACGCGATCGCCCTGACCGAGGGGCACGACGTGCAGTTGCGTTACACGACGATCGACAACGCCCCCGACGGCCGCGAGGTGCACTGGAATTCCGCCTGGGCCTGGACGATCGCCGGCGCGGGCCGCATCCGCCAGGGGTTCACGCACGAGCCGCGGCCGCTCGCCATCGAGCGCGCGGCCATCTGGCTGAACGCGATCGTGCTGTTCGCGCTGATCGTGGCGATTTCCAGCTGGACGGCTCGGTGGGCCGGAGTGAGTGCCGGCGCGCTGGTGGCGCTCGGCATGGTGGGCCACGCCCAGTTCTACGAAGGCTTCTTTCCGAACTACGTCGATCACCACGGCCTGTTGAGCACCGCGGTGCTGGGCATGATGCTCGGCGCGCTCGCGATGGGCGGCGGCTGGTGGCGCGCGCCGGGCCCGGCTTCGCTGCTGCCGGCGTCGCCGCAGGCGGCGCGGCGCGGCGCGATCTTTTCCGCCGTGAGCGGCGCGCTCGGCATGTGGATCAGCGCGGCGTCGCTCGTGCCGCCGATCGCGATCATCGGCTCCAGCGCGCTGGCGATCGTGCTGCTGCAGGGCCGCCGGTTGCAGCAAGGCGGCGCGACGTTCGACCCGGCGGTGTGGCGGCTCTGGGGCCGCCTCGGCGCCGGCCTCAGCGTGTTTTTTTATCTGCTCGAATACGCCCCTTACCACCTCGGCCTGCGGCTCGAGGCGAACCATCCGCTTTACGCCCTGGCCTGGCTGGGCGGAGCCGAGCTGGTCGCGCAGGGCGCCGAACGCTGGCTCGCCCCGCCGGCCGCGCGCTGGGCCCGGGCGCGGCGGCTGATCCTGCCGTTGCTCGCCGTCGCGGGCGTGCCGCTGACCATCGCCCTCGGCGGCCCCGCGGTGTTCATCCTGGGCGATCCGTTTCAAGCGCGGTTGCCCCACTATGTGCTGGAAGGGCTGACGCTGTTCGAACGCATCCGGCGCTCGGGCTGGATGGAAGCCGTGGGGGTCTTGCAGCTGACCAACGTGCCGCTGGTGTTCGCGCTGGTGCTGTTGTGCTGGCGCCGCCCGGGCGGCGAGCGGACGCTGCTGTGGTTTTGCTTTCTCGCCACGCTCGCGTTCACCGCGATGGGCTGGTGGCAGACGCGCTGGCTGCTGAACGCCAGCGGCCCGCAAATCTGCCTGGCGCTGGTCGCAGTCGCGACGTGGTCCGCCGGCCGGCGACCGGCCGTTGCGGGCCTCGCCGCGCTGGCGACGGTCGGCCTCATCTATCTTCCCCCCGCGATCAAGCAGATCGCCACGATGCGCCGGCTCGTGGGCCTCAACGCGGTCTCGCAAGGCGAGGCGCTGCAGCCGTTGTTCCGGGACGTGGCGGCCACCCTGCGCGCCTCGCAACCCACCGGCGACATCGTGCTGCTCTCCAGTCCGAACAGTTCCACGGGGATCGGTTATTTTGGCCGGTTCAAAACCATCGGCACGCTCTACTGGGAAAACCTCGCCGGCCTGAAGGCGACCGCGGAAATCTTTTCGGCGCAAAGCGACCGCGAGGCCGCGGTGCTGCTGCGCGCCCGCCGGATCACGCACATCGCGATGATTTCCGAGGAGAATTTCCTCAGCCAGTATTTCGAGCTGCTCCATCCGGCCGGCACGAGGGCCGATTTTAAAAAGTCCTTCGGCTACGGCCTGCTGGTGGAAAAGAAAATTCCCGTCTGGCTGCAAATCATCCCCTACCAGGTGCCGGCGGATCTGAAGGGGCTCAACGTCACCGTGCTGCTGTTCAAGGTGGCGTTCTACCAGACCGCGCCCCAGGCGATCTACAATCTGGGGCTGGCCAAGATCGCACTGGGCGATGCCGCCGGCGCGGAAAAGGATTTCGTCACCGTGACCCAGCTGGCGCCCACGGTCGCGGAACCGTGGTTGCGCCTGGGCGAATTGCTGGTCGAGCGCAAAGCGTGGGGCGCGGCCGTCGACGCGTTTGTCAATGGGATCACCCGCGCGCCCGCCGGCGACCGGCCCCGGCTCTACAGCATGGGAGGCGACAGTTTTATTGCGAACGGCGCGGTCTCCGCGGCGATCCGGATGTATCGCGAGTGCCTGGCGCTGGAATTCAACGCCACGATCGCGAGCAATCTCGCGTGGCTGCGCGCCACGGCCAGCGACGCGGCGCTGCGCAACGGCGACGAAGCGCTCACGCTCGCGACGCAGGCGGTCCGCACCAACCAGAACTCGCCGGTTTATCTCAACAGCCTCGCCGCCGCGCTCGCCGAGAAAGGACGTTACGCCGAAGCGGTCGAAGCGGCGACGCATGCTGTGGTCGCCGCCCGCACTCTCGGCGATACGGCCGTGGCCAGCCAGACCGAGCGCCGCCTAGCCGCCTACCGCAGCAACCGGCCCTGGCGGGAGTAGCGATAATGGGGTCAAGCCTCCAGTAATTTAATTTTACCCGACCCGACCAAGCTCAGATACTGACTCACCGAGCTCGGCGCCCCCATGTGAAGTTCCCGGGCGATCCAGCGATTGGTTGCGGTGGTCGTTTGCCGGAGGTTCTGCGCGATCGCGATTTTCCAAGGCACCCCCTTCCAGTCTTCGGCCGCCTGCTCGCGTGTCCGACCCTCTCGTTCGAGTAGCAGGTTCAGCGCCTGCGACCAGTGAGCCTCCTTGATCTCCCGGGCCTCCGGCCCGACCGGCTGCGTCAGTGCGCGATGAGCATGCTCCTTCGCGAGCGTCTCGCGCCAGACCGGCGTGCCGATCGCCCATCCCCGCGATAATCCATCGACCTCCTCCGCGGCCGGCTCTCCCGCGCCGCTCGCGACGCTTCGCAAGTGCGCCGCGTAGTTCCGCCAGCCGGCCGCGTCATCGGTCAATCCCCGCGTGGCGAGCCAGTCCGCACAGACCATGAAAGCCAGGCGGGGCCCCTTCATAAACCGTCGCAGGCTGCCCCACCGAAACGCCGCAATTTGGTCAGCCTCCACGAGACCGGCACGCGCCGGATTCAGGTGGATATAGTCGACGACCCGCGCCAGCGCCGCACCCGGCTCCACTAAAATTGCCTGGTAGCGGCCCTGAAACAGATGCCCGCGCTCGCCGCGGAAACGGTTAAACCGCGTCGCAAATGTCCCCTGCAGCCAATGCATGCCCTCGGTCAGATTGGCCCGCGGCGTCTCCACGGCGAGATGGTAATGGTTGCGCATGATGACGAACGCGTGCAGCCGCCAGCCCATGCGCTCGCACACTTCGAACAAACACCGCTCGAACGCTTGGGCTGTCGCCGCCGACGTGAACACCTCGTGCCGGTAATTTCCGCGATTGATGATGTGATAAACCGCGCCCTCGAACTGGACTCTCAACTTCCGGGCCATGGTCGCAAACCTGCGTGGAACGAGGGCCTCTGGCGAGAAATTATTTCATTTCTGGAGGCCTGACCCCGATTAGCTAGGATTGCAGCGTGTTATCACGCGAGTGTCCGACATTATCACGAGAGAGTCCGGCATTATCACGCGAGTGCGACGCGTTGCGGTCGGGGTGTGGGCCGTTGGCGGACGTTTGCCGCTCGTTGCGATGGAATTGCCGTCCGTTGCGGGAGGAGTGCAGGCGGATGCGAAGCGAGTGCAGGCGGATGCGATGAAATTGCAGCTCGTTGCGACGCGAGTGCAGCTCGTTGCGGAACAAGTGCAGCCCGATGCGATGCGAGTGTAGCTCGATGCGAAGGAATTGCAGCCCGATGCGGTTCGATTGCAGCCAGTCGAAACGCGATGGTCGGACGTTGGAAGGGGATCGGTTCGATCCCTGTTCGATCCACCACAGGCTCAGGCTCGAGAACCGGCCCAGACCGTTGGAGGCGAACAGAGAGCCCAGATCGCACCGGATGATCTCTGGCAGGCCGTGGTGGCGCATCAAGCCGCGAAAGGCGTGCAGCGTGCTTTTGAACTGCTGGTTGGGGCTCGCGTCGCACGCGAGCACGTAGTGGCTGTGGCGGTCGCACACCGTCAACGGATCGCAGCGTTGCTGGTTGCCCAGCAGGAACCAACCCTTGGAGTCCACCGTCCAGATTTGGTTGGGCTGCGTCGGGCGGGTCAGGCAGTCGTTGCCCGCGGCAAAGGAACCCGGCCGACGCCGACGCCGCGCGCTCAGGCCGTGGCGGCGCAGGATCTCGGCCATCGTGCTGCACGCTGGCGGCTGCTCGATCGCGGGCTTGCGCTCCAACACCGCCGGCAGCTTCTTCGGCCCCCACGTGCGGTGCTGCCGGCGCCCCGCGAGAATCAACGCCGCCACCGCTTCGTCGGTGCGTTGCGGCGAATGGTGCGGCAGGTGACTGCGCGGCTGCAACCCCGCCAGACCCAGCGCCGCGTAGCGCTCCAAATGCTTGTAGCCGGTCTTGCGGCTAATGCCGAACTGCTCGCACAGGTCGGTCACGCTAACGCGTCCGCTGCGCGCGAGGATGACGAAGCGATTGATCTCTTCCATGGGGGTGACGTTTTGCCAGGGCATCGTGCCCGAGGTGTAACCCATCTCCCCGGATTAAGTGTCACCTATCTCGCCGGATCGAACCCTTTTCGCTCGCGGGCGCTGCCCATCATTTCTTTTTCTCTCCATCACTTTCGATCGTAATTTTCCAAGGTGTGGACAGAGGGACTCGCCAATGCTCTCCGTGATTATTCTCCGCAAGAAGGTCGTCGCCTTCCAACCGCAGCGCGACAAAAGGATTGGAGAAATCGAAGAAAGCAACCCACCGAAATGATCGGTCCGGGTTCAACAAAGCAATGAAGCCATCAGCGCCCATTCCGCATTCTCCCGCAACGGCAAGAATGTCTTTTGGATGATCAGAAAATTCGCAAAGCGGAGTCGTATGCGTCCATTCGAGAATGTCTGTCGGGGTGATTTGTCGCGCAGGATCATGATGCAATGCCAAAGGAACGGAATGTCGCGGTGCATCCACTGGTTGAATTGGATAAATTGTCCCGTCGGCAAAAATCACACCATTGAGGATGGGGCATTTTCTTTTTTTCCAGTTATCAAATAGAATTTTCATCTTGGGCGCGACGGACGGACGATAGGTTGCGACGGGAGACCGATATTTGGCATTGGAACACCATTAAGAAGATTTCGTGGATCCTTAAACCGATTATTTTGAAATTGCTGTTCCCAAGTGTCGTCTCCTGGCGCGATTTCGTTTGGTTGAACAATCTGGACGGGTATGGAAGCGAGCCCTGCGTTCTGCGCGGCCATTAGGCGGCGATTGTCGTAGGCCACCCATTGACCGTCACGCATCATTACACGGATCGGGCCAGATTCCGACCAATCCCATTGCCCTGCAGCCATGTCATCAGTGTAATCTTGCACATCTGAAGCAACATTTCGTTGCGAAAAATTGATGTCCTTCGGATAGAGTCTGGTTAAGTGGACTGATCCACTCTTTTTGGAGTCTCTCGCCGCCCTGTCTCGGAGTTGGCTTAAGATACGAGCGGCCCGATCTGCCTGGCCGGTCGAGGCCGCCATCAAATATTCTGACCATAGGTCGTTGTCGTCTTGGTCTTGAAGCAATACGCCGACACCCAAACGGTGAGACTTCATGTTCTCGGGAAGATCCGATGTCGTCGATTGTGATCGCGGAGTCCCGCCATAGATGAAATCGGTGGCGCTGCGCGGCGGAGGGTTCTTCTCCAAGTAGATAAGGCCACCGAGAAACACACCTCCAACTTCGAGGGGAAGCGCTGTCATTTCTCCAGCCACAGCCAAACCAACTCCAACACGCGGGCCGACGAAACCGACTAGCCCATAGACTAGCCTGTTTGGGGCGACATTTTGACGAACAATTCCTTCCCTGTCGGCCGCACTGGTCGTGCCCAGAATTCCCCCGCCCTGTCGGAGATTGATCCTTCTTTCCTGATCGTCGGAAACCATCTTCTGACTGGCGGCCGCTCGCGCGTTGGAGTCGTCCCTCGTGTTGTCAGTCAGGATGGAGAACATCCAATAGACCAAATTGGGAAACGGATCGAACGAGCCCGCCGCGGTGGGGTGGAAGACCGTGTCGTGGTCACCCATCCCCAAAACATCGAACCGGTTGATCGGATCGTTGCCGACGAAGGCGTGCAGGTTCAGACCGCCGGCTTCTTCGATCGGGTCTTTGCCGATGAACCGCCCGAGCGCCGGCGCGTAATACCGCTGGCCGTAATAAATCAAACCCGTCTCATCATCGGAAAACTCCGTGCCGAAGCGGATCGGATTGAGTTTGGCGTAAGCGCCGTCGCCGCGGAGGAGTTCGCCGAACGGCGAGTATTCGTAGATGGCCGCGGCGGTGCCGGTCGCGGCGTCGTAGAGCGCCATCACGTTGCCCTTCGCATCGTAGGCCGGCAGGTAGCTGGCGCCGGCATCGTAGGCGGTGAGCTGCAACAAGCCGCCCACCCCGCCGGTGTCGCCGAGCGAACCCGCCAGATCCAATCCCCACGTGTAACTGCGCTGGATGCCGCCGATGCTGGTCCCGCCCGTGGCGTCGTATTCTGCGATCACGGTCCAGCCTTGAGAGAGGTAACCGCGCGCGGTCTCGACGCCGTTAACGATCGCGCGTTTGAGCGTGCGGCGGTTCAGATAATCGTAGGCGTAGGAAACATCCGTCGCAGGAAATCCGGCATTGCGCGCCGCAGTCGTCGTCGCCGCATGCGTCAACCGGTTCTCCGCATCCCACGTGTAAGTCCAGACGCCGTCGCCCGTCAGGTTGCCATCGGCGTCGTAGGTGAAAACCTGCGAGCGCAAGCCGACGGGGGCGACCCGCGCCTCGGTGCGGACCGCGCCGCTCAGGTTGCCGGTGATGACGACGGGCGTCGGGTCGGGCGCCGCGGTGTTGGCGGGCGTGAGGGCCTTGCTCCAGTAGGAACCCTGGCGGTCGGCATCGACCACGGTGCCGTTGTCGAGCTTCACCTGCACCGCCACACCAGTCCCCGAGGTGCCGGAGGCGATGACCGACCGGTTGTCGCGTGAGGCGAGGCGGTTGAGGTTCCCGGTATCGGGCGCGAAGGAATCGACGCGGGAGGAGTCGCCGGTTTGGTTGGCGCTGGTCCGGTTGCCGGCGTTGTCATAGCCATACTCGAACTGCAGGTTCGGCATCTTGGTGCTGGGGTCGGCCGGATTTTCGCCGAGGTAACCGAGGGCTTGGAGGAGTTCGCCGCGGTCGTTGTAAATGTATTTGGTCGTGACCTTCTTCGCATCGATGGAATAGCTCGAGCCGCTGCGCTTTTCCCAGTCGCGCTGGCCGAGGTCCGTGTAGGCGTAGTCGAACTGCGCGAGCGGCGCACCCGACCAGTTGCTTTGGATCAGGGTCATCAGGTCGCGGTGGTCTTCGTAGCCGCGCGTGACGGAGAATGGCGAGGCGACGCCGCCGGAGTTGGTCACGTTCAACGTGCCGATCAGATCGGAAGCTCCGTAGTAGCCGTAGGTGAAGGTGCGGGTGTTGGCGCTGCTGTTGGCGTAAGTGGAGAGAACCTTGGAGAGACGGCTGGTGTCCGGCTCGTATTGCCAGTCCTGCTCGAGTTCGGCATTGCGGACCGACGACGTGCCGAGCTGGAAGCCGGCGGCACGACCGACCACGGGATTGGAACCGGTGGTCTCGTAGAGCGGCGACAGCCAGCGGCCGCCGTAATACGCGCCGAGTTGCTCCCGATCGAGCCGCCACGGATGCGTGGAATCGTAGGTGAAGGTCCGCGTGCCGGTGACGTCCTGCACCGTCTTGAGCTGGCCCGAACGATAGTAAGCGTAGGTCAGGTTCGGCGTGATGTTGTCCGAGTAGGTCTGGGAGGTGAGTTCGCCGGTGGCGCCATCGTAGCCGTAAGTGGTCGTGATGGCGGGAAGGCGCGCCCACGTCCGGGTCTTGACCTGCCGGCTGGGGTAATAGTCGTAGGTGACGGTGTTGGCGCTCGCGTCGCTCTTGCTCACGAGGAGGCCCGACGCGGCGTCGTAGGTCCATTGGGTCGCCGCCGAAGCCGCAGCCGGCGGATTGGTCGGCCACGCGGCCGCGGTCCAAATCGTATCCGTGCCGGCCCAGGTGGTGAGTTTGTTTTCCTCGCCGTAGGAATTATATTCGTGTTGGGCGGGATGGACGGCATCGCCCCATTGCTGGTAGACGCGGCCGAAGGTGTCATAGTTGGTGCGCGTGAATTTTCCGGCCTCGTTCTGCACCGCCGTCACCCGACCGGCGCCGTCGTAACTGTAATGGACGGTTTTGGTTGCGGGGCTCAGCACGTGATCGACCAGCGCCGTGCCGGAAACGTAGGTGATGATGGACGCACCTTTGCGGGGATCGGTCGACTGGCTCGGTCGCAAGAGCGCATCGTAAGTCGTGCCGAAAGTGAGGCCGTCGAAGCCAGTGGTGCTCGTGGTCAGGCCGTCGACCTGGATCTCGGTGGAGGGATTCGAGATGCCGGTCGTCGAGGTGGTGGTGGTGACTTGACGTGTCGAAAGGCTCACATCCACGGTCCGCGTAGTCGTGTTGCCCTCAACATCTGTGGTCGTCGTCTCAGCCAGCCGGTTCGCGGGAAATCCGGACAACCGCGTCTTTACCACCGAAACCGGCGTGCCCGTCCCGTTGTTGTCGGTCAGGTATCCCGTCGTGGTCTCCGTCACCCACCATCCGTCGCCGGGGTTGTTCGCGACGATGATGCTGCGATCGACGATCCGGTCGTTTGTCGCAGGATCCAGAACCTGGGGCGTGCTGACGGTAACATCGAGACCGCTGCGCTTGAGCGCTCCGAACGAGTCATACTGATAAAGCAGGTCGGCCGATCCGGTGCGCGTGGTGCGGGCCAGCAGCCCGGTGGTCGGATCGTAGAAGTTCTGTTCGACGAAGGCCGCCTGGCCGGTGGGAGAAAATCCCGGCCGGGAAGTCTGCAGCGGCCGACCGAGCCAGTCGGTCCAAGCCTCGCTGTAGCGCGCGTTGGGGTTCGAGGCGACATCGACGCGGGTGTGACGGCGGCCGTCGGACTCGATGCTGTAGGAAAAATATTGCGGCACGACTCCGGAATTTGTGCTGGTGACCGAGGCCGGGCTGCCATCCGCGTTCATCGTTTCGACGCGCGTCGTGGAGATGGGAGATGGCAGCGTGATGGTGCGAACGAGGCCGGTCGCATCGTAAGCGATCGTCGTCGTGCCCTGGCCGGGCACGGCCTGTGAGGTGATTCGACCGAGCGAATCGTAGATCGTTGAGGTGACCAAAGTCTCCGTGCCACCCGAACCGACGGTCTGGGAAATCACCCGGCTCGCGGCGTCGTAAGCGAAGGCGGTGACCACACCGGGGATGGCGCCGTAGCCGACGCGCGTCGCCTTCGTCGGGCGCCCGGCGGCATCATAGTCGCTAGGCGCATAGGTGACGTTAACCCCCGCGGGATCGGTCTCCGAGATCTTGAGTTCGCCGGTGTAGGTTGCCGAGGCTGTGGCGTTATTGCTGCTAACGCTACTCGTCAGAAAACCGGAGCTGTCGTAACCCAGGTTGGTCGAGGAAACCGATTGCCATGCGGAACCATCCCAGACCTGCGATTCCGTGTGCACCACACGGCCATTGGCATCCCGGATCGTGACATCCATGGTGGAACGGCCTGCAACGACGTAGAAATTATCCGAAACCGTGTCCGCGGTGGAAACCAGGGAATAACCCTGATAGGTGGCTTGTGCCGTGCCAGAGGCATCAGTTGTTCCATGCAGGACACAAATGCGGCTGGCCAATCCCGTGGCGCAATTGATGCCCAAGGTGCCGAAGACGGTTGAATCGGTTCCCTTGGTGAAACTGGTGCCATCCCAAGTCCCAAACTGATAAACGTAGACCGTCTTGGACTTGTCCGGTTGCTCCACCGAAAACAGCCGTCCACCGACGAGCCCATCGTTATTGCCGTCATAGTAGCGCACGACGGTCGCGAGTTGCGTGCTGGCGTCGGCTGAATCGGAGCGCGTCGAACGGAGGGCTGCTTTCCCGTTGATCGCGAAAGCGCTGGTCGTGGCAAAATCGTTGTATTGGAACGTCGTCAGCCCCGCCGCCGTTCCGTTGATCGTGGTCTGCACCTGCGAAAGTCGCAGTGGAAGCGTGCTGGCAGTCACGTAAGAATAGGTCGTCACAACACCGGTTGTATTGCCCGCGAGGGTCGCAGGCGGAGACGATGGTGAACTCTGGTAAGGACGATGGATGATGATACCACCGCCGCCGGTCCCGAAATATTCGTAGGCCTCCCACGGGCCGCCGCCAGCCACGCTCATGCTTTTCAGGCGGCTGTAGCTGTTCTGATCGTTGGGATCGGTGTAGTAGAGGTAGTTGGTGGTGCGGCCGGCGCTCGTTTCGCTCACGACCTCTTCACCCCAAGGAAACATCTGATATGCGGTCGTGCCCGAAACGGCTACGGCTCCACCGGGGATCTGCATGCTGTGACTGCAGGAGTAGGAATAGTCCGTCGCACTGTTGTTGGTGACGAAACCGGTGCCCGTCCTCACATCCTGCACCAGTTGCGCTTGTCCGCTCGTGTTCCAGTCGTTGGCGGTCCATACAAAATTTGGCCAGGTGCCTGTTCGCTCCAACGAAGCGAGGGCGGTCCGGAGCGGGCTGGCCGGATAGCCGCCGTTGTAAGTCTTGCTCGTAATCTGGAGTTTATTCCCGGTTCCGATCTGCTCGATCTTGTAAACCACGAATGGACTCCCGGTGATTCCGTAGGGAAATCCTGTGCTGAGAGGGTCAACCGCTGACCGGGCATACAGTCTGATCTCGTAAGCGGTGGAGGGAGCCGGGGAGACCGTGTTGGGGAGAGTGACGATGTCGGCCAGCACCTCGCCGGAGAATACCTGCCGCAACGCACCGGGAATCTCGGGCCAGCTGGCGGTGGAGGGTGACTTGTAGATGCCAATGCCAGAGGAAGCAGGAGCCGAATAGCTCAGACGCGTCGGCGTGACGAGGGCCGACCAGTCGGAACTGAAACCAGAATCGATGACCATGAGCGAACCGGCCGAGCTGCCGTTTGGCAGACTGCCCAAGGACACGCCCCAGTTCAGGTGTCCATTCGACATGTGTTGCGCGGTGCCGGCCCGGATCGGTGTTTCCTCGACCGCAGGTAGGATACGGACCGAATACGCGCCCAGATGCGCGGCGCTGAAATAAGTGCTGCGGATAACGTCTTCAATCTCGATCTTGTATCCGGCGGGCGGCTTGAGCGTGAAGGCGCAGCTTCCCGAATTTACAGTCGCCGGATTGCTCCCATAGTTGACGGACATGGTATAGGTCCGGCCGACTTCCATGCGGGCGTCCACCCACAGCGTCTGCACCTGCAGTCCTCCGGTCGGAAACACGATCGTGCTCGCCGTGCGGATGCGCGGCGTCACCGCAGGATTCGAAGAATTCGCCGCCTCGGTCATCGAAAATGACAGGGTCGTTTGCTGATCCACCAGTGCCGTATTCAAAGCGGCCGCCGATCCGGAAAAATATACCGTGACTGGCGCGCCCTCTTGCGCGACTGCGATCGTTGCGATCAGCACAACACTGGCGACGCAAGCTGCGATTCTCGCTGCGGACATAATTGATCGAGTCATGGTCAGCCTCCCTTGGTTGCACCGGACTTGGGATTGGCCGGTTTTCCGACCTTGCTCGCGATTTGATCCAAGGCTTCCTGCGCCCCGCCATGGCTGGCATCGATGCCCAGCACCCGTTGATACTGTCGCTGGGCCTCCTGGGGATTATTCAGGATCTTATCATTGATTCTGGCCGCCATGAATGCGCTCGCCGCCGGAAGAACCTTGTTTTCCGTCCCAGAAAACTTCTGGTCCGCTAACTGGAGATGACGCAGCACTTCTGCGCCGAGCACGATCGATGATGCATAGTGGCCGTCGTCGTGGAGCGCATAGGCCACGGCTGAAAGCCTGGCCGCCACATCAAGATGCCAGGCCGACGTGTCTGGCGATTCGGCACTCGAGATCGCGACAATGCTTTCAGCCGAATCCAGTTCGCCCGCTTTCGCATAGCCCAACGCCCGCGAGACCGCTTCATCGCCCCGCGCCACCGGATCGGATTTTGAACCGGATTGACCCGGGCTCTTGGTTAGGTTTCCCCCAACCTGATCCAATCCCGCCGCCACCACCGTGCCGGCGGCGTCCGTAACCGTAACGTGAATCGCATCCAAATCCAAAGAGCCGTCCGCAAAAATTAGCAGATTGGAAGGGAGCGTGGCGGAACTCTGCATCGCCAATCCGCGGGCAATGACCGTTGCACCAACCGACAAATCCCACGTTTGGTCCGAGGTGTGTTCGTCGATCGCAACGCCAACCCACGCACCGTTCGGAGCGGAAATGGTGAAACGCTGGGGCGGCTTGTCGCCGACCTCCAACTCGACCGCGCCTGCAATTGGCCGAAGCGCCACCGTCTGGCCACAAGAGAGCACGAGCCGGGTCTTTTCGGGATCCCCCACCAAACGAAACGCAAACCGGATCAAGCGCTCGCGGGTGGTGGGGCTGTCGCTGCCCAGCGTCAGCATGAGAGCATTATCCTGCAACTGCGGGGTGTAACGAATGAATTGCTGCCCTTCCGCGGCATCGCCACGCATGACAACAACCGTGCCACCCAACACACCAACGACTGAGTTGGAGACGGATTGTTCGCTGATGTATCCTTCGGCAGCTTCGAAGCTGCACGACCAGTCGGCGGCACGACCGGATCTTCCGCATAGAAGCACGCCGAGCATGATTGCGCCCGACCGCCACAAGGTGTGCCTGATTGATAGTCCAGCGATACGGTCGCCGAAAGGTCGATGGATGAAGTTCGAGTCGAACATAAGTAGAAAAAATGGATTTTAAATCGGTAGAGCTCGTCCCAGTTAGGGCGCGCAATGCTGGTGGGTGGTTATTGCGGCCGATGCACCTGAAGATCGATGACGCCTATCGTCAGCGTGGCTGCATTGCTCGTGACCGATCCCGTGGCGTTGTTGGTCACGACCACGGAATAACTGCCGGCGTCAACGGCCAGCACGCTTGTCAGCACCAAACTCGCACTGGTGGCCCCGGAAACGTTGCCCCCGTTGACGAGATTGCCGGTGCCCTTCCGCCACTGGTAAGTTAGCGGCGCCGTGCCGGGACTCACGACAACGCTGAAGGTAACAGTCGTGGTCGCCACCGCCACTTGCGATGCCGGCTGGGTGGTGATGATGGGCAGCGTCGTCAATTGAACGACATTCGAATTGCCGCTGGTTCCGCCCGGACCAAGCGCGCGCATCCGGTAGAAATAGGTCGTGTTCGATGCCAAGCCGCCGACGGCGAAGGTCGTGACTGTGCCGACATCGCGGTCCTGATTGCCTGCAACATAAGTGCCGAAGCTACTGCTCGTGGACAGATCCAGCCGGTAGTCCGTCGCTCCGGCGATGCCGCCCCAATTCGCGGTGAACCCTGTGCCCAGAAGATTCGTTGCCACCGTGGCCGTCGGGGAAGCTGGCGGAGTCGCCACGGTATAGGTTTGCCAGACGGTGTAGGTTTGGCTGGTCGCGGTCAGGACATCCAGCGTCACCTTGTAGGTGCCCAAAACGGTGGATGGCGTAATGGCAACGGACGTGGAGGCCGCGCCGTTGGTGACTGGTTGCACGGTGGTCGATGTGACGTAACCGCTGGTATCGACCCACTGATAGACCCAGTGGCTGGTGTCGATCCACCCGTCTGACCAGTAGCCGGAATACACCCATCCATACTCATAGTGGCTGGTGTCGACCCATTGCCAATAATAGTAGCCATCCTGCCAGACATATCGCCAGCCGTCCTGCGAAGGATCCTCACCGTTGATGTAATAGTAACTCCACCAATAGCCGTCGACCCAGGCGGACTGATAATAGCCGCTATACACCCAATACTGGCCATAGTAGCTGGTTTCATTCCACACCTGACCCCAGTAGCCGCTCGAAACCCACTGATTGCCATAGTAGCCGCTGCTCACC